>Ga0209431_10001978_pt1 | contig 16804 bp, 8 predicted proteins | sample RifCSP13_3_FD_184021 | JGI IMG/M metagenome (GOLD analysis project Ga0209431, IMG submission 184021) | Soil microbial communities from Rifle, Colorado - Rifle CSP2_sed 13_3 (SPAdes) (version 2) | ecosystem: Environmental > Terrestrial > Deep subsurface > Rock core/Sediment | place: Rifle...
CAATTGTGTTTCTGTGTCAATGGCAACAGGCTCCGCAGCAACTGTGGCTTCCGCAGCTTCGGTTTTAACAGTCCTGTCACCGGAGCATCCGGTGACATACTGTATAAGAAGAACTATAATGATAAAGTGAAAATACTGTGGTCCTTTCATAGTCCCTGAAAATTACGTACCCTGCCTGGGGGTTACGGCTGCCTTGTCCTTATCGAAATACAGGGTTTCAATTCGCTGACCCTGCTCATCATATTTATACTCGGTATAGGCAATCCCGCTTCCCGGATTGTTCATTACATTTCCGTCCTTATCCAGATTGATCACCTGGATCAGCGAGCCATGTTCATCATACACGTTTCTTGTAACGGGTACCATCTTTCCGCCTACAAATTCATCATCCTGGTCATACACAGCTGTTTCAACAGGATAACCGTTCTCGTCAAACCTGGTCTGGCGTTTTGCCCAACCCCAGTACAAATTCGACAGGTTTCCAATGGTGTTGTGCACGCTGAAACTGGTAAGATCTCCATTTCCATTCGGAACAAAGCTGAAATACGATACACCAATGTCACCACAATTCTCAGCCGTGCAATTGTAGAGTGTATCACCCTGATAATTGGCCATTCGGGTAACAAATCCTTTTTCATTATAAGTGAATCTCAGTTCATAAAACGGACAGAATTCGCTCATAATTGTTTCTTCGTTGGCAAGGGTATAGCGGTTTTCCTTAATCATACCATCAGGAAGCTTGCTCCAGGTATAGGAATGTATCTTGTTCCTGTTCTCAACGGAAGTTCCGGTGGAATCGTAAAATTTCAGTCCCGTACGCAAGCCATTTTCATCGGTTGAATACTCGAAGGTGTAAACGCCACCATCCACTGCAATCTGATGATTATCCTTGTTGAAAAAATGTTTAACCTGTTTGCCGGGTACATAATCATATACCAGCTTAGAAGCTTCCCTCATGGCAGAATATCCCAGCAGTAAATTATTCCTGACAAACTCAACCGACTTAAGCCTGCCCAGACTGTCGTATGTAAACTTGTAACTGTTGATGTTCCTGGCTTCATCTTCCGTGAGAGCATGTGATCCTCTTTCCACATCAAAACTGGTCTCACTAAAAAGCATATTCCGATAATATTCAACCCGTGCAAGATTTTGTATTTCAGCCTGTTTTGGTTTGCAGGACAACATGCTGATTCCGGTTATTGCAACGGCAAAAATGATGAGTGATACTTTGTTTAATTTCATGGTAGTGTTTAATTATTATTAATAAGACAAAATAATACTAAATTGTATTACAATGGTTTTTACCTTGGTTCTTTAACAAATTTTTAAACAATCGGAACTACAAAAAGTTTTCCTTCCTAAATCCCCAAACCTCTAACCCCAAACCTCAAACCTCCAAACTCACCCCCCACAACCAAAAAACCTTTCCCCACTTGTAATTTTTTCATATCTTCATACGTCTTATCTTCATATTTCATTCCGACTGTGAAAATTGAAATTCGGGGCCTAAACAAGATATACCCCAATGGTAACCAGGCGCTTAAAGATATCAACCTGACCGTTGAAAATGGCATGTTTGGATTACTTGGACCTAACGGAGCAGGAAAATCGAGCCTGATACGCATCCTGGTAACCCTGCTGGCACCCACATCAGGCGAAGTATCCGTGAATGGCCATGACCTTATGAAGGACCGGGGAGAGATCAGGAAGATGCTTGGATATCTTCCCCAGGATTTTCGTTTTTTTACGAAACTCAAAACCTGGGAATTTCTGGATTACGCAGCCGGGTTGTCAGGCCTGCGATCAAAAACCCTTCGGCTTGAAAAAGTGGATGAGTGGCTTGAAAAAGTAGGGCTTTTCGATGCCCGCGACCGGCAGGCAAACAACCTTTCGGGTGGTATGAAACGCAGGCTGGGAATTGCCCAGGCACTGATCGGCAATCCCAGGATCATTATTGTAGATGAACCAACCACCGGGCTTGATCCCGAGGAACGGATCCGGTTCCGCAATATCCTTTCAGAACTAAGCCAGCAGGACATCATAATCTTATTATCCACCCATATTGTGGGAGATATTTCAAGTGTTTGCCGTGATCTTGCATTACTTGATGAGGGAATGCTCCGGTTCAACGGCTCCCCTGAAGAACTGATCGGAAAAGCCCGTGGTCATGTCTGGCAGGTGCAGACAGCCGGTGTGGAATATGACATGCTGAAGGAAAAATACGCTGTAACTTCCACCATTCCCTCGGAGGATGGCTGGGAAATCCAGCTCGTGGGGGAAACCCTTGATCTACCCTCGGCCGTGCCTATTGAACCAAACCTGGAACATGCGTATGTATACTATATGGAATCCTTAACAGAACATTCATAAACTGATTTCTATGCCGTTTCATCTCATCCGCATCATTGCCGGTTATGAAATGCGGACATTATTGCGAAGCTGGTTTTTCAGGATCTTTGCCGGAATGTCAGTATTCGGGCTTGGTATATTCAATATTGCCATGAATGTAAAATCAAGCGGTGCGCCCTGGATGTACCGGGCACTTGCCGCATCCATACCCTATGCAAACCTCATTGTCTTAAATCTTGGACAGGCCGTGATCGCAGTATTTCTGGCTTCCGAATTCCTTAAGCAGGACAGGAAGAATGATACGGTGGAAGTGATTTATGCCCGCTCTATGACAAACGGACAATATATCCTGGGAAAAACGCTTGGTATACTGGCTGTTTTCCTCGTGCTGAACATTATTGTACTCCTGCTTGGCATAGGATTTTCATTTTTAAGTAACGCCAACGCACAAAGCGTGTTTGCCTATTTCACATACCCCTTGCTGATCAGCCTGCCTACCCTGGTCTTTATCCTGGGACTGTCATTATTTATTATGGTATTGATAAAAAACCAGGCAGTTACATTCATATTGCTTACCGGTTATATTGCACTTACTATTTTTTACCTGAACAAAAAGGCCTATCACATTTTCGATTACATTGCCTACCAGGTGCCCATGATGTATTCCTCGATCAGCGGATTCGCAGATTTTAAAGAAATATTGCTTCACCGCAGTATCTATTTTCTCCTGGGTGTAGGCTTTATACTGCTTGCAGTATACAAACTCCAGCGTTTACCACAATCCCCCAGGTATGCTTCATTACCGCTCTACCTTGGTTTATTCTTTTTACTTTCCGGCGGATTCCTTATATACAGGTACCTCGACATGCAGGGAGCGGCACACACATACAGACAAAAAGTGCTGGCACTTAATAACCGCTATGTTCGTTATGACAGGGTTACTGTAAGCAACTGCATGCTTGATCTCAGGCATGAGGGAAAGGAAATAGCCGCAGATGCATTGCTCACGGTCCATAACCGGAACAAACATCCTGTGGATACAATGATTTTTAGTCTTAATCCCGGTCTTTTGCTGCAGCATGTTTTAATCAACAGCAAAGCCCAGATATTCAGACGCAATATGCAAATCATTGAAGTTATTCCTGCTGAACCAATCATTCCCGGTGACAGTCTTGAAATTACCTTCCGGTACAGGGGCAGGATAAACGAAAATATTGCCTTTCTGGACAAGGATCCCGTGAGTTTTGAGGCCAACACAAAATTTGAAGTGTTCACCCTGCGTAAACGATATGCTTTTTTGCAGGGCGACTTTGTATGCCTCACCGGTGAAGTGCTCTGGTACCCGGTTTCAGGAACAGGATATGCCACCGAGATCCCTTTCCGCCATGATCCTGACTATGTGAGATTCAAACTCAAAGTAAGCACAACACCCTTGCTGACAGCTTTATCTCAGGGTCAGGCCTTTTCATCCGGGAAAGGGAATTTTGAGTTCTTACCGGAATACCCCCTGCCCGAAATTAGCCTGCTGATCGGTGATTATACAAAAAGTTCCGTGAAAGTTGACTCTATTGAATATAGTTTGTATGCCATCAAAGGCCATGAATATTTTAAAGATGCTTTTGATCTGATCACTGATACAATACCTTCCCTGATCCGCGGACTTAAAAAGGATTATGAGGCTAACCTGGGCATGCAATATCCTTTTCGCCGTTTGATGATGGCGGAGGTGCCTGTGCATTATGCCGTTGAAAGCCATGTTTATTCTTTTGCAAGCGATGCGGTGCAGCCCGAATTGATCCTAAGTCCCGAAAAGGGCGTCCTCTTTAATGATTCTGATTTCGAACAGCGCAGGGTAAGGATGGAAAAGGACCTGAAAAACAACCATGAAGAAGTTCTTCCCGAAGAATTGCAATCGAGGTTATTCAACCAGTTTTTCCGGGATAATTTTTTGGCCAAACGCGGACAATACTATAATTATGGAAATGTGGTCAACTGGTCGACGTTTTCTGTTTTCCCAGAGTACTTTAGCTACCGCTCAAGGCTGCATTCGGATAAATGGCCTGTATTAACCTCAGCAATGGAAATGTACATGTATGAAAGGAACAATACCGGTGCGGCAACACTGCCATGGTACCAGGATCTGAGCATGAGCGATAAGATCAATCTTGAGCTTCGCAGGGCTTCACTGGAGGAATTGCTGAAAACGGGAATTGAAAGTGATGAGGATAGTCGCGAACCTATAACTGTTCGGGATTTAGCCCAGGCAAAAGGACTGCATTTTTTTAATGTACTGAGGGCCAAATTCGGAGAGGCAGCAGTGGATACATTGGTTTCCCGGTTGGTTGCTGATCATCCCCACAGGAAAATTCTCTTTGACGAGTTGAATTCCAGGTTTCAGGAACGATTTGGCGTTAACCTTGAGCCTGAAATTCAAAACTGGTATGTTCAGGAGCACCTTCCCGGTTTCGTTATCCGGAATATCAGCAGCTATAAGGTATCAACAGGAGAAGTATCCCGCTATCAGATACGCTTCGATCTCTCGAATCCCGAAAATACCGACGGGATCGTCACCTTGAACGTTGAGTTTAATGATCCCAACCGAAATAACGGGCAAAATGGCGGCGATGATTTTAAAGTTGATTTTACAAAAAAGATCCTCCTTCAGGCAAAATCATCCGTTACCGCAGGGTATGCATTTAATACGGAACCGGCACGCATGTCAATTATGACCCATATTTCGCAAAACCTTCCCAATAATCTCATTTATAGCTTTCAGGGATTTACCGAGACAAGAAAAACGGCATTGCTGGATGAAATTGTCAGTATTCCGTTTTTTGAAAATGCATCCGACAGCATGGAGATTATTGTTGACAATGAGGACGCTGGATTCTCCCTGCAACAGGCAACCAACAAGGCTTATTTAAAATCACTGGTCAACAGGAATAGGTCAGATCGATACAAATACTCGGCTATATGGGCATGGAATCCGCCCCGCGAATGGAAACCAGTGCTGCGTTCCGGGTTTAACGGCAATTATGTGCATTCAGCCCATTATACCCGGGGAGGCACAGGTGAAAGAATTGCCGGCTGGAAGGCGGTGTTGCATGAAAAAGCAACGTATGATGTGTATTTTTACTTCAATAAGGTGAACCTGGGTTGGAGGCGTACCAACAAGTCACCCGATTATAATTTTATCGTTTACCATGATGGTGGCGCTGACAGGATTAACCGAAGCAGTGAGGATGCGGACGAAGGATGGAATTACCTGGGATCATTCTATATTTCATCTGACACGGCCGCCGTTGAACTCACGAACAAGACGATCGGGGATATGGTGTTCGCAGACGCGGTAAAGTGGGTGCGGAGTGACGAGTGATGAGCGGTTTATGGGTGTGGGTGCAGCGTAGTGGCAAGGCTTGCCCTTGCCCGGTTTGCAATAGAATTAGTATTGATTAATATATCTCATATGAATACTGTATTTAATAAGACAATTGTTATAGCAGGGTTGATTTTATTATTTGTATTGGTTCCCGGATCATTGCACGCGCAAAGGATACTTACGCTGGAAGATGCCATGGACATTGCCCTCAAAAACAGTCCCGAAATAATAAAATCGGAGCTGAATATGACCATCAGCAGGGAGAACCTCAACGCCCGTGAAGCGGCCACGAAGTCACTGATCAGATTTCAGCTGACACCGTTTTACTATGACCAGACACGTTCGTTCAACGAATTTTTTGCCACCTGGAATACCAGCGAAACAAAAAAAGTATACGGTGATTTCATTGTTTCCCAACCCATTAAACTTACCGATGGACGGATCACCCTGCAAAACCAGCTGGCCTGGCAGGATGCGTCCAGCGATTACGGCGATTCCCGTTCAAAAGGCTACAACAATAATTTGTTCCTCAGATATACCCAGCCGGTATTTACTTACAACAAACTTCGCATGGAGCTCAACCAGTTGCGGATGTCACTTGAAAATTCGACATTAAGCTATGCCTTACAGCGACTATATCTTGAGAGACAGGTCACACAGTATTTTTATACGGTATACCAGCGCAAGATGGCACTTACAGTTGCCGAAGATGAATACAGGAACCAGCAGACAGGCTATGAAATTATAAGGAGCAAGGTGGAAGGAGGCTTATCAGCCCGGGAAGAACTGCTGCAGGCCGAACTTAACCTGGCTACCAGCGAATCAAACCTTCAGAATGCACAGGTTAACCTGGCCAATGCCATGGACAATTTCAGACAATACATCGGCATGCCGCTAAGTGAAGATTTTGATATACAAACAAATGTTGAGTATAATGAAGTTGCTGTAAATATGGAGAAAGCCATTCAGAATGGACTTGAAACCCGAATGGAACTCAGGCAACGCGAAATCAACATTAAGAACAGCCAGGACCAGTTGACCATGGCCAAATCGACAAATGAGTTCCTGGGCGATATCGATCTTTCCCTGGGTTTGTTCGGCGAAGATCCCGATCTGCCGGATGTGTATGAAAAACCAACCCGTTCGCCGCAGGTGAAGGTTACTTTTAACATTCCGATCTGGGACTGGGGAGAAAGGAAATCCAGGATCAAGGCTGCTGAGGCCGGCATCCGGATCGAGGAGATCAACCTCGAAAATGAACGCACCAATGTAGAACTTGGTATTCGTCAAACTTACCGCAGCCTGCAAAATCTGAGCATGCAAATAGTGATTGCACGGCAGAATGAAAAGAATGCCGAGCTTACCTATGAGATCAACCTGGAACGATACAAAAACGGTGATCTTACCAGCATGGACCTTGGCCGTTACCAGAACCAGCTTTCCGAAAAGAAAATGAATCTTGCAAACAGTCTGATCAGCTATAAGCTGGAACTGCTGAACATGAAAATCCAGTCGCTCTGGGATTTCGAAAACAATATCAGCTTTGTTCCCAAAGATTTACAGGAAAATATTGAACAGTAAATAACCATACACAGCAGAAAATATCCACCATCATGAAAAAAATAACGGCCTATCTATTCCTGGTAATAATTCTTTCAGGCTGCAACAAGCAAAATCAGGAACTGGGAAGGGATATCACCATTCCTGTAACTGTTGCCCCGATCAAACCCGCAACCATTGAGAAATTCATTGATATTTCCGGAGCCGTCAAACCGGTAAAGGAAGTGCAGCTGAAAGCCGAAATTACAGGAAATTATGTTCTGAAAACAAATCCTGCCACCGGCAAACCCTTTGCATTGGGTGATAAAGTTACTGCAGGAAGTGAGATCATTGAGTTGGAAGACAAGGAGTTCGAAAACAATATAAAACTGAATTCCCTGAAGCTTAACCTCGAGATCACCAAACAGGTGTTCGACAAGCAGCAATCGCTGTACGACAAAGGCGGGGTTACACTGAGTGAGCTGAAGAATGCCGAGATCAATTATATCAATGCCAATTATAATTATGAGGATGCGCTGATCCGTCTGCAGAAAATGCATGTAAAAGCACCGTTTACAGGAGTTATCATCGACATTCCCTATTATACACCCGGGGTTAAGGTGGACGCCAATGCAATGCTGGCGAAAATTATGGATTACAGTAAACTGCACATGGAAGTTAATCTCCCTGAAAAGAACATGACGGATACAAAACCGGGGCAATCCGTGCGGATTACCAATTATACACTGCCCAATGACACGCTTGCAGGAACAGTATCACAGCTTTCACCAGCCATCGATGCCGAAACACGCTCCTACAAAGGCCTCATCCTCGTAAACAATCCCAACTTACAGCTTCGGCCCGGTATGTATGTAAAGGGCGAGATTGTGGTCGCCAGGGCCAGCAATTCCATTGTGGTACCCAAGGATGTCATCGTCTCCAAGCAGCGTGGCAACAGCGTATTTGTCGTGGAAAAGGGCGTTGCCTATGAAAGGGTCGTAGAATTCGGACTTGAAAACCCAAAGGAGGTGCAGATAGTATCAGGACTTAGCATGAATGAGCAATTGGTTGTAAAAGGATTCGAAACACTTCGCGACCGGTCGAAGGTGAAAGAAATGAAATAGATTGTCAGCAACATGAAGAAAATAGTCCAATTTGCCGTCAGTTTCCCGGTTACCATTTCCATGATCATACTGGGAATTCTGCTGCTCGGTTATATATCGCTCGGGAAACTGAGTATCGACCTGTTTCCTGAGATAAACTCACCCCGGATATTTGTGGAGATCAGAGCCGGGGAAAAGCCCCCCGAAGAAATTGAAAAGCAGTTCATCGAAGGTATCGAATCCCAGGCAATGCGACTTAAAGGCGTTACCCAGGTTTCATCCACCTGTATGGTAGGTACTGCAAGGGTTAAGGTTGAGTACAACTGGGGAACGGATATGGATGAAGCCTTTCTCGATATCCAGAAGGCACTTACACCCTTTAGCCAGGATGCCGGCATTGAGGATTTTGTGATAACACAGCATGATCCGAATGCCTTACCGGTGATGATCGTCGCCATGATGCATCCGGAAATAGATGATATGAACGAACTCCGTAAGACCGGTGAAAACTATATCCGCAATGAGCTGATCCGGCTCGAAGGTGTTGCCGATGTTGTGCTTACGGGTGCCGAAGAAAAAGAGATCGTGGTGGAAACCGACCCATACCGGCTGAAAGCATTCGGGCTTACCACCGATAACCTTGTGCAGCAGATCATGGGCATGAACCGGAATGTTTCGGGTGGCAGTATCGTTGAAATGGGGAAGCGTTATATCATCAAGGGCACCTCACTGCTTGCCAGCGAAAATGACCTGAACAACATTGTCATTGCGTTCAGGCAGGTTCAGGCTGCCGGCACCCCCGCAGGCAGCGGTATGGTCCCTGCCCCGGGCGGATCTGCTTCTGCTGTCAACGCACGTGTTCCAGTCTTCCTGCGCGATGTTGCACGGGTAAGCTTCACCAACAAAAAGCCCGATAACATCGTGAGGGTAAACGGAAAGCGCTGTGTGGGCCTTTCCATATATAAGGAAACCAGTTATAATACGGTGAAGGCGGTAGAGGAACTCGACAAATCATTCGAATCGATCCGGAAAGCATTGCCGGGTTACCAGTTTGTTACAGTGCAGAACCAGGCTTCCTTTATCCGGAATGCCATAGGTGAATTGCGTGATACTGCCCTGATCGGTGCTGTTTTTTCAATCATCATTCTGTTTCTGTTTCTCCGCCGGATCGGACTTACCCTGATTGTAGGTGTTGTACTCCCGATATCCATCATTGCAACGTTTACCCTGATGTATTTCTCCGGCCTGACCCTGAACATCATGACCATTGGCGGGCTTGCACTCGGGGCGGGAATGCTGGTTGACAACGCCATTGTGATCGTTGAAAATATTTTCCGCAACCTTGAATCCGGTGAGTCGGTAAAGGATGCCTGCATAAAGGGGACTTCCCAGGTAGGTGGTGCTATTATCTCGTCAACAATCACCACTATTGTGGTTTTTTTGCCGATTGTATACCTGCATGGTGCATCCGGTGCATTGTTCAAGGACCAGGCATGGACAGTGGCCTTCTCACAGGTGGTCTCCCTGTTTGTTGCCATCCTGATCATCCCCATGCTTTTTCATACCATCTACACCAAACGTGAAATTGTTAAGGAAACCAAATCCCTGCGCTTCAGCTGGTACTCAAACTTCCTGTCACGCATACTTGATAACAGGATAAAAGTTGTATTGCTGGCCCTGGCCATCATAGCCGGTACCATACTGATATTTCCCCGTGTGGGAAGTGAATACATTCCGCAAAGCGGGACCCATGAATTCAGTCTCGACATTACGCTTAGAGAAGGAACACAACTGCAGCGTACCGAAGGTCTGGTGAAGAACCTTGAATCGATGATCGGTGAGGTATTGGGTGACCGTGCCGAAATCATATACAGTCAGATTGGACCAGTGGAAAGCTCCACCTCCGAGAAATCAGTATTTCAGAACGAAAACACGGCTACGGTAAAAATCCGGCTGAAACCTTCCGCCCTGGGTGAATCCGAAAACATCATCGCTGAAATAGGTGCCATTACGCAGACATTGCCTGATGCTGAAGTTACTGTGGTGAGAAACGAAACCGCCCTGAAATCGACCCTGGGCACCGATGAATCACCCCTGGTTGTTGAGATAACCGGCAGGGACATCACGGTGCTGGATACCTTGACCCGTGATATTAAGCAGAAGATCAGCGGTATTCCTGATGTATATAATATCAAAACAAGTATCGAAGAAGGAGCGCCCGAAATGGATGTGGTCATTGACCGCTATATGGCATCGATGCACAACCTCACGGCAGATGGTATCGCCTCACAGCTAAAGGACAGGCTGATGGGGAAAAACGCCGGGAAATTTGACAATTCGGGTGAGATGAATAATATTACGGTAAGACTTCCCGATCTGAGCGTGTCTGAATTTTATGGCATTACGCTGAAGAGCGGAGAAAGGGATATCCCCCTGTATGAAGTTGCCAGGATCGAAAGATCGGTTTCGCCCAAACAACTGCTGCGAAATAACCAGAACCGCATTGGAACAGTTACTGCAGATATAAACAGAACAGCGCCTTTTGACAAGGTAATAGCCGGAGTCAGGGAAAAGCTCACTGAAATAACCCTTCCGGCCGAATATACCATTAACATCACCGGCGAGGAACAAAAACGGCAGGACGCCATGTCGAGCCTTGGATTTGCGCTGCTTCTCTCCGTGGTACTGGTTTACATGGTAATGGCCTCTCAATTTGAATCACTCGTGCACCCGTTCACGGTATTGCTTACCATTCCCCTTGCAGGAGCGGGATCGGTATGGGCTTTCTTTTTGCTGGGTAAATCACTCAGCATTATGGCTTATATCGGGATCATCATGCTGGGAGGAATTGCTGTAAACAACTCCATATTGCTGGTAGATGCCATCAACCAGTTCAGGGTACAGGGTTTTCCCCTGCGCGAAGCTATTCTCAGGGCAGCCCAGAACCGCATCCGGCCTATAGTAATGACCAGCCTATCCTCTATTCTTGGATTGCTTCCATTAACCATCGGTTTCGGTGAAAGTGCTGCGCTCCGATCGCCCCTTGCAATTGCTCTGATAGCAGGACTGACTGCCTCCACGATTATGTCCCTGGTGGTTATCCCCTGTGTGTATTACATTTTCGATTCGCGCTCATGAACTTTATTATCCAACGTAAAGTACTCATCGCCATGCTTTTTGCAGGGCTGTCGATGCTGGGGATCTTTTCTTTCCGGCAGCTTCCTGTTGAACTGTTCCCCAACACACAGATACCCTACTTGTTTGTGATTGTTTCCACCTCTATGGAAACCGATCCGAAATACATGGAAAGCCAGGCTATTATTCCTATGGAAGGCGCCATCGGAACATTGAAGGGGGTTGAAAAGATCGAATCCACCGCCGATCAGCAACAGGGTTTTATACAGATCTCCTACCGTCATAATACCGATATCAAGATTGCCTACCTCAAGCTGCTTGAAAAAGTCGGGGAAGTGCAAAAGAAAATCCCTGCCGATTTCTATGTCCAGGCTATGCGTTTCGATATGGAACAATTGAACAACATGCTGATGACTTTGCAGGTAAGGGGCGGGGGAGGAGTTGACCGTGTTCGTGAGATCGTCAATAAGGATATCCTGAACAGGTTGCAGCATGTAAACGGCATTGCCAATGTGGCGGTATTCGGTGGAAGGGAAAAATCGGTGGAGATCATACTGCGGGAAGAAATATGCAAATCATATGGTATAACACCGGCTTCCATCCGCAATGTCCTGAATGAGAATTACAAGGCCCGAAGTTTTGCCGGCAAGATCACCCAGGATAACCAACTGATATTTGTAAATGTGGTCGCAGAATTTTCCGATATTTCCCATATCCATGAACTTGTGGTGAAGGAACCGGGGTCAGTCAGGCTGAGGGATGTTGCCGATATCCGTTTCGGATTTAAAAACCAGGACTCATACAGCAGGGTTAACGGTAAAGAAGCTGTAACCTTGCAACTTACGCGCGATACACAGTCCAATATGATCGACCTGTCGCACCGCGTACAGGATGAGATTAAAGCCCTTAACGGGGAACTGGCTAACAAGGATATTGAGATCGTTGTTCAGAACAATTCTGCTGAACGCATGGAAAAGAACATCGACCTGATTATACAGCTGGCGCTTGTTGGCGGGCTATTGGCGATCTTCATCCTGTGGATCTTTCTTAAAAATTTCAGGCTTGTTCTTGCCATTGGGCTGGCCATGCCTATATCGGTATATACGGCATTCAATTTCTTCTACGCAGCCGGTATTACCATCAATAGCCTCACCCTGCTCGGCATGGCGCTTGCTATTGGAATGCTGCTTGATAACAGCGTGGTGGTCATGGAGAATATATACCGGCTGGCATCACGCAATAAGGATACCGATACGGCAGTGCTGCAGGGTACATCCGAAGTGTGGCGATCGGTATTCGCAGCTTCACTTACAACCGTAATGGTATTTCTGCCATTTGCTTTCTCAAAGAATTTCATGGTTGCCATACTGGGTAAGCATGTTGGGGTATCCATTATTTCCACCCTGCTGGTCTCACTGGTTGTGGCTATGCTGCTTGTTCCCATGCTTACGCACACCTTCCTTAAATACAAAGGAAAGAGCCAGGTGGTTAGCTTCAGCTCAATATCCTTTCACAACCGGTTGATACAGGTATACCGGGTGATCCTGAAAACCTGTATGCGAAATCCGGCAGGAACGGCCATGGGAGCTATGGGAATATTCTTCGTGACCTTGTTGATAAGTCTTGGCCTTAGTTTTATCAACACCCGGGAGCCCGAAACCATTGAACTTACCCTGTACGCCACCATGCCCGGTGGTACTACCCTGGATAACACCGATCTGCTGGTGGCTGATGTGGAAAAACGCCTGGAAACCCTGGAGGAAAAAAAAGACATTATCAGTCAGATTTATGAGGAAGAAGCCCAAATTACAATTGTGCTGGAAAAGGAATATAAAAAAGCCAGAAATTATACCGTTCCAAAAATCAAGCAGGAAATCCTGAACAGCTTATCCGGACTTGAACCGGCCATTTTTGGCTGGGAACCTCCCATTTCGAACCGGAGATTCGGCGGTGAAGGAGGTGGGGGTGACGGTGATCCGGGAATGGAAGGACTTCTGGGGATTGGAAGCCAGGTTGAAAAGATCTATGTAAAAGGAGAAAATTACGACCAGATCGTTGCTCAGGCCAATCTTGTTAAATATTACCTTTCCCAGCAACAGTCGGTGCAATCGGCAAACATAAACCTCCCTTCGGCACGGCCGGAGATTTTGTTGAATTTCGACAAGCAGTTGATGGCACTGTACGACATCCCTGCAGCAACCGTACTTTCAGAACTGAACTCCTTTCCTTACGAGTTCTCAAGCGGTATTAAATTCAAACAGGGAACCGAAGAATACGACATCCAGATACGGACGGAAAACCCGGTTGAACAACCGGACAGAAACCTGAACGACCTGAAAGAGCTTGCCGTGAAAGGCAGGAATGCTGCACAATTTGAACTTCAACACATTAGCACCTTCAGTTTTTCCAATGGCGTTCCCTCCATCAAGCGTATTAACCAGGAAAAGCAGCTTGAAGTTGAGTACTCCTTCCTGAGTGCGGTGCAGGATGACAAGGATCTGCTCGAAGCATCACGGCTGGAAGTGGAATCACTGGTGAACAATATTGCAATACCTTCAGGTATTACCCTGGAGGTGGTTCATGAACAACAGGATCTAAGCGATTTTCGATTCCTGATACTGGCCGCCCTGATCCTGATCTATATGATCCTGGCCTCGGTTTTCGAATCGTTCTCCAAGCCGGTTGTGCTCATGTTCGCTATTCCCCTGGCAGGGATCGGTTCACTTATAGCACTTATCCTTACCGGGAATTCGCTCATGAATGCGAATACACTTACCGGCTTCGTTATCCTTATTGGGATCGTGGTAAACAACGGGATAATTCTGCTCGACTATTCAAACGTATTGCAGAAACGCGGGTACAGACCGTCAAGGTCGCTGATGATGGCCGGACTTGCGAGGGTGAGACCTATCCTGATTACCTCCCTGACCACGATCATCGCTTTGTTCCCGCTTGCCATGGGCAAGGCGGAATATGTTACCCAGGTGGGGGCCCCCTTTGCCATTACCATTATCGGGGGACTCGGGCTAAGCACCCTGCTTACCCTGGTGTTTATTCCAACCCTGAATTCAGGCATACAATCGGCACTGCATTGGGTTTATGAGCAAAAATGGCCTTCCAAACTTATCATGCTGGCTGCCTACCTGCTGGGTGGCTTTCTGATATATAAGGAAATCGATACGCTCGTTTGGAAGATCATCGATTACCTCCTGCTGATCATTCTTGTGCCTGCCGGGGTCTACTTCGTGAGGAACAGTCTCAGAAAAGCCAACGAAAAACTGATTGACGAAGCCACACCCCTGCATATTCACGTGCGGAACCTGGTAAAGATCTATGACCGCGACAGCCGGTTCATGCGTGAATGGAAATCGGGACTTAAAATCAGACAGCGTATCGGCCTGGAAAGAACCTACACAAGCTGGAGAGATTTTGATTACCTCATATGGCAGTTGCCTCTGGCCGGATTCATTGTTTACTTCATCTATTTTTACCTCGAAAGCAGTTTCTGGTTTTTTATCCTTCCCGTCGGCCTTTACCTGCTGGTTATTTCCATGATCATCCCGGTAAGGCGGTTTACAAGTCAATTAAAGCCGGGAAAGGCCAAAAAATGGCCGGTACGATTGTCCTCCTGGTTTTACACTTCCGTTTTCTGGGGGTTGCCGGCGGTAATTTTTATCCTGTTTTACCAGAAATACAAGCTGATCGGCCTGATTGTACCGTTCATGATCCTGTGGTACCTGGTTTTGCTTATCAGGGTTACTTCCGGTAAGTTATACCGTGAACATATTAATATCAACAGGTTACAGGGGAAATTAAAAGGTTTGCGCAAGGCCTTTTACCGGTTTGTTTTGCTGATACCCGTGATCGGAAAGAAAAAGATCCCGTTTAAGGCACTTAAAGGAGTTTCCTTCAGTATTGGAAACGGGATGTTCGGCTTACTGGGACCAAATGGCGCCGGTAAGTCCACACTCATGCGCATCATTTGCGGCATCCTGGAACCCAGTTACGGGCAGATCACCATCAATGGTATTGACACCCGGGAAAAACGTGAGGAATTACAGGGACTTATCGGTTACCTTCCGCAGGAATTCGGCACTTATGAAAACCTTACTGCATGGGAATTCCTGAATTATATGGGAATACTGAAGAAAATAAGTGACAGGAAAGTCCGTGAAGAACGTGTGGAATATGTGCTGAATGCAGTTCATATGATCAGCCATAAGCACGAAAAACTGGGTTCTTATTCGGGCGGGATGAAACAACGTATCGGGATCGCCCAGATCCTGATGCATCTTCCAAGGATACTGGTGGTGGATGAACCCACAGCCGGACTGGATCCGAGGGAACGCATCCGTTTCAGGAACCTGCTGGTGGAGTTGAGCAGGGACCGGATCGTGATTTTCTCAACCCACATCATCGAAGACGTGGCCAGTTCATGTAACCAGGTAGCCGTGGTAAGAAAAGGTGAACTGGTGTATCTTGGTGAACCTGTTCAGATGGCGCATATCGCAGAGGGCAAGGTTTGGATGGCCGACATGGATATCGCCTCGTTCGAGGTGTTTAAGGAAAAGTATGTGATTATCCACCATATGCGCGACGGGGACAACATCCGGGTCAGGTGCATGGCTGATGGATGTCCCTTTGAAGGCGCGCACACTGTAAAGGCCAATCTCGAAGATGCCTATTTGTGTTTACTAAAAGACTAACAGAATACACATGACCTTAACTGAACGATCAAAGTTATTTATGAAAATTCTCCGGTTAAACCTGAAAATAGTATTTTCCGGCCGGTTTGTCTATTTTCTTGTGGCTGCGTGGTTGTTTTTCCTGGTAATTATCGGATTAATGCTATTCTCTGACAATGATCTTGATGTAAGCGATATCTATGACCTGCTCCTGTTCCCGGGTATTCTGATCATGTTCTATCCGGTTGTTTATAATATTCAGAATGATAAGGACACCCGTATGCTGGAGATAATTTTCGGAATTCCCGATTACCGGTACAAGGTTTACGTGTTGCGATTCTTCATTGCCATTATGATGTTGGTGGTATTGCTGGTAATGATGGCTGCGTTTTCATGGTTTTCGGTCGTGAAGATCCCTGTATTCCAAATGGTGGCAGAACTCATGGGTCCGTTGTTTTTTCTTGCCTGCCTTACCTTCCTGTTTACCACGCTGGTGAGAAACGGTAACGGCGCGGCTGTGATCATGGTGATCATCGGGCTTATCTTTTTCATCATGAGCGAACCTCTTGCCCGGAGCAAATGGAACCTGTTCCTGAATCCGTTCAACGTGCCCA
>Ga0209431_10001979_pt1 | contig 16804 bp, 23 predicted proteins | sample RifCSP13_3_FD_184021 | JGI IMG/M metagenome (GOLD analysis project Ga0209431, IMG submission 184021) | Soil microbial communities from Rifle, Colorado - Rifle CSP2_sed 13_3 (SPAdes) (version 2) | ecosystem: Environmental > Terrestrial > Deep subsurface > Rock core/Sediment | place: Rifle...
AAGCAGTCACAAGCGCAACTCAAGCAGTTGGTCCGCCGCTGGAAGGCGCTCCCGGCTAAGAGCGCCCCCGAGTGAGTTTTGCGGTATTGCCTTTTTTGTGCTGAAACCAGCCATGCCGACTGAACTCTCCGCGCGTGGTCAGCCTCTGCGCGAGGTGACCGCACTCTTTCTGAAACTTGGCTTCACCGCCTTCGGCGGCCCGGCGGCGCACATCGGCATGTTCCGCCAGGAGTTCGTCCAGCGCCGCAAATGGCTCACCGACGAGCAATTCCTCGACCTGCTCGGCGCGACCAACTTGATTCCCGGCCCGAACTCGACTGAGATGGCAATCCACCTCGGCTTTCTGCGCGCCGGCTGGGCGGGGCTGATTGCGGGCGGCGCAGCCTTCACCCTGCCCGCTGTGCTGATCGTGCTGGTGCTCGCCTGGCTATATGTGAAATACGGCTCCACACCGCAGGCAGGCTGGCTGCTGTACGGCGTTAAGCCGGTGGTAATTGCCATCATCGTGCAAGCCCTGTGGGAACTGGGGCGCAAGGCGGTCAAGAACGCGCTGACGCTGGCGGTCGGGGTAGGTTCTGTTGCGCTGTACTTTTCGGGTGTGAACGAAGTGCTGCTGCTCTTTGCGGGCGGACTGGTCGTGATGCTGATCCAGAACCGGTCGAGACTGCGGCAACTGCGCCGCGGCGATTTGCCGCTTCTCCTCCCGCTTCTTCCTGGACTTGCGGCTGGCCCCGTTTCGTTCAGTTTACCAACCCTGTTTCTGACCTTTCTCAAAATCGGCGCGATCCTGTACGGCAGCGGCTACGTGCTGGTCGCCCTCCTGCGCGCCGACTTCGTCGCCCGCCTGGGCTGGCTGACCGAACAGCAGTTGATTGACGCCATCGCGATCGGGCAGATCACGCCCGGCCCGTTGTTCACCTCCGCCACGTTCATCGGCTACTTGCTGGGCGGCGTCCCCGCGGCGCTCATCGCCACGCTGGGCATTTTCCTGCCCTCGTACGTTTTTGTCGCCATCAGCAATCCCATCATCCCCAAACTGCGCCGCTCGCCCTGGGCAGGCAGTCTGCTGGATGGCGTCATCGCCGCCTCGCTGGGTTTGATGGCAGCGGTCAGTTTCCAGCTGGGGCTGGCTTCGCTGGTGGACGCGCCGACCCTGCTGATTTTCGCCCTTTCGGCGGTTCTGCTGTTCCGCTTCAACGTCAACTCCACCTGGCTGGTGCTCGGCGGTGGACTCGCCGGGTTACTACGTACATTCATAGGGTAGAAAGAGGATGGCCGGGATAGACACTTACCGCTTCACTGTTCTCTTCACTTATCGCTACCCTTTCCTCATTAGCGCCAGAAAAGCCAGCGCTGCCGCCGAGGGGCGTGCATCTTTGCGTGCGATGAGCGACAGTTGCCGCGCAAAGCGCAGTTCAGGAATTTCCGACACGCTCACAGCCTTCTGCGCCACTTCCAGCGTAATCGCGCAACGTGAAACAAAGGCTACGCCCAGCCCGGCGGCCACCGCACGCTTCACACCCTCACACCCCGTCATCTCCAGCACATCTTTGGGGGCCGCGCCTAAGCGCAACAGATTAGCTTCGACGATCTGTCGGGTGGCCGAACCCGGCTCTCGCACAATCAGCGTTGCCTGCGCAAGCAGGTCGGACGCGAAAGCGCGTTGTCGGGCCAGGGCATGTCCGGCGGGGACAATCAGGACGATCTCGTCGTCCACCAGGGGGCGGACCTGCAACCCTGGCGCCTCAGATGGCACGCCGACAAGGCCCAGGTCAAATTCGCCTGACAGCACCCGACGGGTGACATCGGCGCTGTTGGTGATCGCCAGTGTTGTCTCCACGCCGGGATACTGTTTGCGAAACCGGGCCAGTATTTCAGGGAGCAGGTAAAGGCCGGGTGTGGTGCTGGCCCCCAGCCGCAGGTAACCACGTCGCACCCCTTCTAATTCTCCCAGCACCCGTCGCACTTCCTCGGTCAGCACCGAGAGGCGCTGGACGTAGTCGGCCACGATACGTCCGGCCTCGGTCAACTCCACCCGCCTGCCCGGCCGGTGGAATAGCGATACTCCCAACTCGGCCTCCAATTGCTGAACGTGCTTGGAAACGGCCGGTTGGCTGAGGTGCAGTTCGTCCGCGGCGCGCGAGAAACTCAAATGCCGCGCCACGGCCCGGAAAACGGCCAGGCGTTGAAAGTCCATGTTATTCCTATAAGTTATCGTTTCTATCAATCATTGACTATTGATTATCGTTCCAATAGGGATAGACTGTCAACCGGAGATTGTCCATGACAGATTACTCGGCGCTTAAACTCACCTCGTTCTCGCATGGCGCAGGCTGAGCCTGCAAGATCGGCCCCGCCGATCTGGCGCAAGTGTTGCGCCACCTGCCTCCCGCCGCCGACCCTAACCTGCTGAGCGGCTTTGCCCACGGGGCAGACGCCGCCGTCTATCGTCTGAGCGACGAACTCGCTGTCGTCCAAACGGTGGATTACATCACGCCCATCGTGGATGACCCCTTTGCCTTCGGCGCCATTGCCGCCGCCAACGCCCTCTCCGACATCTATGCGATGGGCGCGCGCCCGGTGCTGGCGCTCAACCTCGTGGGCTATCCGGCCAAGACCCTGCCGCTGGGGGTGCTCAGCGAGATTCTGCGCGGGGGAGCCGCCAAACTCGCAGAAGCCGGGGCCAGTCTCGGCGGCGGCCATTCCATTGAAGACCTCGAACCGAAATACGGCCTGGCCGTCACCGGGATCGTCCACCCTAAGCGCATCGTCACCAACTCCGGCGCTCGCCCCGGCGATGTGCTTATCCTCACTAAACCCCTCGGCCTCGGCCTGATCACGACCGGGATTGATCGACGGCTTGTCAACGGCGGCGGCGTTGAGCGCGTGACGGCAATGATGACACAACTCAACCGGGCCGCGTCCGAGGTGATGCTGGCGGTCGGGGTGCATGCTTGCACCGATGTCAGCGGCTTTGGCCTGCTGGGGCATCTGCGCGAGATGGTCGAGGCAAGCGGGGTCGGGGCGCGCATCAAGTGGAAGGCCGTGCCAGTGCTGTCAGAGGCCTGGGGGTTGGTCGAACAAGATTGCATCCCTGATGGCACGCGGAACAACCTGAATTATCTGGCCGACTTCGTGGACTGGAGTCCGGCTGTGCCTCCAGCCGCACGCGTGGTGCTGTGCGATGCGCAAACCTCAGGCGGGCTGTTGATGGCCGCGCCGCCGAAACGGGCGGAAAAGTTGCTGCGGGCGCTTCGGCATGCCGGAGTCGCGTCCGCCGCCGTAATCGGAGAAATCATCCCGGCGCCGAAAGGGCGTATCCGGGTCGTCACACGATAGGAGACAAGATGCCTGAAGAGAGCCACCACGCCAAACACTACCTGTTTGTCGTCAACGACGCGCCGTATGGAAACGAGCGCCCCTACAATGCTCTGCGCCTGGCGTTGAACATGATCAAGCGGCCAGGCGTGGCTGTGCGGGTCTTTCTCACGGGCGACGGGGTGCTGTGCGCGCGCAAAAGCCAGAAGACGCCTGACGGCTACTACAACGTCGAGCGCATGATCAAATCGCTGGCCCAGCGCGGCGAGGTGGCTACCTGAGGGACGTGTTGCGAGGCCCGCGGGCTCGGGCCGGAAGACAAGATTGAAGGTGTGTTGGATGGCAGTCTGGATTTGCACGGGCAGTGGACCGTGGAGGCCGATCACATCCTGGTGTATTGACGAGGGTTGCTATGGCGTTCAGTGTTCGCCCGAATGAAAAACGTTTGTTAGCCGTAGAGCCAGTGCGCGACGGCTACGGTGAAGGCGCCTTTGTCGTTCTGAGCGCCGAGAAAATATAGCTCTCACAAGTGAGGAGGAAGTTATGAGCGGCAAAACCATTGTCATTCTGGGCGCGGGGGTCGGCGGGTTGGTCGCCGCCAACGAACTGCGGCGATTGCTTCCGGCGGAACATCGCGTCGTGCTGGTCGAGAAGAATGCGCGGCATGCCTTTGCCCCATCGTTCCTGTGGCTGATGACGGGCGACCGCCGCCCGGAACAGATTGCGCGCGACGTGCGCCAACTCGTGCGACCCGGCATCGAAGTCATCGTGGCCGAAGCGCAGGCGATTGACCTCGCCAATCGCCGTGTGCAGACGAGCGTGCAGAGCGTGAATTACGATTACCTGATCATCGCCCTCGGCGCAGACCTCGCGCCCGAGGCGATACCCGGACTGGCTGAAGGGGCGCACACGTACTATACCTTCGACGGCGCGGCGAAACTGCGTGATGCCCTGCAAGCCTTCAACGGCGGGAAAGTCGCCGTCGTCGTCAGCGCCTTGCCGTACAAATGTCCCGGCGCACCGCACGAGGGCGCGATGCTCATCGCTGATACGTTGCGGAAACGCGGCCTGCGCAACAAGAGCGAAGCGCACCTCTTCACGCCGGAGCCGCAACCCATGCCGGTTGCAGGCCCCGTGTTGGGCGATGCGGTCAAGCAAATGCTGACCGACAAAGCCGTCGCCTTTCATCCCCTGCACAAGTTGACGGCGGTGAATGCTTCGGCGCGTGAATTGTCTTTCGAGGGGAAAGAGTCGTTCACCTATGATTTGCTCGTCGCCATCCCGCCGCACCGCGGCCCGCGCCTCGCGCGCGAGGCCGGGCTGACCAACGAGGCCGGATGGGTTCCGGTGGATCGCGCCACGCTCAAGACGAAACCCGAAAACGTCTATGCCATCGGCGATGCGACCGTCATCCCGATCCCCGGACGCTGGAAGCCGGACGTGCCGCTGGTTCTGCCGAAGGCAGGGGTGTTCGCGCACGCGCAGGCCGAGGTGGTGGCCCACCGCATCGCCGCCGAAATCGCGGGGGCTGAAACCCAAAGGGCATTCTTCGGGGACGGGTATTGCATGTTGGAAGCCGGGGAGGATTTGGCCGGTTTCGCGTATGGCAACTTCTTCGCCGAACCGTCGCCGCAGATCGAGCTGCGTCAGATCGGAAGCCTCTGGCATTGGGGCAAAGTCCTGCTCGAGCAGTGGTGGCTGGCCCCGTATGGGCCGAGGCGCGAGGCACTGCGGCTGGCGCTGACCCTGGGCGGTAAAGGGCTGGGTATCCCGGTAGTCGTCTGAGGCAGGAGGCCACGAACATGCCCGCAACTTTAGATGACCTGGCCAAGATGGGTGGCGTCATCATGGCGTTTGAATTTACGCCGGAGGGTAAATGCGCGGCTTACAACAGGAACGTCTCCCCTGAAATGGCGGCGATGGCGGCCCGGCATTGCGCTACGGTGATCATGGAGTTCAACACACTCGCGGCGGATTTCTCGACACTCAGCCAGCAGACATGGATGCCTCAACAGGGTTGGATGTACCGGGGCGGCGAGTACACGGTGATCGTTGGCAACGGCGGCTACCGGGGTGTGTTCGTCGAGACGACCAAGGCTGACCTGAACAAACTGTTTGAGGCTCTGTTCGGTTGACACAATGCTTCGCGCTGAAGTGAGCTGGGACATCTGCCAGGCGTGTGATCCATGCTCGGCGCGTCTCGCCTGCAAGACCAAAGCCGTCGTCAAGATAGACGCCGACGAGCCCGCGTTCATTGAATTGGCTCGCTGCAATGGCTGCGGCGACTGTCTCCCGGCCTGCCCGTACGGGGCCATTGCTCTGAGGAACATCCATGTGCCCAACGCCCGCAGCGCGCGCATTGGTTCCGCTTGACGCCGACAACTTTGAGCGCCTCGTCATGGCTTCGCCGCGCCCAGTGGCCGTGGTCTTCTGGGGGCCGGATTGCTGGCCCTGCCACGTCCTTGCGCTGACGCTCGAACGCGCCGCCGAGGCGTATGGCGACCGCGTGACATTCGCCGCGCTCGACATCGGTCTGATCCCACAAGCGGCCACACGATTCGGAGTACGCGGCATTCCTCATCTTCTCTTCTTTACACACGGCGCAGTCTGTTGCCATTTCATGGGCGAAATCCCTTGGGTCTATTTGCGCGACAAACTCGAACGTGCTCTGCAACTTCAGGCCCAGCTTTCATACAACCCGCATCACCGCTTCACACTCCCTTCACAAAACTCCGCTTGAATTGCGGGTGAGCGAGCCGGAGAGGTTCGCCACACTCACACTAACGGAGGTCCCGATGAAACTTTTTCTTAAGTGGACAGGGTTTGTCCTTTTCGCCAGCCTCATTGGACTTGTGTTAGCCATGGCAGTCGTCGCCAGTGCGCGAGCGCAGTCGCCAGTCGCCGTGACGCCGCGCGTTGTCGCGCAGGCGACGCCCCCCGCACCCTATATCGGGCCATGGGGCTACGGATATGGTCCAAGCGGGGTCTACACGCCCACCGGGGCTGTACCCTACTCCTACGGACCGGGAATGATGGGCCGAGGCTGGTCGGGCTCCAACTATGGCAGCTGGGGCATGGGGCCAGGCATGCATGGGGGGATGATGAGCGGCTACGGCGGTAGATACGGGATTTACCCGAACGCCAGCACTCTACTCACGCTTGACCAGGCCATTGAGGCGGCTCGCCTATATCTATCTGCCTACGGCAATCCAGATCTGGCGTTGGCCGAGGTGATAGAGTTCTCGAACAACTTTTACGGCGCGGTCAAGGAAAAGAGTACAGGTCGCCACGCATTTGAGGTGCTCATTGACCGCTACACTGGAGCTGTCTACCCCGAGCCTGGGCCGAACATGATGTGGAACGCCCAATATGGGCACATGGGCGGCTGGTGGGGCCAATCGGGTGGCGCGATGACGGTGACGCCAGAGCAGGCGCGGACGAACGCCCAGCAATGGTTGGAGGCGTACCTGCCAGGGACGACCACCGCCGATGAGGCGGACGCATTCTATGGCTACTACACCATCGAGGTTCTGAAGGATAGACAGGTCTATGGCATGCTCAGCGTGAATGGTTACACCAGCGACATCTGGTATCACACCTGGCATGGAGATTTCGTTGGACTGAAAGAAGTGGAGGAGTAATATGAACAAGATCAACTGGACGGCCATGGTCATGTTCGGTGTCGTAGTTCTGCTGGCCTTTCTAGTTGGGGTGGGCCTGCTGGGCGGCTGGGGCTACGGCGGTTGGGGAATGATGGGGCCAGGCATGATGGGCGGCTGGGGCTTTGGCCCATTCGGTTGGATTGCTATGCTCTTTATGTGGCTGATCCCCATTGGCTTCGTCGTGCTGACCGTGCTGGGCGTGGTCTGGCTGGTGCGGGCCGTCAGCGGTGGGGCTGGGCAAAGCCCGAACCCGCTGTCCCCGGCGCGCACCTGCCCGAATTGCGGACGCGCCGTGCAGGCCGATTGGCGCAACTGCCCGCACTGCGGCGCGGCATTGACCCAGCCATAGGAGGCAAACACCATGTGTGGACATCACCTGTTACACGGTATACATCTCCACCCCAGCGATCATCACGACCTGGAAGCTGTGGCTCTCACACCGTCCTCGACGCGCACAACACCTTGCCCGCAGTGCCACTCGCCGTTGCAAGAGGACTTCGTCTTCTGTCCCTACTGCGGGGCGGAAGTGCTGGCCGCCTGCCCGGCGTGCCACCGCGCGGTGCGCGCCGACTGGACGCACTGCGCCTACTGCGGAGCCGAACTGCTCGGCGAGAAAGCAGATATTCCGACTCATTCACATCACTGAAAGGAGTGACTCCCATGAGTTTCATCGCCCGACTTCAAGCCATCTTCGGCGCAAAGGTCAACAAAGCCCTCGACGGGATCGAAGACCCGCGCGCCAGCCTGGACTACAGCCTGACGCGCCTGCAGGCCAGCCTGCGCCAGATCAGCGACAGCCTGGTGGAGGTCTCCACCGCTCGCCGCACGCTGGAGGCGCAGCGCGGCCAGGCGCAGAAAGCGGTTGACCAGACGGAGGAGCAAGCCCGCCAGGCCGTGCGCCTGGGACGCGAAGACCTGGCGACCCGCGCCCTGGAGCGCAAGGCTGCGGCTCAAGAGCGTCTGAACAGTCTCAACGGCAATATCGCCACGCTCGACGCCCAAGTCGAGAATCTCAAGACCAGCCAGGCCAACCTGCGACAAAAAATCGAGCTGTTCCAGGCCAAGAAGGAAGAACTGAAGGCGCTGTACGACTCGTCACGGGCGCAGCTGCAGGTGAAGGAAGCCGCCACCGGCATCTCCAAAGACCTGGCCGACGCCGGACACGCCATCGCGCGCGCGGAGTCCCGCATTCAGGCGATGCAGGCGCGCGTGGAGGCGATTGACAACCTGATCGCGACCGGCGCGCTAGACGACGCCCTCGCGCCCGAAGGCGACGACATTGACCGCGAACTGGCCCGCCTGACCCGCGCCGCCACCATCGAGAGCGAACTGAAACGCCTCAAGGCTGAAGCCACCGTCGCCGAGCCTGCGGTCGGCGGGGCGGAGCCGGCGCAGCCATGAGCTGTGGATCGCCGTTGGGCGACCTGTTCTATTTGGCTGATAGGTTGCTCTATCCCCACCCCGATATCGCCGCCCCTCTGCCTTCGCATACCTCGCTGATGGCGGAGGGGCCGGGGGTGGGGGTCCGTGCCGCGTTGTACCGGATGTATGGCGAGGGCCAGATTAGCGAGGAGGTCTTCACCGCATTGCGCACGCTGGCCGATCGCGACCAACTGCGTCCCGCCGACCTGGCAGTGCACCGCGCCCGTGCGCGGCGTCGCCCGGACGGACATAGCGACGTTGAAGCCATGAATGCTCTGCGTGGCATCCGCTCGCGGCTTGCCCACCTGGCGCAGGCCCGCGCGGCCTCCGAGAAAGTCCTGGCCAATATGGAAGCCCGCGTGGCCGGGTTGGGCGAGCGGATCGTCGGCAAAGAGCAGGCCGCGCGTGACGCGGTAGCGGTCGAGAGCGACGAAACCGCCGCCCGATCTCGCCTGGCGGAAAAGGCGGAATTCGCCAGCAGCCGAGACCGGCTGGCGGCACAGGCCCAGGCCTTGCGCGCTGACCTGGCCCGGCTCGACGACCTGCACGCGCAACTGGAAGCCAAAGCCGCCGAATTGGAAGCCATTCAGGCGCGTATTCGCCTGAGCGAGGAGGTGCTAAAATGATGGGGATGATGGGTGCCGGAATACTGTTCATGCTGCTGATCCCGCTGGTGGTGATCGGCGTGCCGCTGCTGATCATTGTGCTGATCGTGAGTGGCGGGTTGGCGGCCCTGTTGAAATCGTTGTCCAGCAGTTCCCAGCCGCCAGCCGCTACTGCGCCGGCATCGCCCGCTGACGCGACACCCCCACCCGCGCGCAAGTGCCCGACCTGCGGGCGCGAGGTTCGACCGGGTTGGAACGTGTGCCCCTGGTGTGGTGCAGCGCTAACCTGAAAAGCTGTATCGTGCCACTGTCGTTCGGCCTCCCGCTCCTTGATCGGGAATGACCCAAAAAATTCTCGTCGTTGACGACGAATTGGAAATCGTCCGCCTGGTGCGCGCCTACCTGGAGCGCGCCGGTTTTGCCGTGGTGACGGCCAGTGAAGGCCGCGAGGCGCTCGCCGTGTTTCGTCACGAGCGCCCCAACCTGGTCGTCCTCGACTTGAACTTGCCGGGCATAGATGGGTTGGATGTGTGCCGGGCGATGCGCCGCGACTCGGACGTCCCCATCATCATGCTCACCGCGCGCCTCGAAGAAACGGATCGGCTGATCGGATTGGAACTGGGGGCGGACGATTATGTGGTCAAACCCTTCAGCCCGCGCGAGATCGTCGCCCGCGTCCGCGCGGTGTTGCGTCGCAGCGAGGGAACGCCGGTTCGCCCGGAGGTGGTGTCGGCGGCGGGGGTCACGGTGGATCTCACCCGGCGCACGGCCTCGGTGGCTGGTCAACCGCTTGACCTGACGACGATGGAGTTCGATCTGTTGGCGCTACTGGTTGAGCATCCGGGGCAGGTCTTCACCCGGCTGCAACTCCTCGACCGGACGCAGGGAACCGCCTATGCGGGTTACGAGCGGACGATAGATGTGCACATCAAGAACCTGAGAAAGAAACTCGGCGACGATCCTCAAGCCCCACGCTTCATCGAGACCGTGCGCGGTGTGGGCTACCGATTTTGTCAGCCCTTCGGCGAAGTTCATCCTGAGCAGGGCCGAAGGGCTCAGGACAAGGAGCGCGGATGACACGGCCAGCCGGGCGTAGCCTGTGGACGCGGTTAATGGGGGTTTTCCTCGGCGTCATCGTCGTGGGGGTCGCGGTCATGGTTGTCTCGGTGCGCCTCTCGACCACCGCTCAATTGCGCCGCCGGGTACTCTCCGACGATGTGGCGCAGGCCAACGCGCTTGCGTCACTGCTGGCGAGTTTCTACAGCCAACAAGGCAACTGGAACGATGTTGAATCCTTCCTTGCCTCCGCGCCGGGCGCGCCGTCGCCAGCGACGCAGACGACGCCCTGGCCCAGCGGGATGATGGGGCCGGGGATGATGGGCCCGGACATGGGGCCGGGCATGATGTGGAACTGGCAACAATGGTTCCAGGTCACGCGCAGCACCGGGCCGGTCACCGATCGGGTGGTGGTGGTGGACTCGGGCGGCAAAGTCATCGCCGACACTGGCGGGGCCAGTCTGGGCGAGCAGCATCCAGTGCAGCACGTCGAGGGCGGTGTGCCCGTCGCCGTGAACGGGCAGACGGTCGGCGCGGTGTTGGTCGGTTCGATGATCGAGCCGGTGCTCAACCCGGCGGATGAAGACTTTCTGCGGTCGGTGAACTTTTCTATCTTCGTCACATCGCTGGCGGTGGGCCTCCTGGCGCTCGGGCTGGGATCGTTGCTGTTCAGACAGATCACCTCCCCGTTGGGGGCGCTGTCGCGAGCTGCCGAGGCGATAGCGGGCGGCGATTTGGGCCGCCGGGTTGAAGCCCAGTCGGACGACGAGATCGGGCGGGTTGCCCGCTCGTTTAACCGGATGGCCGAAAGCTTGGCCCACGCCGATGCTCAGCGGCGCAACTTGATGGCGGATATCGCCCACGAACTGCGCACGCCGCTCACCGTCATCCAGGGGAATCTCGAAGCGCTGATGGACGGTGTGTACGACCTGACCCCGGAGAACGTGGCCGCCGTCCACCGCCACACTGTGGTGCTCAGCCGCCTGGTAGCCGACTTGCGCGATCTGGCGCTGGCCGAAGCCGGGCAATTGCGACTGGAACGCAAGCCCATCGCCTTGTCGGAGGTGATCGCTCAGGTGAGCGAAAGTCTGGAGGCGCAGGCGCGCGAAAAAGGTGTGACGCTGAAGACCGAAGCGCACGACCCCCGGCCGCCGGTCGCAGCTGACGAGCAGCGGATCACACAGGTGCTGTTCAACCTGCTGTCGAATGCGCTGCGCCATACGCCCAGCGGCGGGACGATCACCACGAGCGCTGAATTGCGCGACGGGCGCGTGCTGGTCAGCGTGCGCGACACGGGGACAGGCATCCCGCCCGAAGACTTGCCGCATGTGTTCGAACGTTTCTATCGCGCCGACCGCTCGCGCGCGCGTGCCACTGGCGGCTCAGGGCTGGGGTTGACCATCGCCAAGCAAATCGTCGAGGCGCACGGCGGACAGATTTGGGTCCAGAGCTGGCTGGGGGCTGGCTCCACCTTCGCGTTCAGCCTCCCCCTGTCGGGGCCAAACACCCCACCAACGGCGCCTCGGCCTCGACACATTTGCCCGCGTTGTGGTCAGGTCACGGAGAGCGGCTGGCGGCTGTGCGCATACTGCGGCGCTTCGTTGATCGAGTGATAGAATCACGCCATACCGCATCTCACCCTGAAACGCCTGCGGCGGGTGGCCACCTGCGCCCCGCCCATTCTCAGACGAGCACCACCGGAACGGGGTACAGTGTGGTATTCGGTTCGAGCAGGCGTTTCATGTCCCGTCTGAATGTACGGCCTATGAGGCTTTGACGACCAGCGTGCCCTTCATCCCCGCTTCTTTGTGCCCGGCCACCGTGCAGAAGAACTCGTACGTCCCCGGTTTCGTCGGCGTGAACTCGAAGGAACTGGTCGCGCCCATCGCCGCCGCAATGTGCAGGTCCGGCTCCTCGGTTATGTTGCTCATGTCATGCCCGGCCATCGGTTCGGCGGTGGCGCCCATGTCCGCCATCGGGAATTCCATAATGCTGAGGTCGTGATCCAGCGAATCCGCATTCTCGAACGTGAGTTTGACCGGCTTGCCCGCCGTGACCTCGATGGTCGCCGGGCTGAACTTGAGCGCTTCGGCCTTCACCACGATCTCATTCGAGCCAGACGACCCGCCCGAGCAGGCCGCCAGGGCCAGGGAGGCGAGAAGCAGGAGGGAGATCAGGACGCGTCGCATGTGAGGGTTCTCCTTCTGTAAATATCAGACGAATACGGGAGATTTTAGCGAACTTCCCCACCTTTTCAATACGCCATTTGGCGTGTTCGATAATAACTCGTTTGGTGGGTGCTATTGTCAACTGAAGTGACTCGCATGAGACGGTCTTTATCGAGAGAGTTCCCACACAAACACGCGCTCCGGCGCATCCGCGTCCCGGATGATCAGGGTGAGTGTCTTCGCACCTTCCAGCAGAGTTTTGCCGTCGGCGGTCTCCGCCAGGAAGGTCAGCTTGCCTTCATAATGATGACCGCCGCCGACCGGCCAACTCGCCCCCTTCACTTCCAGGCCCGTGTCCGTCTTCAGCACCGACTGCGCCGCTAAGTCCCACGACACGTCCACCGAATGTGTGTTCATCGAAACGTCGAAGTCCAGCGTCTCGCCCGGCGTGGTGAGATTGAGCGGTGTGACCACAAATTCCACCGCTCCCTGCGAGTCCGTCCGCGCCAGAGCCTGCCCAGCGACCCCCGCAGGGGGGAGCGCCGAAGGGGCGCTACTGGTCTCGATCGAGCCAGTGTCCGAGGCCGGAGCATTTTCGGTTGCGGGTTGCGCCTGAGGGGCAGGCGTCGCCGAGGCGCAAGCCGCCAGGCCGAGCACCAGAACCAAAAGGGTGAAGAGGGAAAGGATTAACTTGCGGTTCACGAAGCAGCCTCCAGTGAAGACAGATGAGTCACAGCGCGCCGCCTGGCCTTGAGAATTTCGCGCAGCATGACGGCGATGCCGATCAGGTTCGTCAACAGGCCAACGACCATAAAGGGGATTTTCCAGTTGGCGAGGAAGGTAGCAGCAGCCGTCAGGCCCACGAGCGGCAACACGTCGGCGACGTGGTGTGCGCAGCAGGCGACCATCGCCATCGTGGACATGCCGCCGCCCGCCGCCGTCGTCGCGCCGCCCGCCGGGATGTGCAGGGGCAGGTACAGCCCTTTCCTTAGCAATGTGTACAGTCCGACTTGTGTGCCGAAGCCGAGGAGGATGGGGATGACGAAGGCTTTGTCTTGCCAGAACAGGTCGAGCGCGTGTTCAGGCGTCTCGGCCAGCGAGACGATGCCGAGGTAGACGCCGGTCAAAAAGATGGCGCCCAACACGCCTGCGCCGAGCGGAAGCAGGATACGTCGAGCAGATGAGTTCACGGTCGAGTCTCCTTTTAGAGGAGACTACCGTACTTCGTCCCTGCTCGCCAAGCGCGATTTGGCGTGATTCCCGATAGGCCATTTGGCGCGTGATGAATGTCACGGTTAGAAGGGGTCTGTTGTCGTGCGGGGCGCGGTCGGTTTCGTTGGGGCAGGGCCGGGTGCAGCCTTCCGCTTACCGCGTCGCTTCCGGCTGAGCGGCGCGCCACATCTGCAACAAGCCTTTGAGCTTGCGCCGGAACTCAGCCGGGTCCTGCTGAATGGTTTCGTCTGTGAACCGAGGCAGGAGGTCGGCCAGCAAGGCATTCATCTCAGCCACTGCCAGCCAGCCGTGCTGAAGAAAGGCGATGACGACGCCGTAATCCGGCTCGTCGCCGCGCGCGATCAGCCGGAACGCAACGCTGTATGGGTCAAAGTGATAGACCTGCAACGCGCCGGAGCTGGCCAAGGAGCGCGCGCGGGTCGCATAGCCGGCCGGCAATGGGATGACGTCGCTCGGCGCTTCCTCGAAGACTTCAATGCCTGTCTGATCCTGGAATCGGCGCACAATTTCGTCGAAGGCCAAACGATCCCCGGAGGCCATCTCGACCGCGAATACGAGACGCGGCGTCCTTGCGCGCCAACCTTCGTACACTTGCGTCGTCTCGCCAATGAGATACAGGCGGCCAGGCCGAGGAAACTCTGCGCCGAGCCGGGTGAGGAATGCCTCAATCGTTGCGCGATCTACGTATGTTTGTATCATCCCGGAATGATTTCACGGCAGCGCACGCCGAGGCCGCAAAGTTTTCAGGCCTGCTCTGCGCGCCCGGCTGTCTCCGCGATGTGATTGACTGAGTCTTCGTCCTCACCTGACCGGACGATTGCGTTCACCGGGCACACCGCCAGGCAATCCTCGAAGTCGCAGCAGATATCCTGATCAATCACGTAGATCGGGTCGCCAGCCGAGATCGCGTCAATCGGACACGTGGGCAGGCACGCGCCGCAGGCGGTGCAGGTGGAGATAATTTTGTAAGCCATGGCTCACATGCTGCTTGTGGCCTATCGCGGCAGCCGCCCACACCCGAACCGGACGATACGCGATACGCCATAAGCGATCAGCGTCACTTGTACCGCCGCTTCGGCGTCTTGTCGCGCCAGTCACAGACCCAGAAGGTATAAGCGTACGGAAACATGGTCTGGACGACGTGGAAAGGTTCGTACTCGAACAAGCGGCGCATCGCCCACGAGAAGCGGTAGCGCGGGTGCTCGGGTGTGATCAGCTCGACCACACAGTCCACCTGAAAACTGACGAACACCGGCGAATTGCCCGTCCACAGCACGGAGGCCAGCGGTCGTTCCATCAGGTTGCGCAGCGTCGTCCCCTCAAAGATTTCGAGCAAGCCCAGTCGCCGCCAGTCAATGTGCTCGGGATGATTGTAGAACTCGCGGGCCGCGGCGACCCGGAGGGCGCGCGTCTCGTCCACCGCATGCGGCGGCAGTTTCGAGATCTCCTCAACGGCCGCCTCGACCAGGCGCAGGTAGTGATCTATGTACTCGTCTTTGGGCGTGAAACCCACGCCCTTGTTCGCCAGATTCGGGAAGGCGCCGCTGCCCATCGTCGCCACGACCGGCAGATGGCCCTGGTTGAAGGCGATGTACTCGTCCTTCTCGATCTTGTCGTAGACGTACTTTTTGTAGTCTAACTGCCAGGTGATAAACTTTTCCGGCAGTTCCTTGATTTGGAATTCGTGGACCGTTCCATTCTGACTCAGTCGGGCCGCACCCTTTACAATCTGCACCTGCCGGCCGATGGTTTGGTGATCTATCGCACCCATGTTCTCTCCTTATGGATTGCCCTCCGCGCCTCCCGCCATCATGTCGCGGACGAAACGCGGCACCATGGCCACGCGGTTGCCAATCCCCTCGCGGATTTTGATCATCAGCTCGGGGGTCACTTCCGTCAGCCCCTCGGCGAGCGCCGCCTCTTCGATCTGCCGGACGACCATGCCCCGCACGAACGCCGGGATGCGGTCCAGTCGCCCCATCGCCTCCGCCGTCCAGGGCATGCGGAATTCAAGGTCCACGCCGTACGACTCGCTCTGAGCCGGGAGGATCTGAACCAAGCCGTATTTGCCCGGCTGGTACACGCACCACGGGTCTTCGGCCAGGTAATCGCCGGTTGCGCCGTAGGCCCGTGCGCGACAGCCGCCGCACATCGTGTTGAACTCACACCCGCCGCATCGCCCGCCGAGCGCTTTGCGCTGACGGATACTGGCGAACAATTCCGAGTTGTTCCAGATTTCAGCGAAGGTCTGTTCGCGGAGATTACCTCCGTATCGGGGAAGATAGGGGCAGGGGGTCACGTCGCCGTCGGGCGTAATGCCGACATAGTGCGTGCCCGCCGGGCAGCCCCCTGCGCCGACAAAGCCTTTGAGGAACGGCGAGGCCGCGTCGTGCTCCCACAACGCGCGCTGGTAATGCGGCGCGCACTTGGCGTTAACGAGCATCCGCCCCATGAACTTCGGCTGCATCGCCAGCAGGCGCTGCAGCAGCGCCTCGTACTCATCGGGCGTGATGTTCGTCATGAACGCGCCGCGCCCGGTGGGGACGAGGAAATACAGGTTGAACACTTTCGCGCCCTGCGCGGCGGCGAACTCCGCCACCGCTTCGATCTCGCCAAAGTTTTGCTGCGTGACCGTCGTCTGCACAATGAAGGGGAGGCCGGCTCCGGCGAGCACCTGCATTCCGCGCACGCCGTTCGCCCACGCGCCCCGGTAGCCCCGGAATGAATCGTGCTTGGCCTCGTCGAGCGAATCAATGCTCACCGCCACGCCGCGGATGCCGTTGGCCTTCATCCGTTCTGCGCGTTCGGGCGAGATGATGGTGCCATTCGTCCCCATCACGACCATGAACCCAGCCTCGGTCGCATAACGGCTGATCTCGAACACGTCCTGGCGCAACAACGGCTCGCCGCCGGTGAGGATGAGCAGTGCGCCGGGGTTCACCGCGCGGAGTTGATCCACGACCCGAAAACATTCCTCGGTCGAGAGCTCGCGCGCCCGGTCGGCAAACGGCGAGGCGTGGATGTAGCAGTGCTGGCAATGCTCGTTGCACAGCCGGGTGATGTTCCAGGAGATGACGTAGGATTTGAAGTTCATAGATGCTTTGGAACTCAGGGAACTGAAGGAACTCGTCCAGCTCCCGCAGTCCCTATAGTTCCTGCTTTGCTCTTCGCCACGCGGCAAACCCGGCCAAGCCCGAGCGCGCAAGCATCACGACGATGATGGCCATCAGGGCCGCGTTCACAAAGGCGGCAGGCTTCGGTTGGATGCGCGTGATGCTGAACGGCAAGAACTCCACGTGCCAGCCCAGTCCATCGTTGAAGTAGGTCGCTGCGCGCCAGC
>Ga0209431_10001980_pt1 | contig 16801 bp, 17 predicted proteins | sample RifCSP13_3_FD_184021 | JGI IMG/M metagenome (GOLD analysis project Ga0209431, IMG submission 184021) | Soil microbial communities from Rifle, Colorado - Rifle CSP2_sed 13_3 (SPAdes) (version 2) | ecosystem: Environmental > Terrestrial > Deep subsurface > Rock core/Sediment | place: Rifle...
ATCATCAGTTAGGAAAATGGGGTTTTATTGGAAAACAGCATTTGCATTTCCCCTATTCCCATTCAGGACTATATTGATGATAATGCGGTTTTAATTCACTCGTGGACGTAAACGGATAAGAAAAAAATAAGATGTAAAATAAAAAATCAGAGATAATCCAATGGTGATAGACTCAGTTGATAGAAAGCTTAGCAGAAAGTAACGAAAGACGAACGTAAGCCCATTCGGTATGTTATCATCACGCGGCGTTTAGTAAGCGACCCCATCCTTTTAACCATCTGGCGAAATTAAGCAGTACTTCAAACACTATTCACTACCCTTGCAATCTTTATTTTAATATCTATTCCTTCAAGAGGGTCTTTCACCGGAATTGCATGAAGCGCAATCGCTTCCCTATATAAGGCCTCAACAATTCTAAAGTTTTGCATAACATCTACCTTTCCTCTCTTTAACAGTTTCCTCTCAAATTCTTGAAGTTTCTTGGGATTCGCTATCATTTCCCCGACCTCGCCTTGTCTTTCCAATCCCTTCGCACAATGCTTTTCTTTTTTTCAAGTTTATGTTGAATCTGTGAAACATTTACAGCATAGGAGGGTAGAATTAAAATGTGTTTCTTATTCGAACAGATCCCAAACAAATGAAGTTGCAAAGTTCATTCACAATAAGAGGCGATTATTTGCTATTCTCAGGCCTAACTATGACAAGTGTGTATTTATCAAGGTCAATGTATTTTCTAGCCACTCGCATTACGTCTTCGTTAGTTATAGAGTAAATCTGCTCGGGGTAGCGCGTATACTCATCCCAACCGATTCCATAAAGCTCATCGAAGGCAATCTTTGCAGCCTGAGATGAGTTCTGCTGAAGCCCTATCTCAAAATTTCCTACAAGATAGTTTTTCGCCCTTTTAAGTTCGTCATCAGTTATACCATCTCTTAAAAGAATGGTGAGCTGTTCCTTTATTCCTTGGATAGCCTCTGCTTCCTTTTCAGGCGCGGAACCTATATAAACGCCAAAGAAACCTGGTTCCAGTCCGAAGTTAAGAAATGAAGTAACGCTATAGGCAAGGCTTCTTTTATCTCTCAATTCCGTAAAGAGCCTTCCGCCCTGCCCTGCAAAAATCGCATTTAATACCTCAAACGGATACTGGTCAGGGTCTTTAAGAGTCGGCGCTTGAAAACCGAGGATTATATGGGTCTGAGCCTTATCCTTTTGCTTTAATGCATCAGTTCTTATCTTATCTGGAGGAGGCTCAGGTTTAACTTGAGGAGGCAAAAATCCACCCTTTTTCAAAGTCCCAAAATATTTTTCTATTGTTTTTAAGACATCCTTTTCATTCACATCTCCAACAACAGAAATAACCATGTTCTCGGGACGAGCGTATTTCTGGTAAAACTTGATTAAGTCCTCTCTTCCTATCTTGCTGATTGTCTCTTTTGTCCCAAGTATGTTAAGCCCATATGGATGCTCGCGGTAAAGGGTAGTTAAAAAGAGATTTATTGTTAATCTTAAAGGGTTGTCACCTTCACGGTTTATATCTGAAAGAATATCCCTTCTCGCTCGCTCGATCTCTTCAGGGATAAAAGATGGATGAAGAATAACATCTGCAAGTATATCCATTGCCTTATCAAAGTTTCTACTTAGAGATTCAACGGTTACACCAAAGCTATTTCTTCCAGAAAACCCATTAACAGAGCCTGCTATGGATTCGATCTCCCTTGCAATATCCTCGGCGCTTCTACTAGTTGTACCTCGAGTAAGCGTCTCGGATACAAAGTTAAAGACACCATTACTATTTTTATCCTCAAACCTTACTCCTCCTAAGAAGGCAGCACGTGCTGCAAATAGAGGAACAGAGTGGTTTTCTTTAATTAGGACAGTTATGCCATTATCGAGTAAAACCTCCTTTACGTTGCTCTCTGAATCGAATGAGAGTTGGCTAAGTTCCTTTTCTAGGGTTTTAGATGAGGTATTAGCTATTTCAGCAATTCCCTTTTCGCTTATCGTCACTTTTCCTGTAGGGAGAAGAAATCCAGCAGTTAGGTTCGGGTTATTAAAATACCTTCTCGCCACTCGAATTATGTCTTCCTGTGTCACCTGAGATACCCTCTGTAAATAATCACTCTCTAGCCTGTAATCTCCCACCTCTACTTCATAGTAGCCGAGCTTTTGTGCCTGTCCCTGCATGGTTTCTTTAGTGTATATAGAATCACTTTCAATGTTCACCTTAGCCCTTGAAAGCTCCTCAAAACTTACAGGCTCGTATTTTAGTTGATACGTTTCTTTTATAATCTCAGAGAACGCATCTCTAGCCTTCTCAGGGTCAAGTGTCCCGCCCACATTAAAAAGCCCGCTAGATTTAGGTGTAAAGGAATAGGCATATATGTTATTCACGAGGCCTTTTTCTTCTTTAACCCTTCTGTAAAGTCTGGAACTCTCACCGCCTCCAAGGATATTTGAAATCACATCAAGCACAGGGGCATCCTCATGCTTCACACTTGGTGTACGAAATGCAAGAGAAAAGTAACTTTCCTGGATATTCTTATCAAAAACAAACGCCCTTAATTCCTTCCGAGCAGGCTCATCAGATATAACACACCCGGGAATCGACCTCTCCTGTAAAGCTCCAAAGGTTTCTTGAATTTTCGGAATAACCTTACGAGCGTCGAAATCACCTACTAGTACAAGCACCATATTATTCGGGGAGTACCACTTCTTGTAGAAATTAACTACCCTTTCCCTGGTGAAGCTTCTCACACTCTCGTCGCTCCCTATAACTGGTCTTCCATATGGATGAACAGTATAAGCCTCGGAGAAAAGTCTTTCGCTGAGTTTTCTTGAAGGTGTATCCTCGCCACGCCTGATTTCTTCGAGAACGACTTCAAGCTCTTTATTCAACTCATCAGGGTCAAACTTTGAATTTTCCATCGCATCTGACAGCACATCAAGCGCAGTATCAAGGAACCTACTTGCTATCACAACGTAATATACAGTTTCATCAAACGAGGTATATGCATTAATATCGCCACCATCTCCCTCAATTACCCTTGCTATCTCTCCAACTCCCCTTTTTTCTGTCCCCTTAAAAACCATATGTTCGTGTACGTGCGCAAGACCATATTCACCATCCTGTTCGCATGCGCTTCCAACCTTAACCCAAACGTTTACAGCAACAACCGAAGCGGAATGGTTTTCCTCTAAAATGACTGTAAGGCCATTCTCAAGTTGATACTTCACAACGCCAATTCCACCATCTAGACCCTTTTCAATAAGTTTTGCAGCTTTTTCTCTCTCAGCAGCCATTATTTTCTCCCCTATCATAAGTGTGAGTATCAGTATACCAGAGGCAATGACTTTTATTACCATTCCTCGTATACTGCACTCAGAATAGTTCAAGAAATATTGCATAAGAACCTCCTAATATTAGATATTTGCGTTGACTTAGGCTTTTGTAAGAAAAGATTTTAGATTACCCTTAAGGAGTCTCTTCGGGCTCTGTTTCTTCGATGACCTTAGGTTTTTCTTTAAACTGACTAACTATGTATAAAAGAAGCCCGATTAGGCTATAGAGATAAACTACCAATATAACCATAATTTCTGGATTTGTAATAACGGCAGTTAATATGATTGCGGCAACAACAAGCACATTAAACGGCTTTGTCCAACCTAATCTCAGACTTTTCCAGTATGGGACATCGCTTACCATAAGGAGGCCCACAAACGGGGCTAAAATGAGATAAAACCACATCATCCTATCATCAGGAATAATTTTGAACTCAGACGAAAGAAGAATCGGGGAAAACATAAGCCCTGCTGCAACTGGGCTTGGAAGCCCGGTAAAGGCATATTTTTCTCGATTTCCTGACTGCACATTAAACCTCGCAAGCCTTAGAGCTGTACAAACTATATAAAAGAGGGCTACCATTAGACCCAACCTTCCAGATTGCATAAGCGTAAAAACATAAATCAAAACACCAGGAGCAACGCCAAAGGAAACCAAGTCTGAAAGAGAATCATAAGACAGGCCAAAGTTGCTTTGAGATTTGAGAATCCGTGCAATTCTTCCATCAAATAGATCAAGAAGCCAAGCGATCCCAATAAAAGCGGCTGCCCACCAGAATTTTCTATAAAACAATTCTGAATTGCTAGCCTGAATTTCGCTTAATGAAGCTATCTGAATCGAGGTCATAATCGAAAGAAGTCCACAAAAAAGGCTACCAGTGGTGATAAGATTAGGTAGAACTGGCAACATTCTCTGACGCTTTGACTTTTTCTTTTTACTGTCGCCGATATACCCGGACGATGCTCGCATCTTTATTCGCCTTTCCCTTTCATCCACCCTAGTATTGTCTCACCACCTCTTACCTTATCTCCAGGTGTTATTGAAACCTCACAACTAGGAGGAAGATAGATATCTACCCTTGAACCGAATTTAATCATACCAAATCTTTCGCCTTTGTGAAGTAGATCCCCGACTGAGACATAAGAAACAATCCTCCTCGCTATAAACCCTGCAATCTGAACAACGACGATTTGTTCTTTTTCGTCAGTCTCGATAAGTGTGGCAAGCCTTTCGTTCTCTGTTGATGAACGCCTTAGGTCAGCTATATGAAATTGCCCTGGGACATACTTAGTGTTAATAACCCTTCCAGTTACTGGAAACCTGTTTACATGGCAGTCAGTTATGGATAAGAAAATTCCTATCCGTTTCATCTCGAGACTTAAAAAATTCTCTTCTAGGGCGTTATCTATTTCTACAACCTTTCCGTCGGCAGGAGAAACTATAGAAAATGGGACTTCAGGGGTTTTCCTCTCAGGATCTCTGAAGAAGTATATGATAAAAACAGTGACGGCGGCAAGAATAATCGATAATGACTCAAAACCAAATAGTGCTGTGATCCATGCAAGAAGGGCAGATATACCTATATAAGGAAGACCTTCTAATGCTATTATGCTTCTCGGTTTTATCATTCTAAGTGTTTAGCCATAAGCTATCAGCCATCAGTAAAAGATTTTGCTGACAGCTAACGGCTGACGGCCGACGGCTTCAGTTCTTTGTCTTATCAACGAGTTTCTGCTTAAAGAGAGAACCCATCATCTCCCTGAGCCTCCGCCCAACCTCCTCAATATGGTGACTCTCGCCCTTTTTAAGAAGCGCATTATAAACTGGACGGCCAGCTCTATTTTCAATTATCCACTCCCGCGCAAACTCACCTGACTGAATCTCCTTGAGAATACGCTTCATCTCTTGTCTAACGGTATCGTTTATTACCCTTGGTCCTCTGGTTATATCCCCGTATTTTGCAGTATCGCTTATTGAGTAGCGCATATTAGAGATGCCACCCTCGTAAATTAAGTCCACAATGAGCTTAACCTCGTGAAGGCATTCAAAGTAAGCCATCTCAGGTGGATAGCCGGCTTCAACGAGTGTTTCATATCCGGCTAGAATTAAGGCTGTCAACCCGCCACAAAGAACACACTGCTCACCAAAAAGATCCGTCTCAGTTTCATCTTTAAAGGTGGTTTCAATTATCCCTGCGCGTCCAGCGCCAATTGCACCGGCATATGCAAGAGCGACTTCTTTCGCCTGCCCCGTTGCATTCTGATAGATTGCGATAAGCACTGGAACACCGCGTCCTTGTGTATATTCATTACGAACAGTGTGGCCAGGGGCCTTTGGCGCTACCATGAATACGTCCACGTTTGGCTGTGGGACAATCTGTCCAAAGTGAATGTTAAACCCATGACCAAATGCAACCGAATCCCCAGGGTGAAGGTTATTTGAAATATGGCGTGAATAAATATCAGGCTGATGCGAATCTGGTGCAAGAATCATAACAATATCTGCCCAGCGAGAAGCCTCGTCTACAGGGAGTACTTTAAAGCCGGCATTCTTAGCCTTTTCCCAACTACTCCCCCCTTCCCTAAGTCCAACTACTACGTTCATACCGCTATCTCTAAGGTTTTGCGCATGTGCATGTCCTTGACTCCCGTAGCCTATTATTGCGATTTTTCTTGTCTTTAGCCTTTCAGTATTAACATCCTTATCGTAATAGACCTTCATCTTTCACCACCTCTTTTATGGTTTTGAACCTCCCTCGCCATTGCTACAACACCTGTGCGCGCAATCTCTTTTATCCCCATTGGTTTTAGTAGCTCTAAGAAGGCATTAACCTTCTCCTTGTCTCCAGTAAGCTCGAGTGCATATGATTTAGGACCAACATCTATTACCTTTGCCCTAAAGATATCAGCTATTCTGAGAATCTCAGCCCTGGTTTCCTGAGTGGCCTCTACTCTTACAAGCATCATTTCCCTTTCTACATGAGTTACTTCAATTAGATCTTGAACCTTGATCACGTTTATCATGTTGTTGAATCTCTTTATGATCTGCTCTATTATCCAGTCATCGCCGCTTGTAACTAGAGTGATACGGGAAGACGTTTGATCAAGTGTCTCCGCTACGCATAGACTTTCAATGTTAAACCCCCTTGCACTAAAAAGCCCTGCTATCCTTGCAAGTACACCTGGCTCGTTATCAACTAAAATTGAGATTGCGTGCCTCACTTGTAAACCTCCGGTTTAGAAATTTAGGTAAAAATTAGTTAGACATTCAAGTGATTAAGGTGTCCAATCTCCTTTCTCTCATACTAAATGTTAATCGGCATGTTAAATTTATATCTTCTGGGCTTTCACTTTTCTTAAAACACCACTTTTCTCTGAAACTGATAGAGTGATTGCCTAATCTAAGACCGTTGTATTAACGGATCAACTCATATCAGCAGGGTCAATTATCATCTCATTCATCGCCCCGCCAGGAGCGATCATGGGATAAACCATTTCTTCGTAGTCAACAACTACCTCTATTAGAACAACCCCTTCAGTAAAGAGGCCCTCTCTTAGTGTAGCCTCGAGCTCATCGGGTCTCTTTGCTCTTAACCCCTTAGCACCGAATGCTTCGGCAAGCCTCACGAAATCAGGCATTACATCAAAATGAGAAGCTGAATAGTTGCTATTGTAAAATAGAGTCTGCCATTGCCTTACCATTCCATGATGCTCGTTATTTATGACGATGATCTTTAAATCCATATTATTCTCTACCGCTGTGGCAAGTTCCTGCATATTCATCTGGAAGCTTCCATCACCTGACACGCATATTACCATGTCGTCCGGGCGTGCGAATTTTGCACCCATTGCGGCTGGAAATCCAAACCCCATAGTGCCGAGTCCACCTGATGTAATATGTGTCCTTGGGCGGTTAAACTTATAGAATTGCGCAACCCACATCTGATGCTGACCAACATCCGACACAATTACAGCATCTCCATTTGTGATCTTATAGAGCGTGTCTATAAGGAATGAGGTCATTATCTTATCACCGTTCTGTCTGTATGTAAGAGGATGTTCTCGTCCCCACTTTTCAATCTCTCCAAACCATTCCCTTCTATCAACCTTCAAATCCGCAGGGATAAGTTCAAGCATCTGTTTTAGAATTTGCTTCGCATCACCTACAATTGGACAATGAACACGAATGTTCTTATCAATTGTCGAGGGATCAATATCTATATGAACTATTTTTGCATTTGGAGCGAACTTGGGAAAGTTTCCACCAGTTGCCCTATCATCAAACCTCGCCCCTATCGCAATAATTAGATCGCTTTCGTGTACCGTCATATTCGCTTTATAAGAGCCGTGCATCCCTAACATGCTCATAAAATAAGGGTCATTAGCAGGATAGGCGCCAAGTCCCATTAAGGTAAGCGCTACAGGAACCTTAAGCCTATGCACAAACTCTATGAGTTCCGGTGTAGCCTCAGACCAGATAAGCCCACCTCCACCAAAAATAACTGGTCTCTTTGCAGAGAGAATCATCTCAACCGCCCTTTTTATCTGACCTATGTGACCTTTTGTTGTCGGTTTGTAACCTCTTAGATTAATCTCTTTTGGAATTTCAAATTCATCCTCACCAATAAGAACATCCTTGGGCATATCTACCAGTACAGGACCAGGACGACCTGTAACAGCAATATAAAAAGCCTCCTTCATAGCACGCGGGAGATCTTTTGTCTTCCTGACAAGGCAATTATGCTTCGTGCAGGGCCTTGTAATTCCAATATGGTCTGCTTCCTGAAAGGCATCGCTTCCAAGATAGGGTGTAGGAACTTGCCCAGTAAAGACAACTACAGGAGAAGAATCCATATGCGCTGTGGTAATTCCTGTAACGGTATTGGTTGCGGCTGGTCCAGATGTAACAAGCACAACCCCGGGTCTTCCAGAAGCCCTTGCATAACCATCAGCCATATGCGTAGCTCCCTGTTCGTGTCTTGCAAGGACATGCTTTATGACATTTGTATACTTAGGCATAACGTCGTATACCTTTAGCACATATCCTCCGGGAAGGCCAAAGATTATATCCACGCCCTCATCGAGTAGAGTCTCAAAAAACATCTGTGCGCCGATCATTCTTGCCATTGGAGTCTAACCCCCATCTTAAAGACTTTTCCTTACCCTTCTTATCTTTTCTTCCATCTTATCTTTTAATGCGAGCTTCATCTTTTTTAGTCTCTTAACCTCAAGCTCTTCATCGATAGAAAGGGTACCTTTCTTTTCTATCTCTTTTACCGCGTCATCTAACTTTCTATGTTCAAAATATAACCTTTTAAACTCTTCATCTCCTTCGAGTAACCTTTCAATTATCTCCATTTCCTTCATTATATCACCCATCTCTATAGATTTCAGCCTCTGACTTCCTTAAATATTGAGGTGCGAGAGCCGATAAGTCATCCTTGTTGCCGTTTTTGAACATATAGGATCCTATAAGAGCGCAACTCGAAGCTTTGGGAAAGTTGACGTCTGAAGGACAAAAAAGCGCAAGTTCTCCAAGCGAGTTTATCAAGAAGTCTCTATAAAGCAAAGCACCATTTCCGATAAAAATTGTCCTTTCAGAGATCATCTCGCAAATATCATCTGGAGAAATAAGAATATCATCTGTAATCCTATTTAAGTTGGTATCAGAGTATCTAAATAAGGCAGCATATACCTCCTTCTTTTTAGCATCAATCAGAGAATATATATATAAAGGAGTATAAAGCAGATTCCTTGCAAGAACCTCAAGAGACGAGACGCCAACGACTGGGATTCCAAGACTAAAAGCAAGTCCCTTTGCAGTAGAGATCCCTACCCTTAGTGCTGTAAAAGAGCCCGGACCCTTTGAAACTGCGATCCCTTCAATCTCATTTTTTTCTACACCAACCTCCTTTAAGAGCCAATCTAGCATAGGAAGAAGCTTTTCAGAGTGAGTTGGACCGAGATTTAAAAAAAACTCCCCAAGCACCTTGTCACCTTCTAAGACCGCAACACTTCCAGAACCTGTTGATGTTTCAATTCCTAATACCTTCATGTTTTGCCCTTTCTTTTCCACGACGATCAATATCCTCTGCCATCGCATCCGCTCCTGAAGTAATACCGCTTATCTTAAGCGCAAGGTCATCTTTATTGGTTGCCTGCCTCATGACCTCGTCATAAGTGATCATGCCTTTTTTATAAAAATCAAACAAGCATTGATCGAAGGTCTGCATCCCATAATGCAGATATCCCTCTTCAATAGCAGTTCGTATTTCCGCTGTCTTTGTTGGATCAGAGATGCATTCTCTAATCCTTGCTGTAGCAATCAGCACCTCGACTGCAGGAACCCTACCCTTTCCATTTACTATAGGCATAAGTCTCTGAGAAATTATCGCCTTTAAGATCTGAGAAAGTTGGTAGCGAATTTGATTATGCTGATTAGGCGGGAATATGGTGAGTATTCGGTTAATCGTCTCTTGCGCATCAAGAGTATGGAGTGTTGTAAGAACCAGATGCCCAGTTTCAGCAGCAGCCATAGCGATTTCCATTGTTTCAAGATCACGCATTTCACCGACAAGAATCACATTTGGATCTTCCCTCATTGCAGACCTTAAAGCGTTTGTGAATGAAAGTGTATCAATATCAACTTCTCGCTGTTGTATAATGCTCTTTTTGTCACGGTGTACGTATTCAAGGGGATCTTCAATCGTTATTATGTGCCTTGGGCGAGTCGAGTTTATACAATCAATGATTGCGGCAAGGGTTGTAGATTTCCCGCTACTCGTCGTTCCAGTTGCAATTATTAACCCGCGCTCCTCCAGAGAAATCTTCTCAAGAATAGGCGGTAGATTTAACTCAGAAAAATTCAGGATCTCGAAAGGAATCGCCCTTATAGCCATAGCTATTGTTCCCTGTTGCTGAAAGACATTAATCCTGAACCGTGACAGACCTTCTATATCATATGCAAGATCCATCTCAAAGGTTTTTTCATATTTCTCTCTCTGCCATTTATTCATCACAGAGTAGGCCAATCTTTCCATGTCCTCCTTAGTAAGGCTAGGCGCTTCTTTTATAAATACTATTGTCCCGTCAATACGAAAAGCCGGAGGGCTTCCTACCTTAAGATGTATATCAGTAGCATCTGCCCTTAGAGCCGCTTTAAGAAGTCCATCTATCTCATTTTCAGCCATGATCACCTCTCAAATGTTATTAACTATGTAATGCATATTTCGATAGAATCTCTTCTTTAATTCTCTCCATAATCTCAGGGTGTTCCTTTAAAAATAATCTACTATTTTCTCTTCCCTGACCAAGCCTTTCCCCTTTGTACGAGAACCAAGTCCCACTTTTTTCAATTATTTTTGAATTGGAACCGATATCAATTGCCTCACCCTCTTGGGAAATCCCAATGCCAAAAAGAATATCAAACTCTGCTTCCCTAAAAGGAGGAGAGACCTTATTTTTTACAACCTTTGCCCTTACCCTGTTTCCCGAAATCTCCTCCCCCTCTTTTACAGAGCCGATTCTTCTTATATCAATTCTCACTGAGGCATAAAACTTTAATGCCGTCCCACCACTAGTTGTTTCTGGATTCATATAAGAAGGAACACCGATCTTCATTCGCGTCTGGTTTACAAAAATTACGATTGTTTTTGATTTGCTCACTGTAGCCGTGATCTTTCTTAAAGCCTGTGACATAAGCCTTGCCTGAAGTCCGACATGGGCGTCTCCCATTTCGCCCTCAATCTCTGCCTTTGGTGTTAATGCTGCAACTGAATCAAGAACTATCACGTCCACGGCGCCACTTCTTACAAGGGTGTCAACAATCTCAAGCGCCTGTTCACCGAAATCGGGTTGTGATATAAGAAGGTCATCCACTCTTACACCGAGCTTTTGAGCATAATTTATGTCAAGAGCATGCTCAGCATCAATAAATGCGACAATCCCACCTAGTTTTTGTGCCTCGGCTATGGCGTGAAGGGCAAGTGTAGTTTTACCAGAAGCCTCAGATCCATAGATTTCCACAATCCTTCCCCTTGGAAGCCCACCAACACCAAGGGCAATATCCAATCCTATGGAACCTGTATTAACTACGGAAAGCTCAGGGATTTGGGCATCCGCACCAAGGCGCATTATAGCGCCCTTTCCAAACTGCTTCTCAATAGAAGATAAGGCAAGCTCTATCGCTTTTTCCTTGTTTACCTCTTTAGATTGAGACTCTTTTGACATGTCTTTATGTTTCCTGAATTGATGAATTATACATTATTTAAAACAAATTTCCTAATCCGATCAAGTACAACCTCTGAAGCGATTAACTTTATTTCCTCCCTTGTGCCCTTAAACTGAAATCTTTGAGAGCTTGTTCCCTTTTTCTCATGAGAAATCCCGATGAAAACAGTACCTACAGGTTTGGTTGGTGTACCCCCCGTTGGCCCTGCAATACCGGATATTGAAACGCCTATATCTGCTTTTGCTAACTTTCTGACTCCTTCAGCCATCGCCTCAACTACCTCTTTACTAACTGCCCCGAAAGACTCGATTAATTCTTTTGGTACTCCCAGTACCTCTACCTTGGATTCGTTACTGTAAGAGACTATACCTCTTTCAAAATAATTAGAGCTTCCTGAAACGTTTGTAACCCTATGTGCAACAAGCCCGCCGGTGCAGGACTCAGCAAGCGCAAGGGTGAGCCTATTTCGGGAAAGGAGTTTCCCAACAACCTCCTCAAGTGTCTCCCCTTCAGTAGAAAAAACATACTCACCAAGCCTAAAAACAATGTCTTCTATAACTTCTGAGACCATCTTCTCAGCTTTTTCTTCTGTATCACCATAACCAGATACCCTTATATGAATCTCTGGGAAATTGGGTCTATATCCTATTTTTACACCCTCCCTTTCTATACCTTTAAGCCTTTCTGCAACCTCAGATTCTCTAAGCCCGAATGTCTTTACCATTCTGGTTTTATATTTTTTTCTTCCAAAATTTCTTCTATCTAGTTCTGGAATTACATACTCCTCAAGCATAGCCTTGAACTCTTTTGGAACTCCAGGTAGGAAGAAAAAAACTGCACTATCCTTTTCACATTGAAACCCAGGAGCAGTACCCCAGAAGTTTTTAAGGATTTGTGATCCTTTGGGCATGTAAGCCTGCTTCTTGTTTATTTCCAACAACTTTCTTCCCTGTTCCTTAAATCTCTCCTCTATCATCTGAAGAGCATCGTCATTCAGCTCAAGGGGAATTCCGAAGAATCGAGAGGCGACCTCGGCTGTTAGATCATCGGGTGTAGGTCCAAGCCCGCCAGAGACAATTACTGCTTGTGATCTTCTCTTAGCAGTTCTTAGAGCTTCTATTATGGCTTCTTCATCATCGCCAACACTTGTATGGAACCTAAGATCAAAACCGAGACTCATTAGCTTCTCCGCTGCCCAGTGAAAATTAGTATCAAGCGTCACGCCGCTCATTATCTCATCGCCTGTTGTTATGATTTCGATCTTCATCTAACTGAGTAGAGACGACCCGGCGGGTCGTCTCTACATTATTATCCAATCACCCTTGTAATAACCTGCATTATAATATTTGCGTAAATCCCAGCTACAACGTCATCTGTCACTATTCCAAACCCACCTGGTAAGCGTTCTGAGCTTCTTACTGGGGGAGGTTTTACAATATCTAATAATCTAAAGAGAAAAAAACCCAAAATTATATTTCGCAAGCTTGGTGTAATGAGAAACATTGTTACTAAATATCCACAAACCTCATCAACCACCACCTGCTTTGGGTCAGTTACCCCAAATATACACGATGCCTTATTTGAAACCCATACAGAGAAGATTATAAACCCAAGAAGAAACGAAATATAGATATATAGAGAAAGGTTAGATAACAAATAGAAAAGTATTACTCCACCAACTGTCCCCGCCGTCCCTGGCGCAATCGGCGAATATCCCAGATAAAAAAAGCTCGCAAAAAACTGAGTAAGCCATTTTCCCACTTAAGAGAGGGCTCCTTCAATATGAAGAAGTTTTTTCTTGATTTCGATCCCGCAAGAATATCCACCAAACCCGTTTGTTGCAACTACTCTATGACATGGAACAATTATGGGAATTGGATTAGCACCAACTGCATTGCCCACTGCTCTTGCAGCACGAGGATTTCCAATTTTCCTTGCAATTTCACTATAAGTCTTTACTTTTCCATAAGGAATCTTTAAAAGCTCCCTCCAGACAGACCTTTGAAATGAAGTTCCGGAAGATAAATCTACCTTCGATTGAAACTCCTTTAACTTGCCTTCAAGATAAAGGCGAACCTCTCTCACCGATTTTTCTGCTTCGCCACCCTCTGTTAGCTTGACTCCATTCAGGTTCCCGATAAATTCCTTAAATCTATCCTTCCCAAATATAATCCTCGAGATTCCTTTAGGTGTGCTTATGACATAGATAGCACCTAGAATACAATTACAGTAAGAAAAATTAGATAGATTCATTGAGCATCTGTTATAGATTATTGTCACAGAACCTGCCCTATGTTGTCAAGAAACAAATCTTTTATTTTTACCCAATGATTTTGTTGACTATTGTTAACGTGATAATCATTATATAAGTTATCTAGAAATTGGGATAATATTACAGGCATCTTTTAATAAGTTGAGATAGAGCCTTCATCGAGAGTCCGAAACTCATAGCGATGCTATTGCTGCTGTCTCAACAAAGGAGAGAATTATGAGAGGGCTCAAAACTATACTTTCAAAACACCCACTTTTTAAGGGGCTTGATAAACACTACCTTCAACTGATAGTAGATTGTGCATCCGATGTGCACTTTAATTCTGGAGATCTTATCTTCCGTGAGGGAGAGGAAGCCGATCAGTTTTATATAATTCGTGAGGGTAGAGTGGCGCTTGAAGTAGTGCTCGTACCTGGACGTGAGCCTATTATAATTCAGGTAATTGGAGAAGGAGATGTGCTTGGTTGGTCGTGGCTTTTTCCGCCATACCGCTGGCATTTCGACGCCAGGGCTGTCGCACCAACACAAGCCATTGCTCTAGACGGTAAATTCCTTCGTACAAAATGCGAGAAAGACCATCACCTTGGTTATCAACTTATGAAGCGATTTGCTAATATTATTGAGAAGCGGCTTCGGGCAATGAGATTACAAAATCCAGATATGTATGCCATTCATGCTTAAATAAGTCTGACCACCTTCAACCTGACTGATTTCGTTATATCTAATTTAATTGAACTAGCACGAAACCATTCCAGAAGGTTGTGAGTTTAAGTTAATAATCTTTTTACATTACTTAAAATTTCAAATAATAAGGACTCTCTATTATTTTGTGATATTTCGAAAAGCTTTATATCATCTCTTTTCTTTATCTCTTCGATAAGTCCGCCACCCTTTATGGCTATTGTTGCAACTAGCGCTTTCTCGGAATCTAAAATCTCTTTTAAGAGTTTTTTAAATTTTTCAGATAAACACTCCATCTTCCCAATCTCATCAATAATGATGAGACTAACTGTATCTTCAAAAAACGGTATAGAGTCAAGAAATTCTTCAAACCCCTTGATGTCAACCTTGTATTTACCAACTGTGTAATGGCTTTTTATGTCTACATGAGATAGAAGCCCTTTTCTTCCATCAAGGCTCATAAGCTCAAACCCTTTTCTAATACCTTTTTCTCTGATCTCTTCCGTGTAAAAACCAACTGGATTGAAATCTCTTAGCTTAACAGAGAGTTTTTTGATAAGAGTTGTCTTGCCAACACCTGGTAGTCCTGTTATAAGGATATTCTTTTTTGTAAAACCCATATTTTTTTTGTTCCTATATTCTTTTCAAGAATTGCTCCCGTATTTAGGTTTAATATAGGAGGATAACCAAAAGAAGGGAATCCCTTCAAGAAAAATCCAAATCTCTTGAAGTCGTAATGATGTCTGACTCAAATTCAGACACTAAAGCAGCTCGTCGTTAAGGCGTACGCTACCATTAACATTAATCGGCCTTTGCAATGTATCCAGTAGAGGACAATGAGTGTTCACCACATCCACTAACTCTTTTATCTTACTGCGGTCAGTAGGGCTTCTTATATCCACTTCGTAATCAACTTCAAGAAAGCCAGATGGTACTTGAGCAACATTGAAAAACCCTCTTGCATCAATGCGTCCCTTCACATTTATCTTTATTGAATCTAATGGAATCCCCAAACCGGCTGCATACATGGCATACACTATCTCATGACAGGTTCCTAGAGCAGCAAGTACTACTTCTAGTGGATTGGGTCCCTTGTCCGTACCTCCAAGCCCAGGCTTTTCGTCTATATCAAGAGTGAATTGACGAATTTGAGCCTTTGTTAAATAGCCTTTAACTAGCTCTGTGTCTGCTCTAAACTCCCTAATAGCCGGCTCTTGGGACAACTTTTGAAGTTTTTCAACAATTTGCTTTAGCTTTTCTGCAAGAGCTTTACTGTCTGATTCATTTTCGAAAGTCTTTAAAGTTTCTACTGACACTGTAACTCACCTCCTTTTAAGTTATAGGGTTAGAAATAAAAATAAGCAACATTCATGCCTATTAAGTTTTTAATTAATTTTGGGTCATGAGTAGAATATCACATAAAAAATATGGAGAGTACTAGTCATGACCAATACTTTTTCACTAATCTATACTAAGTTTGACTAGTATGTGACAGTTTTGATACAATTTTCTTCACGATTGCTATTAACCTGAGTTTAGAAATAACAAAATTTTGGAGTAATAACGAAGTATTTGGGCTAAATTTGCTTAAACACCATCTGCTCAACACAACTTTTTACGGCAAAGTCAACCCAATTTACAAGGGTGGAATATAAATGGATACCTTCTCGCTCGGCATTCATCACACTCTTAGTAGTTGTCTTGCTTACCGTATTAATAATCTTTTTATTCCGAAGGCATCAGGGTAACGCATACATCTCAACCCCGATTCAAAACTTAACTCAAGCAATACAACAGAATCAAGCACAAACAGCGGTTCTAGCCGAAAAGCTCACACGCCTGGAACCTATGACCCAGTCAGTGAGTAATGTTCAGATTGAATTGAGAGGTTTATCGGAAAGGATCCTTAACGTAGAACAGAATCAGAATCAATATTGAGATCCCTCACTGCGTTCGGGATGACACTCCGTGTCAGATTGCTTCACGGAGTTTACACTGAACAAGGTGAATGTGTTCGCAATGACTCGGGAAACCTGCAGCATGTATAGGGTATTATCGAGTTAAAGTAAATAATTATCTAGGAATCAAAGAATTAAATAACTCTCGGAATCCCATATCATCTATGTCATGAATCCTACCCCTAGGATCAATATAGATTTCTCCGATTCCCATTAATCTGCTAATACCAACTTCATCTACCTCTATTTCCTTCTCTATTCTCCCTTTTACTTTCCCATATTTTCTCAGCCAATCCTCCTTTGGACTGTAAAGATAAGTAT
>Ga0209431_10001986_pt1 | contig 16764 bp, 16 predicted proteins | sample RifCSP13_3_FD_184021 | JGI IMG/M metagenome (GOLD analysis project Ga0209431, IMG submission 184021) | Soil microbial communities from Rifle, Colorado - Rifle CSP2_sed 13_3 (SPAdes) (version 2) | ecosystem: Environmental > Terrestrial > Deep subsurface > Rock core/Sediment | place: Rifle...
TTGGGGAGACGGTCCCTCCCTAAGCGACAAAGCCTCCAAAACAGTCAGCGCTACGACCAGCATTGCTGCAGTTGGCATTTTTTGTCACCCAGAGAATTTCAAAAAATGCTAGTGGCAGTTCAATTTTGCTATGTCGCCTCAGCGTCCGGTCTTCAACGGTCCGCAACGTGCCGTTCGTCGACGTCCTTAAGACCCCGATTTTTGATGCTAGAGAATTTCCCCGCGCGTCCCAATATGATGAGTAATCTTCGTAATCCTGTGGATCTAAATCGTCTCCACGTTGTCCTGCCGAAGCTTGTCGGACCTCAGGTGACCAATGTGACGTCTAACCCACCAGATAACCACGATCAAACCAGCGATACCGATAAGAAAATCGAACCGGTGAAACCAGGTCTTTAAGGTTTCGTCCTTGTTCCACTGCTCGCCGAGCTTCTGCCCGATGTATGCCAAACCAAGACACCAAGGAAGCGATCCGGCAAAGGTGTAGATCACAAAACGATTCAAATTCATTCGGGCTATTCCAGCAGGGAATGCGATGAAGGTGCGAATGACTGGAAGCAAACGGCTGGTAAAAACAATCACCTCACCGTAACGAGTAAACCAACGATCAGCCAGGTCTAGATCATGCCGCGAAATCAATACATAGCGCCCATACCTCTCGATCAACGGGCGCCCTCCGTACATGCCTGCCCAGTACGCGACAAGTGATCCCACGACACAGCCGAACGCGCCAGCGACGCCAACGGCCCAAAGATTCATCTCTCCAGTGGAAACAAGATAACCAGCAAAGGGCATGATAATTTCCGAGGGCAACGGTATACACGCCGACTCAATGGCCATTAGCAGCACTACGCCGGAATAGCCCAACGTAGAAATGGTGGCCACTATGAAGCTGGATAAGATTTCGATGATTTTTGCGATCATAAATAGCCTCACTGCGTCCAACCATGCTGGCCTATCAAGGGCACAAACGCACACCCGCCGTGATCTTCTTCGCGGTAACCCTTGTCGGTTTTAATCACGCGAATCAATCGTTGTGAGTCTCGAGAATCGCCTACGGGTACCACTAATCTGCCTCCCGTCTTCAGTTGGGCGAGCAAAGGCTCTGGGACACTCGGCCCACCTGCCGCCACCAGGATCGCATCGTATGGAGCGTGGACTGCCCAGCCTACGGTGCCATCAAAACACTTTACCGTAGCATTGAAAATGCCTAACTCGCGAATCTTTGCTTGTGCCTGCCGCGCCAACTCTCCGAGGCGTTCGATGGCGTAAACCTGACCTGCAATTGCCGCGAGAACCGCAGTCTGATAACCAGAGCCGGCGCCTATCTCTAATACGCGGCTGTGCTCATCAATTTCGAGCAGCTCAGTCATCCTGGCAACAATATAAGGCTGAGAGATTGTCTGGTTGGAGCTGATAGGTAAGGCGTGATCACCATAGGCGCGACCTTGCAGAGCTTCCGGGACAAAAGCGTGTCGCGGAATGCGTTCCATTGCCTTTAGGACTCGCGGATCTCGAATCTGATAGTGGTCGCGCAGTCGCATAACCATGCGCTCCCGCGGAATCGCAAAGCCGTGCTGGCTACCCTTCTGTTGCTCAGTTGGTTGCACGGAGTTGATTCTAACAGGTGCAGGCCGGTGGACGGCAGGAGGCAGACTGCAGGAGGCAGGAGGTGGCAGGCCGGAGGAGGGCGGAGGGCGGACCATTTGACATTTGACGCTTGAAATTTGCCATTATTACGGACGCCTCGTTGACAGTTATCAATGGGTCAGAACGCCCGCGCAAGCCAATGAAAACTGATAAATGTCAAATGTCAAATGGTCTAGTCTTTATGGACCAATTCGGCACCTAAATAGTTCCATGCCTCAATGGCGGTCAGCGCACGGTGGTCCGTCATATCACTCTTCAGCGGCGTGACTGAAACATAGCCCATCTCAATGGCATGATAGTCAGTGCCATCGGCTGAATTAGTTCTGAAATACTCCTCGCCAATCCAGAAATACGGTTTGTTCCGCGGATCGATATGTTCGCTGATTACCGGGCGCGCGTTTTTGATGCCCTGGCGAGTGACACGCACGCCTTTGATCTCTCCCGGCGGAATGTTGATGTTCAGCAAAGTGCCTTCAGGCAAACCTTCCGCCAAAACCTTGCGAACGGCCATCACACCGAATTGCGCTGACTGAGAGAAGTCGAAATTCTCTCTCGCAACCAGGCTGAGGGCCACTCCGGGGACCCCCAGGATCGTAGCTTCAAGCGCCCCCGCAACTGTTCCAGAATAGGTAGCATCGTCACCCAGATTGCCGCCATGGTTGATTCCGGAAGCACAGATGTCCGGTCGCTCTTCATCTGGAAGGATCTTATTGAGTGCCAGGGTTATGCAGTCCGTAGGTGTGCCATCGACGGTCCAATGGCGCTCGTCAAGTTGCCGGATGCGCAGCGGGCGCGCCAGCGTCAGGCTGTGCGAGGCACCGCTCATCTCCGAGGCCGGTGCCACCACGTAAACATCGCCCACCTCCTTTAAGGCCTCTTCAAGCTTGATCAGCCCCTGGGAGTGGATCCCGTCGTCATTTGTCAGCAGAATTCGTGTCATACCTCAAAAACAGTTGCAAAAACGGCAATTTTCCTGCTTTGGGGTGAATTTTGCAGCGAAAACCAGCCAATCGGCAATCTCCAGGCGCCTTCGGCTTCCCCCGGCGCGAACTCAGGAGCGTCCACTTTCTCCCTTTTTTTGACTGTAGACGGCTAGTGAGATAAGGAAAGCCGGGGCAGCGTGCTCGCCTGGCAGAAGTAGTTTAGTCGCGCGGGGCAGTTCGCATCCGGCCCTTCTTCTTGTTCCGTTTGCGCGCGAGAGCTGACTTGAGTTTAGCTTTCTGGCCAGGTGGGATGAAGAACGCGTGCTTTTTAGCGTCCTTTATGATCTCTTCGGTCATAACTTTGCGCTTGAAGCGGCGCAATGCGCTCTCAATCGACTCACCCTGATTTACTGTTACTATCGCCATTCCTTCTCCGTATCTTGAAATTCGTCCCTTTTGCAACCGAACTATTTAACACGGCGCCGATAGCAATGGTCAAGTCCACGAGAAGCAAAAAGCAAAGGGCAAAGAGCTAAGGGCGAAGGGACAGCAGCTGAGATTTTCCTGCCCTTTCCTCTTCGCTCTTAGCGCTTCACCCTTCGCTCTTTGCCCTTCGCTCTTTGCTCTCCCCTAAACCGCCACTGCCTCCTGCTCTTCTACCTCAACGCGGCTCCGCCCGAGACCCTGGATTTGAACGGGCTTGTCGGCGTCCTTGGTATTCAACTGCTTCTTGAGCACCATCTCCTGGTAGAGTCTTCGCATCATCACTGCTTCTTCGTGGGCAGTCTTGGGGCCCTCCATCTGCGGTTTATTGGGTCGCTTCAGGTCGGTGGGATTCAAGACTAATCCGTGCGCGGCGTCACTCAGTTGCACCTCTTTTCCGCGAGCGAAGATCTCATGACGGCCATGCTCTTCATACCACTTGGCAACCGTCGCATTCTGGTGCATGTTCTCGATGATGTTTCTCCAACCAATTCCCGTGTTATAGGCACAGAAGGAGATTTCTCCTTCCTGCGTGCCGTAGGGAATGATACACATTTCAGTCCGGCGAAAATCGTAATTGAAGAGATCCTGAAACCACATGCCGGCTATGAAAAGAAAATTCCAACGGTCTGATCGACGCCTTTCAATATCTTGCTGGGTTCGATGGCCATCCACCTTTCCGTAATCCTTGCCGGTCAGCCCAAACGACTTGTCGAATTTCTTGAAGAGCTCGTAGAGCGAAAACTGCGATGGCGCCTTGTACGGATTATAGTTCTTCAGAAGCGCCAGACCCATTAGAAGATTTGAGATCCATTTGCCACGCGCAGCGTCGGTAATCTTCTGCATATCCTTTACTAAGCCCGGAATATTCAGAAACTCAGGCACCGGCCTCATCTCGCGCGTGTCCTTATCGATCATAACCGCCGTACCAATCCCGCAGTTTGGATGGCAGCCACACGAAACCTGTCCCCACTCGGCCTCCGGACCGTGAACCAGATCCGCGAAATCGGCGAAGGCGCCCATCAATGAAAGCGGGAACCAGTCGCGTGTCGGCTCGGTTATGCCAACCTGATCTTTGACGTCGTGGGCGAGGTGGGAGAGAGTGTAGCGCTGCTGAAGCCGCCGTTGTTCTGTGATCTCTTCATCACGGCCGGTGAAGGACACCGGTTGGAAAGACAGAAAGGCAATCTTCTTCGGATTGTCGAGTGCAAATCGAATGATGGAACCGACCTGATCGTTGTTGATCCCGTTGACCAGAGTGGTCACCAAAACAATCTCCACGCCCGCCTCGTGAAGGTTATTGATGGCCCGCATCTTTACGTCAAACAGATTGCCGACCTGGCGATGACTGTTCGCATCATTGCCAATACCATCAAACTGCAGATAAACGTAACGCAATCCAGCCTCGGCGGCTTGATGGCAAAACTCTTTGCTTTTCGCGAACTCGATCCCGTTGGTCGCCGCCTGCACACTGTTGTAGCCGACCTTGCGAGCATAGCGGACCGACTCGAGGAAATATGGAGATATCGTCGGTTCACCTCCCGAGAACTGAACCGACATCTGTCGTCGTGGCTTGATGGTTATCGCATTGTCAAGAATCTCTTTGATCTCTTCCATGCTCAGTTCATGGACAAACCCCACCTGGTTAGCATCCATGAAGCACGGATCACACATCATGTTGCAACGATTAGTGAGATCCACCGTCAAAACAGCGCCACGCCCATACTTCACCGTGCTCGAACCATGATTATGAAGTTTCTCGTCGTTGTGCGCGTCGATGTCGCGGCCCGGAAACATTGCTTCAATGTGATTCAAGAATTTCGAATCGATGGCCATCATGTCTTCGAAGTGGCCATGGCTGGGACAATCCTTAACCATCCAGATCTGTCCGTCGCGCTCGATAATCTGCGCCTTGATCTCTCCAACCTTCTCGTTAATAAGGACAGTCACGTCCCTTTTGCCACTCAGAATCTCCTCACGAGCCTCGATCACACAATTCGGACACAAGGAATCGGTAGTGCGTGGCCAACCCAAAGTCGGCTTACTCTTCTGCCACGATTTCAGCAACGGCTTTTCAGACCATTTCGGCGTAAATGATGGATTCGGCTTATACTTATTTACTGCTTGAAGCGCTTCGTGGACTCCTCCAGCCACCAAAGTAAGACCCTTCTCCACGTGTTTAATCGGTCGCATTCTGCGGTCTCCTATTCGGTTAATCTGTTTTGATTAGCTTTGGAAGCGGGGATTCGCACACTTGTGCTTCCAGATCGCGGCACCTTGACCGCAACACCTGTGCCGCTAAGGACCATTTCTGCTAACTGCTGGCAGACGCTAACTTACATGCCACTGACCTGATAACAGCCTGGTTTTGGATGTTAAACGTTTGGGCCGAAAAGATACAGGCTGGGGGATCTACGTCTTCGTGACGCGTTATGACACTCGGCTGGGAGTGAAACGCAGGGCCATGGAAGGTAGAGGTTACTTAGGTGCGTAGTAACCGATGCGGGCTGAAACGCTCTGGCTAGGATCGCTCGTTTCTACTTTGACCTGCCGAAATTGGCCGTCTCGTTTTTTGTTAAGCGGACTGTAATAGAGGGCGTATTGGTGGCGCAGCTCATCTGCTACCTCGGCATAAGTCTTTTCCAAGTCGCCGAAAGATGTCGGCCGGTAAAGCCTGCCTCCGGTTGCCCTGCTTAACTGGTCAAGGTTCCTTTCACTTGCTGTAAGTGCGTCGAGACCCATTTTCAAATCCGTGATACGCAATTCATTGAAGCGAACAACAGATGAGGAATTGGCGAGTAGATCAGATAGTTCCGTCTGTTTTTTGGCTCGTTCAATTTCGGTGTTGCTGACCACATAGACAGTCACTTGAGCTTGCAGAGCAGAGCGCAATGCCTTCTCAAATGTGCTACCCCGACCGCTATCTATGCCATCGGTCAGCACAATGATCGCATAGCGGGCATTCTTTCGCGGCAGTTGATCGCGAGCGGCCAGCAACATCGCGTCATGAAAGCGCGTAAACATTCCAGGAACAACCCGCCGTAATGCGCGGCGCAGTTGTACGAGGCTTTTCGTCCAGTCCTGAAGCAGCAGGATGCGATCGTCAAATTGAATCAGGCTTACGCGGTCGTCGGCGGCGAGATGTTCGGCAAAGCCTTCGGCCGCGCGACGAAAGTCATCCAAGTTGTCGGCAACGGACGATGAAGCGTCTACCATTAAAACCACATCGACCGGCACCTGACGCAAGCTGAGATCACTGAGTGGCTGTTTCACTCCATCTTCGAAAACACTGAAATCTGTTTTAGTTAAGTTCGTGACCAATTGGCCGGTGCTATCGCGAACCGTCACCGGCAGCAGCACCTCTGTCGTATTGACGGAGATGACGTCTTCGGGATCGATATCCTGTTCTTCTGTTCGCGGAGAAGGCGCGGGCGGAGGGGGTGGAGGGGGAAGATCGCTCTGCGCAAAAGCGGACCGAGCGTAACTGCCGTTTAGTAGTAAGACCGCGAGGAGGGCGGCAAGCTTGAGGACAGCAATCCAGGGGAGAACGTGGGCTCGGGCGCGCGACATGCCACTAGTTCTCCTTGCTTGTGCCCGGATCCATCACTTTTGTATCTGAGTCGTCCATCGCCGCAGTCATGGCGGCGATAATCGCATCAGTAACCCGGCGCTTCTTGAGTTCCAAAAGCTTTGATGATGAGAGATCGAAATTGGCCGGCGAGTCCTCGATCCTTTTCAAAATGGTTCCTTCTGAAAAGCCCGCCTCCACTAACCTGATGATTGCATCATTATCAAGAGTCGGCGTCTTTTCCAGTTTCAGCGGTGCCCCCCCGGCTTCAGTCGGTGGACGCAGGATACGGACCGTGGCACTTCCCGTGGTCACCGTGTCTCCCTGACTTGAGCCGTTTAAGCCTCCCTGGCGCGATCTGGAGTTTGAGCCCCCGCTGGAACCAAAAATATCAGTCTGCGGAGATTGTGAGTCGCCACTAGGAGAAGGTTTGGACCGTCCTTCATTTCCAAAGAACGCATCATCGTCCCAGCCATCATCATTAACCACGAAAGTTGAATCATACTGCGCCAGCATGGCTCGGATAACGTTCTCGCTGACCCCACTTCGCTTCAACTCAATCAAACGATCCGGACCGAGTTCAAACCTGCTCGGGCGGCTATTGATGATTGCGATAACTGTTTTGTCTTTGAAGCCTGCCCGCACAAGCTTGACGATGGAGGCGTTCGTAAGTGGGGGTTCACGACGCTGCTGCGCAGTAGCAAGGTTGGTTACACCAAATGCAATTAATAAAAGAGTTGTTGTGAGAAAAGCACTTTTAATCATGTTCCGCCTGCACTTGTGGCATTACCGGTTGCACTACGGACCGGTGTTTTTGAACGGCGATAACGGTAACCAACCCGTTTCACGTAGGCTCGAGTTTCGCGATAGGGCGGCACGCGATGACCGAATCTTATGACCGCCCCCTCACCTGCATTATAACTCGCCAGCACAAGATCCACCCGCCCATTAAAGCGATTCAGAAGTTGCCGCAGGTAGCGGGTGCCGCCGGCGATGTTTTGGGCCGGGTCGTGCGGCCGGCGAACTCCAAAGCGAGCACCCGTTCCGGGCATCAACTGCATCAGTCCCCGCGCACCCTTAGGCGAGAGGGCGCGGGAGTTGAAGTGTGATTCCTGCTCCATCACACAAAATATCAAGTAGGGATCGACGCCATATCTGGCTCCGCTTTGGCGAATCAAGGTGTCGATTCTATGGCTGCCCGTGCTCCAGCCTCGCTCTCTCTTCGACCCATCTTTAGCGAGGCTCGCAGGATCCTCACGTTCAATATGATCTATTCGGGACCGCTCAATGAAGATAGATAGCGGGCCGCGCCGGTACCAGACACCGGCGGCTGACTCGGTGGCGCTATCTGCCTCTACCTTGGCTCCTCCATGCAAAAATATCCAGGCAGGCCGTTCAGCGTCAGTGCCTAGCTCTGGTTCCGCGACTGCAACGTTGGCTACCTGAGGCTCCTCCGGTGGTTTGGCCGCGGAGCCACGCTCAATGGCCTTCACGTGATCGCGCGGCACCAGGTGTGTGATCCCTGCAGTGCGATACCAGATTCCTTGCGCACTTTCCCAGGCATCGTCAACTGGAATGCGTGTGCCGTCCACAAGCCGCAGACGTACCTCGCCTTCTGCAAGCTGTGGTCCTTCTCCAGCGGGTTTTACATGTGTGGCGGCGGCGCGATGCCGCGATCGTCGTGAGCGTCTTTGGGCTTGAACTCTACATATATCCGCACAAAGCCAAAGAGCCGCAATCAGCGTGCATACTTGCAGAAATTTCGATTTGTTGCTCATCGATCTGTCGGGCAGTGCAAGTCATCCGGGAAGGCTCTCTCGTGGAGAACAATACTGGCCAAACTACAACTCGAGCGGGTCGGCCAAGGTGCGTTCAATCATTGTCTCCTGCGTGGCCACAGGGGCGAAGGTGTGTGAGGTGCCGAAGTAGTTACGCCAGGCAACATCAAGCACCTGAGGAGTTAACTCGAGGGGTTGACCCTCAAATAGACAGATGTCAGTGACACGATCCATCAGGTCGCGCGGCTCGCAACCCTTCATCTGTCGCCGCTCGATTCGATACTTGGTCAACACGTAATCCAAAATCGATTGCTCGCAACGAATGCCGCGTGTATAGGCCACGCGTTTGAAGATTTCAGCGTAAGCCCCAGGCGTCGGTGGCTCGACCCGCGCGCGGTATCCCATGCGGCGCAGGAAGGCCTGATCGGCCAGGTCTTTTTCATCCAGGTTTGTTGAGAAGACAACAAGTTGCTCAAACGGTACTTCGATCTTCTTGCCGGTGTGCAGCGCCAGGTAATCAACGCGGCGTTCAAGCGGAACTATCCAGCGGTTGAGCAGATCCTGGGGCGCCACTCGCTGACGGCCAAAATCATCAATTACCAGCGTGCCGCCATTCGACTTCATTTGGAATGGGGCCTCGTAGAATTTTGCCGATTCACTCCAGGTTAGATCGGCGTTTTCAAGCGTCAACTCACCACCGACCACTACCAGAGGTCGCTCAATTAAGACCCAACGCCGGTCATGTTCGACTGGCGTTACGTCCTCCGGCACGACGCGATGACAGTGTGAATCAAACACTCGAATGATGTGGCCGTCTATTTCGACAGCGTGTGGAATCCAAATACCTCCGGGCAATGCTCCGTTGATACGTTCCGCAACGGCAGTCTTACCCGTCCCAGGAAGCCCGGTCAGAAATAGAGAGCGACGCGAGTTAATCACACAACCTAGCGTCTGCAAGAGCGACTCCGGAAGAATCAGATCGTGGAACGCTGCGCGCACAGTCTCCATTGCCGCCGGTTCTGCGGGTATCGACTGCAAGCGCATCATATGTGAGTAATCCGAGAGTGACACCGGGGCAGGGCCGGTATAGGCACAAATCGAGAGCACTCGGTTAAGGCGATCCCAACCGTGATCAAGCATCGCGTACCGAGTGGAACCAACCGAGGTCTGAAGACGCACCTCTATCAGTTTTTCCCGGTAAAGCTTCTGCAGTATGTCTTCAGTCAGCGCGCGCGGCAGGTGCATTCGCTCGGCTACTGCTGAGGTGGTTGGCTCAGGTAGCATGGCGACATGCTTGAGTGCCAGGTCGCAAAGAAAACCTACAGCAATACCGGTATCCGCCAACTCCTCTGGAACGGGCGGCCCCATGGTCTCTACTTCTACGCGCGAAAGGATCGTTGTCTGGGACATGACACCTCTTAACTGTAGTGATTTACCGTCCGGCCATTGCTACGTTTGCATGTGCTGAGATTGAGGCCAGGGCGTTAGCCGCAGCCGTTGCTTGTTCGGGCTTGCCCACGCGTTGGTAGAGATCCGCCAATCTCCGTAGCGCGATGGTGCAATTCGGATCGATGCGTCGAGCGGCTTCGTAGTACTTGATGGCATCGTCTTCGCGAGCAAATCGCTCCAGCATTTTTGCCGTGTTCAGGTTACCGGTAAGCTCCCCTGTTGCTCGCGCAAAGCTCTTATAGGCCTCATCAAACTTGCCCATACGGCAGTAAGCGAGACCAAGATTGTTCAGAATGCGATCGTCAGTTGGGGCGAGCTTTGCAGCACGTTTGAGTTTGTCGATCGCCGCCCGGTAGTTGCCGTTCTGATAGAGCGAAAAGCCGAGGTTGTTGAGCGTCTGGGCGTCATCGGGTTCGGCCTTCACGGCACGCTCATATGAGTCTTTGGCCCGTTCAGCCAGGCCCTTCTTGTCAAACGCCACGCCGAGCAGGTTATGAGCTTCGCTCAGCTTCGGATCCAAAGACGCAGCCGTAGACAATTCAGCAATAGCTTCATTGATACGACCAGCCAGTAAAGATTCTCGACCCGCGGCGAGATGTTCTCTCGCCGATGCAGTAACGGAAAGTTTTTGGCCCGCCGCAGACCGGCCATCCTGTACTCTAGCTACACCTACACTCTCAAACTTCGCGATGTCCTTCTCCGACATACGTTGAAGTCGGTTGTCATCCTTATGCCCGAACAGTTTTCCAAAAGCTTTGAACGGCGCCGACAGGATTTTGGCGACCTTGTTGCCGCCTTTCTTCTGCTCGCGGACTGTGCCGGCCTCTGAACCCGAATCTTCAATAACATTGGCGTCCGGGTCACCTTCACGTTCATATGTGGCGGCGGTCCACATGGCCGTGGCCGCGAATGTCAGTGCGAATGCGATAAGGATTGCGATGAGTGTGCGTTTGTGCATTGGTTCAGCTCCTTACATCTTACCGAGTGTGTCCATCAGTTGGAGGACCGCGGGGCCGAGAATCGCAATGAACAGAGTTGGAAAAAGGAAACAGGCTAGAGGAAACAGCAGTTTCACGGCAGCCTTCTGCGCGGCCTGTTCCGCGCGCTGACGGCGTTTGGTACGCAGTGAATCCGAGAACACTCTGAGACCCTTCGCGATGGATGTACCAAATTTATCAGTTTGGATCAGCATTGCGACCAGACTGAGCAGGTCGTCGACCCCTGTGCGTTCGGCGAGATTTCGCAGTGCTTCATCCCGCTCACGACCGACACGTATTTCGAGGTTTGCAAGTTCAAACTCTTCACTGACGTCGGGATGAACTTCCTTCAGCTCACTGCTGACTTTCATCATGGCAGCGTTTAAGCCGAGTCCTGCTTCCACGGACACAACCATCAGATCGAGAGCGTCTGCCAAACCCCAACGAATGCGAAGTTGACGCCCCTTCACCATACGGTTCAGTACATACCGCGGAAGAAAGAAGCCTATCGCGAAAGCAATCAATATAAACAACACCGCACTGCCGAGTGGCCGTGCCAGTATCGCGCAAGTGAGCGCTACGGCGGCGGGAAAACCGGCCAGCGAGGCCAATTGAATTCCGCGGTAGACAATCGGCGCGCTGCGCGAGCGGAAGCCCGCATGCATCAATGTTTTTTGCAATTTGCGCGCTTCGGTCGCGGATGGGGGAACTAATCGATGCAGCGGCGTAGCAAGTCGTTCCGCAAGGCTCTCCCCAGGCTGCTCACCAGCAATGCTAACTGATGCAGTTGTAACGTTAGCGGCCATTTGTCCGAGCCGCTTGAGTCGCTCGGTGGAAGCGCTTTGGGGCCGGATCACCAGCCAGTAGAGGCCCATCATGCCAAGCGAGATGCAAACAAAAGTGGAGATGGCGATTATTAGAAGCATTTGATTATTCCCGGTTTCGCTAGATCTTTATGTCCAGGATCTTCCTGACGATAAGCATGCCGACGATCTGCATCGCTAAGGCCGTGGCAATCAGGTAGTGTCCACGCGGGTCCTTCCAAAGGACGCTCATGTAATCAGGATTCAAAACCGTGACTGCACAAGCGACAAAGATAGGAAGCCCGCAGAGCAACCAGGCGGATATTCGTGAACTGGTCGTGAGAGTCTTCAAGTCACCCATGATGCGAAAACGCTCACGGATCGTGTACGCCACTTTTTCCAAAATTTCGGCCAGATTGCCTCCCGTATCTCTCTGAATCAGGATGGCTGTGACGCACATGCGCAGATCAAGAAGCGGTATCCGCTGCGTCAGGTTTTCAAGAGCTAACTTCAGAGAGAGTCCGAGGTTCTGTTCTTCATAACACTTGCGAAACTCGGTCGCGATTGGCTCCGGCATCTCCATAGAAACCATGTGCAGAGCCTCGGAAAACGCGTGACCGGCTGAAAGTCCGCGGCTCATCAAATCAAGCGCATCCGGGAGATGTTCGAGAAATTGATTGAACCGCTGCGTGCGCTTCCACCAAACGTGTATGAAAGGCAGCGACGCGGCCGCGAGTCCTCCGCCTAAAGCTATTAGAATGTTACCGCTGATCACCGAGACGGCGAGGGCGGCGAGCATTCCCGCCAGTCCTGAGAACATCAACAGACGTGAAGGCGCGATATGCAGATCCGCCTGGTCCAGCATCTGCTTCAACCGCAGGGCCGCTTGCATGCGAAGCAGAACGCGATTCAGCCAGGGTATCTCGCTCATCAGTTCGCTGCGAGCCAGAATTACCTCGACGTCTTCAGTATGCGATGAGTGAAGCAGGGCTGCGGCGAGTCGCTCCCTTAGACGCCTTCGTTTTGCATCGGAACTATGGGTAGCAGCCAGATAAGCGCCCAGCACCAAAAAGAGGGCAAACAAAAATACTATCAGCGAGATCAGCATGATTTTTACGACTCCTCAAAGAAGACTCGCGGAAGTTGCATACCACAAGCCTTGAGTCTCTCGGCGAAGCGCGGCCGGATACCGGTAGGCCGGAAACGTCCCAGCACCTGGCCCTGCGGTCCGAGACCCGTGCGCTCGTACTGGAAGATCTCCTGCATTGTGATCGTCTCGCCTTCCATCCCCGTAATCTCGGAGATAGAAGTAACGCGCCGCGCGCCATCAGATAGCCTGGCTACCTGTAATACGAGATTAATAGCAGAGGCAATCTGCTGTCGCATCGCTCGTTCCGAGAGGCGCATTCCGGTCATCTGGATCATTGTCTCCAAACGTGAGAGGGCGTCGCGTGGGGTGTTTGCGTGGATCGTAGTTAAGCTTCCATCGTGACCGGTATTCATCGCCTGCAACATGTCTATCGCCTCGCCGCCTCGAACCTCACCAATTACTATGCGATCCGGACGCATACGAAGGGCGTTTTTTACGAGGTCTCTCTGTGTGACCTCCCCTTTGCCTTCGATGTTTGGAGGTCGTGTTTCAAGGCGGACCACATGCGGCTGTTGCAACTGCAATTCAGCAGAGTCCTCAATGGTAACAATGCGCTCATCCTCAGGGATGTAAGCTGAGAGCGCATTGAGTAGAGTAGTCTTGCCAGCGCCAGTGCCGCCGGAAATCACCACGTTCAGGCGCGCTCTAACGCACATGTCCATCATGTCGGCTATGTCTTTGGTAACGCCTTTGTTTTCAATCAAAGCGCTCATGCGGAGTGGTTCCGCGCCAAAACGCCTAATTGAGAGCACCGGACCATCAAGCGACAGCGGAGGGATGATCGCATTCACGCGGGAACCATCTCGCAACCGCGCGTCAACCATGGGTGAAGATTCATCAATGCGCCGTCCCACCGTTGAGACAATCCGCTCGATAACCCGCATCAGGTGTTCGTCGTCCTTGAACGCGACGTTGGACTTCTCCAACTTACCTCGGCGCTCAATGTAGATCGTGCTATGTGAGTTTACGAGGATATCGGAAATTCCCGGGTCGGCGAGCAGAGGTTCGAGTGGCCCAAGACCAAAAAGCTCATGCTGAACATCATTCACCAGCCGGTCACGTTCGGCGGCAGACAGAGGCATTGTTTCCTGGGCGAGTACGCTTTCCGCCAGGCGGGATACCTCGGCATTCACCTGTTCCGGAGTGAGATCCGCCAGCTTGGTCAAATCCATGCGATTGATCAAGGTGCGGTGGAGACGAGATTTCATCTCCAGAAACGTGTGCTGGCCGTTGGTTTCTGAACCGTTAACATTTCCTGAGCCAGGAAAACCATTATCTTTAATTAGTCGTTCGCGTAGTGCCATGATGGTATGAGACTAGACCTTCTCCATAGATGTTTGAAATTCGAATTGGGGGGAACCGCTCTGCCGTTTGAAGAATGATGTCCAGAGAGCGCGTCGAGCCTTCGGCTCTTCAGTTGTAATCATCCCCCCTGTGATCGTCTCCGCAATGCGTTTGATTTCCTGAGCGATCTTTGAATCGGCCTCGGACTGGACCAGCGGCGAGCCCAGGTTTATCGAGGTCACCGCTATCTGATAGTCACTCGGCACAAAACCGACAACGGGTTCGCCAAGAAACTTTTCTACCTGCCGCAAGTCAAGATCGATCTGTTTGCTCCAGCGATTCACAACGATCCGGACCTTTTTGCGCGGGTACCCGAGACGATCAAAGATTTGAAGGGCTCGCTGAGTGCTTCGGATCGCTGGAATATCCAGGGTCAGCACGAGAACAATTTCGTCAGACTGATCGAGAGCTGCAAGAGTAATCGCATCAAAAGTATGTTGCGGATCCAGCACGATATAATCGTACGATTCGCGCAAGCGCTGCAGTACATTGAAGATGTGTTCGGGTTCGATCTCGTCGGCGGAATCAGCCTCCTTTGGCGCCGCAAGCAAGGACAACCTTGAAGAGTAGGGCGTGACGAAGCTCGCAATCAGTGCATCGTCAAGTCGATCTCGATTCTCAATCATGTCGGCAATCGAATACTTCGGATCGACGCCAAGAAATAGCGGTAAATCTCCCGCCTGTAGATTGAGATCGACCAGCACTGTTCGAGCTGCTATTGATCCGGCGATATTGGTTGCCATGAAAGAGGTACCGCAGCCGCCCTTGCTGGAAAAGACAGCCACCATGCGTCCCTTCTTCTTGGGCACATCCGGCTGGCTGGCGCTGAATGTAGAGATGCGATCCAGCACGGTTGCTAATTCGTCCGCGATGATCGGCAGGTGGAGAAACTCTCGAGCTCCGGCGCGTAAACTCTGCAAAATAAGATCACCTGAGGCATTCTGCGCTGCTGAGATGATCGCTGTGCCAGGGCACTCAACGTTGAGCTTCTGCATCAGTCTGATTGCGGGTTCGGCGTTTGTGCCGAGAGTGATCAGCGCGGCTGCTGGTTTTAGGCGGATGATCTCATCGTAGAGTTGCTCGGCATCATTGCCACCGGCCAGCAACTGTACCCGGCTATCACTAACCAGAGATGCACGAATCTCTTTGAAGTTATCGAGACCAGTGCTTAAAACGACAAAAGGAATTGGTTGTCTCATTGTTTTCCTAATTGAGATTTAGATTGCCACGCCCGGTTCAGGGCAGGCTTTCAGGGCATGACTCCTGCACATTCAGCGGTTAGCGTTGTCTTGTAGTCCGGCATCTGAATTGTTGTGCCAACTAATGGCACAACGAACTGGAACTGGTAGTTCTGAATTGTCACTGCCACGGTTCCTTCGCCCAGTGCAAATTGCTGGTATTCCACGCTCACCTGTGCAGGTGTCAGGTCAGTCACCATTGGGTTCGTGCCACCATTCGGATCGCCGTAGACCGCAACATTCTTTATTGCCGTGACGCTTGGTCCCACGTCAGTGCCGGTTGTCTTGACGCCCGCCGGGGTGCTTGCCGGTTGGTTAATCGCGTAACGCGCGGCTCTCCTGGCAGCGTCGGAGAGAGCATTGTGTGTCCACAGAGCGCGGCCAAACTCGACGATTGCGAACATGCCCGTCAAAAAGACTGTTGCGCCAATAGAGAACTCGACGAGCGTGGCGCCCTTTTGCCCTGACTTTGTGTTTAATCGGCGTAGCATTCTCGTCGTCCCCCTAGAGCGGCGCTGCTGTTAACAGATCGGCGGCTGCGTTAACAGGTAACGCATGGTCACACTGGGCTTTACGGCTATCGCCAGTGTCGCAGAAGTCTTTGTCAGGCCAGCCAGATCGAAAATCGGAGTGTGTTGGTAGTTGACGATGTCAATCGTCACTGTAGCAGGAACACCCCCAACCACGGGCGTACCTGCCGAGTTGCGGCGGGTGATCGTCACATTGCTGGGGGTTAAATTGCTGAGTATAGGATTGCCTGACCCAGCAAGATTGCCATAGATGACCAGATTCTTGGCGGCTGCATCATCCGTGCCGTTTGTGCAGGCCGTTGCCAGGTACCTGACCGCGACGCGTGAGCCTTTAGCCAGAGTTGTGTATTCATAGAAGTACCGGCCAAACTCGGCAACTGCGGCAAAGAACAGCAGCATTACTGGCAAAACGATCGCCAACTCCACAAGCTGCACGCCACGCTCATCGCGCTTTAACGAGGCTATTCGCCTTAGAAAGTCTCGGCTCATAAGCTCACCTTAGCGGTAAAGAACAGGCTTAGTGATCGGCGGACCATCGTTTGGAGCGCCATTTGGATCGTATCCACCACTTCCTTGGACGCAGGGAATGTCCAGTAGTTCCGCTTGGATGTCGCCACCGTTGCCGCCCGGAACCTTGGTTCGCAGGAAGAAACAGCCAAAACGGTCAATCTTGACATGAGTGCGACCATTACTAAACTCGCTCACCTTAACAATTGGAATCACAACCACGCGGCGTTTTTCAGAGCCGGGATGCGACGGTGTCTGGGTCAACAAGCGATTATTGATATAATCATAGTAACTAATGCCCTCTTTGATGTTGGTGTCGGGAGGATAATTTCCGGGATCAAGCTGGCTGGCATAGACATCGAAA
>Ga0209431_10001987_pt1 | contig 16764 bp, 15 predicted proteins | sample RifCSP13_3_FD_184021 | JGI IMG/M metagenome (GOLD analysis project Ga0209431, IMG submission 184021) | Soil microbial communities from Rifle, Colorado - Rifle CSP2_sed 13_3 (SPAdes) (version 2) | ecosystem: Environmental > Terrestrial > Deep subsurface > Rock core/Sediment | place: Rifle...
ATCTGATCCGAGAAGAAAACCCCAATCCCGACCGCGATGCCGAGGAAGATGATTGCCCGGAGTAGGATTCCCACGACCGCAAGGACCGATAGGCCCGGTCCGCCCGACGTGACCGCTGCCACCATCCCCGCCACCACCGCGAGCACCATCAACCCGAGGATGTCATCCAGGATCGCCGCACCGAGGATGATCTGCCCCTCCCGACTTTGCATGACTCCGAGATCCCTCAGGACTCGCACGGTGATCGCAACGCTGGTGGCCGCAAGGGTGGCCCCCACGAAGATATGAACGAAGGTCGAGCTGTCGGGAAAGAGCCATGCCGCGGCGCCCCACCCCAGCAGGATGGGGACCACAACCCCGATTGCGGCCACGAGGAGTGATGACAGCCCAACTCGGGTCAACGCCCGCAGGTCGGTTTCCAGCCCTACATCGAAGAGGAGGATCAGCACCCCAACCTCGGCCAGGACCAGCAGAGTCGGATCGGAGCGGACGAAGGCGATCCCCTCCCCTCCGAAAAATGGCGGGAGAAGATTGCTGAGCATGATCCCGACGAGCAATTCTCCGAGGACCGACGGCTGCCTCCACCGCTCGGCCAGCAGGCCTCCGATCTTCGCCACGACCACCAACACGGCCAGCCCGAACAGGACCGGGCCAGACCTCGGGTGCCCCTCTGGGCCCGCCGCCAACGCCATTGCGGGAATCCAGAAGGTCAGCAGGAACCCACCGCACAGGGCCCGGCTAGCCAGGTTGAGATAACGCATGACGTCTAGACGTCTATTTGGTAAAGGCCTCCAGGTCCCCTTCCTGGCCGACCAAGACAAGGACGTCCCCCTTCCGGAAGACATAGTCGGGCCGAGGGACAGGCTCCATTCGCTCCACGACCTGAGGCTCGCCCTCCTTCGACGCAGTTTCGATCCTCTGTTTGATCCCGACCAAATTCAACCCCCACTTGGAGCGGAGACCGACTTCGGCGAGAGACTTGCCGATGAAGTGGTTGTCCACCTCCCACTGGATCATGGAATATCCTTCGGACAGCTCGATGTGCTCCAAGACCGACCGTGCCAAGAGGGCCTTCGCGAGCCGCTTCCCCATCTCTGCCTCAATGGAGATGACCCTCGTCGCCCCCACCAGCTCCAGGATCTTTTTCTCTCGATCCGTGTTGGCCCTCGCGATGATCTCCTCTACCCCCAGCTCTTTGAGGATCGCGGTGGTCAGGACCGAAGCCTCAAAGTCTTCTCCGATGGCGATGATGGCGACGTCCACGTCCTTTGCCCCGACAGCCTTGAGCGATTCGATCTCCATGGAGTCGAGTTGGGCGGCGTAGGCGACCTTGTCCTTGACAGCCTCGACCAGCTCCATCCGCTCATCGACGGCGATAATCTCGCCCCCTACCTGAGCGAGAGCTTCCGCCAGCGCCGATCCAAACCTTCCCAAGCCGATGACGAGAAAACGCCTCATGATCCCTCCCTTCGTCTATCCAATCAGGAGCGGTTCCGTCGGATACGCGTACTTCCCCTTTGCTGGCTGCTCGGCCAAGGCGGAGGCGAGACCCAGGGGACCGATCCTGCCCACCAGCATGGTGACGATGATGATCCCCTTCCCAACAGGGCTCAGCCGGGGGGTGTAGCCGGTGGAGAGCCCGACCGTTCCGAAGGCCGAGGTTGCCTCAAAGGCCAACTCCAAGAACCCCCCTTCCTGGGTCACCAGAAGAAGGAAGATCGACACGTTCAGGAAGGTGAAGGCGAGGAAGCTTAGGGCCAACGCCTTATGGATAATCCCCGGATGGATGGCCCGGCGAAAGACCTCCACCTGCTCTCTCCCTCTCAAGATCGCGACGAGGGTGGCAGCCGTGGTCCCGAAGGTCGTCGTCTTGATTCCTCCCGCCGTGGACCCTGGAGAACCTCCGATGAACATCAGGGTCATAATCCCCAACAGGGTCGCTGGGGCGAGGGTCCCGATGTTGATGGTACTGAAGCCGGCCGTCCTGGTGGTCACCGACTGGAAGAAGGCCGCCAGGGCCTTCTGGGGGAAGGACAGATGGCGCAAGCCCTGGTCAAACTCTAACAGGAGGACCAGGAGGAAGCCGACCACGATGAGACCCCCACTCGCGGCCAGGGCCACCTTGGCGTGCAGGGTGAGCTGCCAGGGCTGGCCCTTCCTGCCAAAGAGGGGATATGTCATCAGGTTGCTCAGGACAGGGAACCCGAGCCCTCCGAGGATGATGAGGACGGCGATGGTGAGACTCACCCCCGGATCGCCTGAATACCCGACAAGGTTCTCGGAGAAGAGGGAAAAGCCGGCGTTCGAAAAGGCCGAGACGGCGTGAAAGGCGGCCAGGTAGAGGGTCCGCCAGCCCGGGAAGTCGCCAGACCATCGGAGGACGAGGACGAGGGTCCCCGCCGCCTCGATAGCGAAGGTCAGGAGGAAGATCTGTTTCACGTGCTGGCCGATAGCACCCAACGATTCGGCCGAGAGGGCTTCTCTCAGGGTGAGTTGGTCTCCCAGCTCCATCCGAGCCCTGGCGAGAAGGGAAAGGAGGGCACTGTACGTCATGATCCCTAATCCCCCCAGCTGGATCAGCACCAGGATCGTGGTCTGACCGAAGAGAGTATAGTCCCGCCCGATGTCTTTCACCACGAGGCCTGTGACGCACACGGCGGAGGTCGCGGTAAAGAGCGCGTCGAGGAAGGACACCTCCGCCAATTCCCTCACTGCCTGGGGAAGGGAGAGGAGAAGCGCCCCAACGATCGCCGCGAACACGAAGCTTAAGGCCACCGTCTGGGCTGGCCTCAGGTGAAGCTGCTCCAGCAATGCGCTCACCCATTCGGCCTGCGTCAGGAGCTTCAAGGCGATGGCGATCAGGACGACAGTGGTGTAGAGGTCATACGCCGGCGTCAGGGCGACCGCCTGCTGAGGATTCCCGACCATCCTCGCCAGGGTCACGGCCTTCGCCCCGGAAAAGAGGAAGAGGAGGCCGAGGACGCTCAGGTCCAGCCAGCGGCGACCGAGGTAGGCCACCTTGGACTCGGCCTGCGTCAACCGGCGGAAATCCGAGAGGGTGAAGGCCAAAAGAAGGGCTGACGTGAGGAGGAGAGACAGGATCCTGGAAGGGAGGGAAGGAGGAACAAGGAGGTTGAGGAGGAAGACGGCTCCGGCCAGCAACAGGATGGACCCTATCATCGAGGGTTTGCTGATCTTCCGTTCCTGCTCCATGCCTTGTCACCCTGTGTGCATTTCAGTACGCTTACGCGGCGGTCCTGGGAGGAGACATTTGCCACCTCATCAGTCCCTACACATACATGTGTCGACAAAGTCCCCGCCACTTAGCCATCGACCATCGAATACTGCCGAATACTGCTTTTCCAGAAGATCAAGCACGGGCTCCGTTTCTTCCGTGGGCAGGAGGATTCTCACCAAAACCTGATCCTCCGACACTCTTTCATCCCACAGACCTAGTACCGGGCGATCCTTGAGCAATTCCCGCACCCCGTGCCTAGTTCCCTCTGGAAGAACCAGTTCAATCAAGCGAAGCGGCATCTACCCGTCCCATGCAGGGCCGGTCGCGATAACGCAGCGAGCCCATGTCGAAAAAGATGACCGTTCTACCGAGCGGAGCCGGACCGGCCGTAGAGCGCCCGGGCCTTGCGGAGGTGTCTGATGGCCTCGGAGCGCTTCCCGAGCGCCTCACAGAGGAGGCCGAGGTTGTAGTGGGCGTCGGCGAAGTCAGGGTCGCGGTCGATCGCCTGGCGATAGGACTGGATCGCCTCGTCGGCGCGCCCCAGTTCGTCGAGGAGCACGGCGAGATTGAAGTGGGGGATCGGATCGGCGGGCGCGTGCTCGATGGCAGCCCGGTAGTGCGCCTCAGCCTGAACGGGCTTCTTCGCCTCCTGGTAGAGGCGGCCGAGATTCACATGGGCATCGGACAGGGTCGGGTCCAGCTCCAAGGCCTGGTGGTAGGCCCGCTGCGCCTCCTCCGGCGAGGATCCCTCCAGCTCGACCGCGAGATTGGCCCACTGCTGCGCCGTGAGGGCGGGGGCGGGGGCGGGGGCTGTTGCTGGCGGCGGCGGCAAGGCCACCTGCTCGGCGACGGCCTGCACCTCGAAGTTGAAGAGGAACTGTCCCGAGTCCGGCTGCCAGCGGGCGGCTCCGTCCCAGGCAACGACCCGGCTGCCGTCGGCATAGATCGTCAGGCTCGTCAGGTGCTGATCATCCGGGAGCTGGCGCTTGAGGGAGGCCAACATTCGGCGGATCCGCTTCAGGGGGACACGGGAGCCGAGGAGGCCCTTGGTGGTTTTCAGGAGCAGGAGATCTTGGAAAGTGAACTGGAACCGCCGCCCGGCACCCCGGATCGGCGAGAGGAAACCCGCGCGGACGCACGACCGTATCTGCTGCTCTGGCAGGTCGAGGATCTTCGCCGCATCCCGGGTGGTGAAGTGCGTCACTTCTTGACAGCCTGGGCCTTCTTCTCTGGCTTCCCCGGCGTCGCCTCGGCGCGTCTGGCCTTCACGGCCGGCTTCTTCTCCTGCGTGACCCGCTTCGCGAGGCTCTCCTTGAGCGCCTCCATCAGGTCGATCACCTGAGCGCGCTGGACCTGGGGCCCGACCGCAGTCACTTCCTTCCCCTCCACCTTGAGGTTGACCAAGTCCAGGACGCGCAGCCGGTATTCGTCCTGATACTGCTCGGGCTTGAAATCGCCGTTGGACAGCTCGTCCACCAGTCTCAGGGCCAGCTCCAGCTCGCCCTCCTTGATCTTGGCCGATTTCCCCTTCTCGATTTCGCCGAAGTCCCGTACCTCGTCGGCGAAGTACATCGTGTGGAGCATGAGGCCGTCCTGGGCCGGCCTGATCAGCACCAGGCTCTCCTTGCCGCGCATGACGAACTTGGCGAGGGCAACCCGATCGGTCTTGGCCATGGCGTCGGCCAGCAGCCGGTAGGCCTTTTCACCCCCTTTGTCGGGGCCGAGGTAGTAGGTCTTCTCAAAATAGATCGGATCCACCTTGGGAAGCGGCACGAACTCGGCGATATCGATGACCTTCGAGGCCTCCCCCTCCAAGGACTTCAGCTCCTCGTCCGTGAACCGGACGTACTGCTCCTTGGCAAACTCATAGCCCTTGACCAATCCGGCCCGCTCCACCACTTCGTTACAGACCGGGCAGAAGGTCTGCTGCTTGATCCGGCTGCCGCACTTGGCGTGGAGCAGATTGAAGGAGGCGCCCCCCGAGGAGGCGGCGGTGTAAAACTTGACCGGGATCGAAACCAGCCCAAAGGAAATCGTGCCCGAGCTGATCGAGTGAGGCGGCATCGCGTCTCTCCTCCTGCCACAGGGATAAGGGGATTTGCACCATACCATGAAAGTCCTTATACTTCAAGGCGCGTTGTAACCTGCTCGGATCATGCCCGACTGTTGCGGAGGCCCCAAAGCCGTGGTCAAGGAGACCAGTCCAAGACTTCAGGCATACCGGAAGAAGCGCGACCCCGGGCGGACGCCCGAGCCGTTCGGCGGGGGCCGTGTTGCGGGCGGGCGTCTCTTCGTCATCCACAAGCACGCGGCCCGGAGCCTCCATTACGACTTGCGCCTGGAGATGGATGGGGTCCTGAAGAGCTGGGCCGTGCCCAAGGGCCCGTCCGTTCGGCCCGAGGAGAAGCGTCTGGCGGTTCATGTGGAAGACCACCCCATCGAGTACGCCAATTTTGAGGGGGTCATTCCGCCGGGCAACTACGGCGCCGGCGCGGTGATCATCTGGGATCGCGGGTGGTACCGACCGGTGAAAGAGGGTGATCCCCTCGAGCAACTTGCCAAGGGAAAGCTCGAACTCGAGCTATTCGGCTTTAAACTCCGCGGCCGGTGGACGCTCGCCCGGATGGCCAAGAAGGAGAAGGAATGGCTTTTGCTCAAGAAGGCGGATGCCGCGTCCTCCGAAACGGAGCTCACAGAGCGCTATCCGCAGTCGGTCCTCTCGGGGCTCACCGTAGAGGAGATGCGCGATCTTCCCGCCAAGCGGGCAGGGCTCCGGGCCCGGCTTCACGCCCTCAAGGTTCCCCGGCGTGCCCTATCGCCGCGGAATCAGCCGTTCATGCTGGCCACGCTGGCGGAGCGCCCGTTCTCAGGCAAGGGCTGGCTCTTCGAGGTCAAGTACGATGGCGTGCGGGTGCTGGCCTATCGTCAGGGGGAAGCGGTAGAGCTCTACGGCAGAAGCGGCCAGATGATCACGGGGCGCTACCCGGATCTGGCCAGCGCGCTGCGGGCGCTTCCGGTGGACCGGTTCCTTATCGACGGCGAGATCGTTGCGCTCGACGAGAGCGGCAAACCGAGCTTTGAGCGCCTGCAGGCGCGAATGGGCCTCACGAATCCTCGCGATATCGAAAGCGCGGTGGCCGGTGTGCCGGTCATCGGGGTCTTCTTCGACTGCCTCGCGTTGGATGGTCACGACCTGCGCCGCCTACCGCTCCTGGATCGGAAGGAGTGTCTCAGGCTTCTGCTGCCGCCCGTCGGCCCCGTCCGCTATGGCGACCACGTCCTGGAGCACGGTGAGGCGTTCTTCGAGGTGGCGTCTGCCGAGCGGCTTGAAGGGATCGTAGCCAAAAAGGTGAAAAGCCCCTACGTCGGCGGCCGATCGCGGGAGTGGATCAAAGTCAAGTGCTTGCGCCGTCAGGAATTCGTCATTGGAGGCTACACCGATCCCCAGGGCGGGCGACGCTACTTTGGGGCACTGCACGTCGGGATCTACGATGGGCCCCGCCTCGTCTATGTTTCCAAGGTCGGCACCGGATTCGATGAAGCGTCACTCAAGAAGCTCTGGGAGGCACTACAACCGCTCGGGCGGCCGACTGCGCCGTTTGCGGTCGGAGCCCCGACGGGCCGCGGCCACCACTGGGTCGAGCCCACGCTGGTCTGCGAAGTGCGCTTTACGGAGTGGACCAAGGACGGCGGGATTCGGCATCCAGCCTTCCTCGGCCTCCGGGCGGATAAGCGGCCGGAGGAGTGTCGGCGCGAGGCACCAGTGGAAATTGTGACCCCATTGCCTTCACCAGCCGAGCCTGTCGCCCACGCCGAGGTCAAGATTTCGAATCCGAAAAAGGTCTTCTGGCCGGATGAAGGCTACACCAAAGGGGATCTGATCGGCTACTACGAGGCCGTGGCGCCCCTTCTCGTGCCGTACCTCAGACAGCGGCCGGTCGTGCTCACGCGTTATCCCGACGGGATCACGGGAAAGTCCTTCTTCCAGAAGGACGCACCGGAGTTCGTCCCGGCGTGGGTCCGCACCGAACGGATCTACTCAAAGGACGCCGAGCGCGAGATCGACTACTTCATCGTGAACGACGCGGAGACGCTCCGCTACATCATCAACCTGGGGACCATCCCGCTCCACCTCTGGAGTTCACGCCTCGGCTCCCTCGACCGGCCGGACTGGCTGATCCTGGACCTCGATCCCAAGGGCGCCCCGTTCACCGACGTGGTGAGGGTCGCCCGGCAGCTTCACCGGATCCTCGACGAGCTTGAGGTGGCGAACTATGTCAAGACCTCGGGAGCCACGGGCCTTCACGTCCTGATTCCGCTCGGCGCCCAGTACACGCACGAAGAGGCGCGGACCTTTGGCCGGCTCCTGGCGCTCCTGGGTGTCGAGGCCGCGCCCGAGATTACCACGATCGCCCGCCCCATCCGGACCCGCGAAGGGAAGGTCTACGTCGATTTCGCGCAGAATGGCCATGGCCGGACCATCGTGGCCCCGTTCTCGGTCCGGCCGCTTCCCGGCGGCCCGGTCTCGTGTCCGCTCCGGTGGGACCAGGTGACTGCGCGCCTGGATCCTACACGATTCACGATCAAGACCCTGCCCCAGCACTTCGAGAAAATGCCGGACCCGCTCACTCCCGTCCTCACCGGCGTCATCGACATGGCCGCCGCACTCGTCCGCATCGAATCCCGCCTCCCCCACCCCCGCTGACGGATTTTTGTCGGCACCGAAGAGGAGCTAAAAGGAGCCGGCGGGACGAGGGATCGGCTAGGCGGTCAGTAACGCCCGAAACTCTTGGGCGAGGGCCGGGCCGATGCCGGATTCCTCGTGCTTGAAGTAGACGAAGGTGTCCTTCCAGCCCGCACCGAGCCGCTTCACGGTCTCAGCCCATTTCTTGAGGTCTTCGGCCGCATACCCCTCATCGCGCAGACGGAAGTAGCCGAAATCGGCGGTCGCGATCAGCGGCGTGGTGCCCTTCTCGGTGTCCGCGACGCAGAGGGCTGCGTTCCGGGTCCTGAGCCGCGCGTACACATCCTCGGCGAACCACGACTCGTGCCGGAACTCGAAGGCGCAGCGGATACCGGAGGGCAACAGGACCAGCGCGTCTCCTAATCGGTCCAGGTCCTTCTTGAAGAACGGCGGGAGCTGAAAGAGGATCGGGCCGAGCTTCGGCCCAAGGCCCCGCGCCGTGTCGAGAAAGTAGCGGAGCGGCCCGTCCACATCCTTGAGGCGGGCGTCGTGCGTGATTCGCCTGGATGCCTTGAGTGCGAACGCAAACCCGGCCGGGGTCTCGGCATTCCAGCCGGCGATCGTCTTGGCGTTCGGCATCCGATAGAACGTGTAATTGATCTCGACGGTGGAGAACCGCTCGGCGTAGTAGGGGAGCATCTTGGCCGTCGGGAACTTCTCGGGGTAGAAACTCCCCCGCCACTCCGGATAGTTATACCCTGATGTGCCGATCCACATCGCCACGACACCCCTCCAGATTCGCCGCGTGCGCCTCAGCCTGGGTCAACACCACCTTCGGCCCCTCGCTCCAAGCCTCCCGCGGCGACCCTGAGCGGCGGCTTACGGCCCGGGTCCCTCCGTGTTCACGATCCCTGCAAAGAAGCCCGGCACGGATCGCGCCTCGGTTTCCCAGGCCGTCGCCTGCCGAGGGGCCCCGCCGCTCCCGGCAACGTCGCTCGGGGCCTACAGGTGCTGCCTAAGGAAGCCAGACGGGTCTCTGCGGGAGGGCGAGGGGAGCTGGGCCTGGACCCGGCGGAACCTGGTTTGCGGCCGGGCCGGGGTCCCGCCGCCGGAGCGAAGCGCAGGTGGGGGTGGCCATCCTGCGGCCCGACGATTCGCGCGGCGCGGAAGTACAACGTTGCACCAGACCGACCCATGGAATTGTTCCGCCGGGGAAGACCCACTCCCCAAGCCCCGCCGGACTGCGCTACTAGAGAGCCCCGGAGCGAGGGGCCGAGGGCGCTGTTGCAATAGGCCCGCGAGCCCTCCCTTACACCCTTCACTCCGCTGGTGGGTGAAAGATCACCTTGCGCCACCGCCGGATTTCGACCCTCTCGAAGAGCCCCGCCTTCACGTAGGGATCGTTCCGCACGTACTCCTCCACCGCCCCCCGGTCCGGCATGTCCACCAGGATAAAGCTGCCGGTCATGGCCGTCCCGTCGTCGGAGAGGGTCGCACCGGCGGCCACGATCTGTGTGCCGAAGCCGCCGATGTAGTCGAGATGCACCGGGCGGGCCTGCTGCCTGATCTGGGTCGCATTCGGCTTGTCGGTCGCCAGGATGATGAAGTACATGGCCGGTTCTCCGTCCCTTCCACGCGGTCACCGTGATCGCGGGCCTGAGTATCTCCGGCGGCGGGCAGGGGTGTCAAGGGGCCCCAGATATGCCATTTTGGCACGACCGTTGCACACGTAAGACACTGGAATCACGGAACGGCGCCAGTCGGCGCAGCGGCTTCTGCCTCGAGCAAGCGAGGGAGGCCGATGCGGCCACGCACAGGGAGGGAAGTAGACATGGCACAGGATGCTCCCGCTTTTTGGCGTCGAAAATTCTACGTGCACCCGATCCAGCGGAAGTATTTCTTTCTCTCGCTGGTTCCGCTGCTGGTCTTTGCCTCCGCTATGGCCCTGCTGGTCTTTGTTCCCCTGAACCTGGCCCTCCAGGGACCAAGCCCTGATCTCGAGAAGGTGGCCGCCTTGGGGCAGCTCCAGGGCGCGGGCGGTGTCCGCATCTGGCTCGCCATCTTCCTCAGCATGGCCGTCTCCGCCCTGATGAGCTTTTTCGTCACCCACAAGTTTGCCGGCCCCCTCTACCGGATCGAGCAGATCCTCCGGAAGGTCGAGCAGGGAGATCTGCCGGCGGCGGTTCGGATTCGGCGTGGTGATGACATTCAGGAGTTCGCGGACGTTGTCGAAAGCGCCTTCAAGCCGATCACCTTGGCCCTGACGGCGATCAAGGAGCAACAGGCCCTCGCCGCTCAGGAACTCGCTGCCCTCCAGGGTAGGATCAAAGCGGAGTCTAACGGCGACATCCTGCGCGGCCTGGAGCGGATAGGACGTACCCACAAAGAGATCGAGAACATCCTGGCGAACTTCAAGATTTAAACACAGCGCGGCCCCGACGCGGAGCCGGCGGAAGAGCAAGGATACGTGTGCTAGAGGAGTCCCTTGACCGCCACCGTGGGGTCCTGGAGTTGGGCCTCTTTGCCGCTCAGGTCTTTCTTGTACATTGAGACATCTCTCCTGTGTCAAGCCCTCTCTCGAAGTCCTGGCGTCTGTCGGTTTCCGGTCAACCCGTCCGGAATCCGTCCCCAATAGACAGAGCGCCGCCGTCACCCTCGCTTGAATTTTCGTAACTTCTGCCGCGCCCCCTCTTGGCACGCGGATTGCGAACTGTACTCTCGCAGAGACCCACTCCTGATCATCACGCCATCGATCGAAGCAGATCGCGCCGTTAAACCAACACATCAAGGGGGAGGCGAAAATGATGAACAGACCACAGCGTTCTGGGTGGCCGGCCCTCCTCACCACACCCGTGGCGGTTGTTGATCGTCAGGAATATGATGTCCTGATTGCAGACAGAGAACTCCTGTCGACGGCCTTTGTCCGGCAGAGAATCCGGACGATCTTCGGGGTTTTCACCCTCGTCATGACCGCGGCGCTTCTGGCGTTCGTCGGAGGCTTTTGGGTCGGGCAGCACACCAATGACGAGTCGTTCAAGGCCGCATGCTCACGGGTCGTCGATGAGGCCCTCAGAAGCGCCAAACCGCAGCGGAGCAGGGTGGTGCATGTCGAAGATGTCGCGGCCGGCCCGGTGCACGAGGTGAGTCAGTGATCGCCCATCTCCCTTACGACGGCACCCGTCACAAAGACAAAAACGCCTTCGCGGGCATGCCTGCCGGCGGGTCGCTGGGGGCAGGGGATGAAAGGGAAAAGCCCCCTCGGGCCGTGCTCTACCCGGGAGGGCTTTTCAGTGAGCGGTGCGGCGTGGAGGTGGCCGGGGGCCTTGACCCTGGCCGTGTGTGACTTCCCTTGCGATTATCGAGACCAGCCGCCGGCGAACAGGCCGATGAGGACTCCGAGGAGGACGACGGTAAGCGCAATGGATGTGAGCTCTGCCCCATTCATTGCCGGGCCTCCCTTATCTCCCCTCGCGCTTTCACCCCATGTTGACCAGGGCTGCTGCCGTCTTCCTAAAACAAAGACGCCTTCGCGGGCGGTACTCCGTCTGCGAAGGCGTCAGAAGTGTCTGATACGCCGTCGGAAACGCCGGAGGCGGGCCGTGGTTACGAACCCCCGGTGTCATCTGACGACTACCTCAGGGGGAGCTTGCTACTCCCCTTTTCTATGGGTGATCTGCGCAACAACCCGAAGGGTTGTCTGGGGGGTAAGATTTTTACCCTATCCATGAGCCCTTGTCAAGCCAAAATTCTACCCCTCCCACGGCCGATCCAGAGGCAAGCCCGAGCCCTGACCCCTTTCCGGGCAGCCGTTCAAAAACCGGCCCCATGAGACGAGGCCCGTCGCCGCAACCGCTTGGATTTCCACAACTTCCGACGGGCAGCTCTTGGCACACGGATTGCCCCCCAATCATGACGAACCGGAGGGGGGACCAAAACCCCCAAAGTGACGCATCAAGGGAGAGCGAGAATGATAACCGGAGAGCAGGGTTCTGGGCGAGCCGCCCTCCTGACGAAACCTGTGGTGGTCGTTGATCGTGAGGGATACGAGGCGGTGATCGCGGAGCGAGACTTCCACTCGACGGCTTCTGTTCGGCAGAGAGTCCGGATGATCCTTGGGGTCTTCACCATCGCCATGACCGCAGCGCTTCTGGGATTTGTCGGAGGCTTTTGGGTCGGACAGCATGCCAATAACGAGTCCTTCAAAGCCGCGTGCTCGCGGGTCGTCGATGAGGCCGTGAAAGACGTCAAATGCCCGGGTGCGAACGTGGGACAGATCCAAGATGTCCCTGCCGACCCGGTGCAGAGGGTTCGTCGCTGACTTCCCCTGCGTGACACCCGATCTGCAGAGGGACACCGTCCTCCGGATACAGGGTCAGGTCCTGCCACCCGACGCCCCGACGCAAGGCTCCGTGAAGGCAGGACGAAGACGTTGAATGCGGAGGCGTTCCGCCCTCGATTCTTACCGCGCATGTTCGAGCGATTCATCAGTCAGCTGAGTCAGGCTTGCCGCGGCGTCCTTCATCGCTCCATGCTCGACGGCGCGCGACAACACTTCGGCCTTCGTCGCCCCTTTCTTCTTCCCAAGGAGCGGCTTGATGATGAGGTACACCACGTCCCGCACTGGCATATAGCGGAGGAAACGACGGAGCAATCGAAACGTTTGCACCGGATAATGCAGCAGCTTGTAGAGAAACAGCCGCCGAAACCCGGCCCGGCGTATCTCGTTAATCACCGCGCCAGGGAGACAGGTCGGGTCGATCTCCGAACATTTGAAGTATTTGTACCAATCGGTCAGGTCACTGACCAACCCACGTTTCACGTATTCCTGCCATAGGGGTGTCCCGCGATAGACGCAGAGGCGATTGAACCCGAACGTATCGAGCGGCAGCTTTGCCGCGAAATCAAAGGTAGCCTTCATATCCTCAGCCGTCTCGTCAGGGTTGCCGACGACAAAGAATCCGTGCACGATCTCGATGCCCGCGTGTTTGGCGTTCCTCACCGCCGTCGCCGCTTCCGCCAAGGTCTGCTCCTTCTTCAGCCGATCGAGCACCTTCTGACTTCCGCTCTCGATACCAAACATGACGGTACGACAGTGGGCCTTGGCCATCGCTGGGAATAAATGCTGGACAGTCGAGTCCACCCGACCCTCACATCCCCATTGGATCGTAATGCCAGCGTCATTGATGCCCTTGCAGATAGCCTCGATGCGCTTGGGCTGCAGCAGGAAGTGATCATCGACGAAGTAGACAGAACCGTACCCGAGCTCCTGGAGATATTTGAACTCGTTGACGACGTGCTCTGGACTCCGGGACCGCCACTTGCCTTCGTTGAAGATCGGAATGTCACAGAACACGCAGGGCCACGGACACCCACGCGACGTCTGCATGGTCGTGAACCGTTCCAGAGACAGCACGGCCGGCACGTCAAGCGGCATGGATTCGACAAAGTCCAACGGCAGGCCTTCGCGGTCGGGGAACGGCCACTGATCGAGGTGACGCTCCATTGTCCGGCTGGGATTCTGAATCACACGACCATCCCTTGCCCAGGTGAGGCTCTCAACTCCTGTCGGATCGTCCAGGCGCTCAACCAGGTCGAGAATCAGCTGTTCACCATCACCACGGCAGACAAAATCCACCTCGGGACACTGGAGCTTGACCAACTGGGCGTTGAGACTGGCAAAGACCCCTCCAAACGCTAACTTTACGCGCGAATTGGCGGCACGTATCTGGCGGGCAAGCATCTTTGCGTAGGGGTAGCTGGTGGTACTGAGAAAACTCAAGCCCACAAGAGCCGGCTGACGCCGCTTGATTTCCTCCATGATAACGTCATTGGGCGTCTCGGGATGCGCCTGGTCGAAGATGAGGCACTCGTGGCCGGCGCGCTTGAGTACAGCCGAGAGCGACATGATGCCGATGGGGGGAAATCCCATCACCCGAATACGTCCGTTCTTGCTGCGAGTCTTCGCTGGAAGGGCGTAGAACTGGGGGTCACGGATGTGAATTAGAACCACGAGCATAGGTGCCTCCTCTTTGCTTGCTACTCCCCTCTTCTATGGGTCATCTGCGCAACAACACCATGGGTTGCCTGGAGGGTAAGATTTTTACCCTATCCATGAGCCCTTGTCAAGGCCGGACGGCGAGTCCTTCAAAGCCGCGTGCTCGCGGGTCGTCGATGAGGCCGTGAAAGACATCTGCGGGCATGCGACCGCTGTGCGAGGGAGGGGTCGGATGAATAGAGCAGGCTTGACCCCTCGTCAGACCCGAAGTATTCTTGCCCTGCGGTCGGCAGCGAGAACCCCCCTTTTCCATCGAAAGGAGGCCCCCCATGGCGATGGGACGGAAAATGTCCAGAGCGACAAAGAAGGCATCCCGGATGGCCAAAAAGGCCAAGTTGCGGGCCCGAAAAACCGTGAGGGCGGCCAAACGGGTGGGCCAAAAGACGCGGACAGTGGCCAAGAAAGTCGCCCGGACCGTCAAGGCCCTGAAGCGGCCCGGGGGCATACCCAGGAAAACCACCCGGGAAATGGCACTCAAAACCGGCGAGACGCTGGGGGCAACGCTCGGCAAGGCGGTGGGCACGGTCGAACAGGCGGTCAGCCTGGTCCTGCCCGAGAAGAAATCGACCGGCGACTAACCCTATCGCCTTCCCACGTGCAAGTGGCACAAAGATGCTTGCGAGGAAGCCGCTGACAGCCTACGGCTTGATCTTGGTGCCCTTGCGGATCGGTGCCCTCTCATCGTGAAACCTCATGAATCTACCGCTTAGCGGCCGCCGTGCCCCTGCCAAGGGAGCCGACCGTGGCATGCGGCGACGATCTCTCGATCACTTCGGCACGTACGTGATTTTCTGGCCGCTGAGTGCCGCCGCGGCCATCGCGCCGCCGATCGGCTTCACGAAGACCGCCACGCCGTCGACAAACTGGATGCTCGTGGCGGTACCCTCCTTCGCGATGACCGCGGACGCGTTGGCCCCGAAGTTGAACTGATTCGCCTTGAAGCGATCCATCGCCGCCTTGTTCTCGAACACGATCAGCTCACTGTAGGTCTGGCCCCCGAGCTGCAGCCCGATCGATCCCTCGGTCAGGTCAGCATACCCGATGTGTTGACCTTGCTCGTAGACGACCCCGCGGCCATAGGCCCCGCCGATGCCTACCCCCCCCTTGGCGACCTCCGGGAAAAAGGCGTTGCCGTACCCCTTCTTGGCGAACGCCTCCACGCCGGGGTCCAGCTTGTGCCACTCTTGCCGTGAAGACGCGGCCTCCGTGGAGAGTTTGTCTCTCCCCTCTTTGGTAGCCGGCGCCGTACTGCAGCTGACCAGCAATCCCGTAGCGAGTGCGATCACCGTTGCGGCACGCGTTGCGCGCGTCATAGCCCTTCCTCCTTTCTCACTGAGTGGTTGCGAGTTCCTGCCCATCCTCACCCATGCGCCCCGAAAGCTGCCCCCGATACCGCGCTCGCGGTCTTGGTCGCGGTCCGACTGCGACACGAGCCGAAAGGGTGCCGGACACCGCTCACCGTCCGCGGAAGTGCCTCCGGAGCTCCGACGAGTAGGTGAGACCGATCTCATCTTTGTGCCGTGCAAGCCATTCGCTGAAGCGGGTTGCCCCATTGGGGGCCTGCCTCGAGGTAAGCATGCCCTGCATAAGGCCCTGCAACTCGTCGCTCGTAAGAATAACGTCACGCACGGCAAGGCCTATGACTCGACCAAGACCGATCCCGATAGCGGGTGGGATGTGCACCAGCTTCACGCCCGGTTTTATCTGTGCAGAAACCAGCCGGACAAACTCTTCGAATGTAAAAGTTTCTGGGCCGATGGCATCGAGAATGACTCCCTTCCCGTCGCGGGCGCACGACACAGCAATCGCCGCCACATCCCCCACGTAGACGGGCTGCAACGTGTACCTGCCGTCACCGAAGATCGGGAACACCGGAAATGTGCGGATCAGCCAGGCAATGTTGTTCACCAGGATGTCCTCTTTCCCGAAAACGAGCGTCGGCCTGACTATGACGTACGACACCCCCGAGGCGATGAGCGCGTCTTCTTGAAGTGCCTTGCCGCGATAGTACGGGAGCCGAGATTCCACGGAGGCATTCGTAACGCTCATGTGAACAATTGTGCCCACGCCGGCTTTCTTCGCGCATTCAAACAGCGTGACAGTATTCCGGACGGCTTGCTGAAACGTTGCCCCACCGTATTCAAATCGGATCCAATACGTGTTGTACAGCGTCGAGCCGCCGCGCAGAGTCGCTACCAATTTCTCAGGATCATCGAAGCTGTACGGAAACGCCTCTACGGCGTCCCCAAAGGGGTTGGGCTTGTTGGGATGGGTTGTAATTGTTCGCACCGCCTCCCCCACATCCAGAAGGTGGCGGGCGATGTATCGTCCGATATAGCCGAAGGCGCCCGTGACGATATTCATAGAACAACATAGCGGCCAGAATACGGCCTAGGAGTCATTGTCCCACACCAGTACGCACAAGACCATTCATTGGTCGACGCGTGCTCCGCGCGCGTGTCGCGCTACCGAGCGCCCACCACGCTTACGGATACGGATGTTGAGCATCTCGACGAATACGGCGAAGGCCAGCGAAAAGTAGACATATCCTTTGGGCACATGATGGTCAAAGCCATCCGCGATGAGCACGACGCCGATGACAACCAGGAAGGACAGCGCAAGCGCTTTGACTGTCGGATGCGCAGACACAAAGTTCCCAATAGGACGGGCGAACGCGATCATCAGCGCAACCGACACAATCACCGCGGCAATGATCACCTCCAGCTCATCGACCATACCGACCGCAGTGATAATCGAGTCGAGCGAAAATACGGCATCGATGATTAT
>Ga0209431_10001990_pt1 | contig 16754 bp, 19 predicted proteins | sample RifCSP13_3_FD_184021 | JGI IMG/M metagenome (GOLD analysis project Ga0209431, IMG submission 184021) | Soil microbial communities from Rifle, Colorado - Rifle CSP2_sed 13_3 (SPAdes) (version 2) | ecosystem: Environmental > Terrestrial > Deep subsurface > Rock core/Sediment | place: Rifle...
AGCTGATCGACGAACATTTCGATCTGCGCCCTGGCGCCATCATCCGTGACCTGGACCTGCGTCGCCCGATCTTCCGGCAGACGGCCGCCTATGGCCACTTTGGCCGCGATGATGTGAGTTTCACGTGGGAAAACACGAGCAAGGCCAAGGACCTTGCTAAGGCCGTTGGACTATAAGAGCAACGCCCCGCAATTTTTGCGGGGCGTTTTGTTACGGCTTCTAACTGTCTACTATCATCTGTTTTTACGCTGTCTGCACATGAGGCATCACCTTACCACTGATGCGGTCCTTGGGCTGATAACCGACCATCCGCTCCAAAACCTCGCCGTTCTTGAAGAGCATCGTCGTAGGCACACTGAGCACTTGGAAATTCATAGTCAACTGAGTCGCCTCGTCAACATCTAATTTCGCCACCTTCACGCTATCTCCCCATTCTTTGGCCAGTTCCTCGAGTACCGGCTCCAGGATGCGGCATGGCTGGCACCACACCGCGCCGAACTCCACCAGCACCGGCTTCTCCGATTTCAATACTTCTTTATCAAAGCTCTCGCTATTCACTTCATGCAGATTACTCATCAGGCGACTCCGTTCATTGGCGGGAAACTCATCCTAGCAAGAGCGACCCGTCGTGTCAAGCTTGCTAACGAGCCGATTATTATCTCGTTATCAGATGCTATAATCGGCGTTCGCTGGAGTTTCGTGGGCGGCGAAGCCGACTAGAAACTCCATTAGCTGCCGATTGCGCGAAGCGCAATCGAAGCAGCGTCGGGCGCGTAGCTCAACGGCAGAGCAGTGGCCTTTTAAGCCATTGGTTGGAGGTTCGAATCCTCCCGCGCTCATTCATTTTTCCCGTAAATTTGGTCTTTTCCCTGGTATTTATGGAATTGAATTAAGTGGTGGGTGCAATTGGGTGCAATTAAGAGATCCTCGTAAGGGCAGGGGCTTTTTACGCCAAAGGTAGACGACTGGTCTGAAATTTTTCTAGAACTTTTTGCCCGTAAGATCGGATTATTCCGAGCAATTCCACTGACTGTGGGGTGCAATTATGGTGCAACGGGCGGGTGCAAGTGCCAATGTAATGAACACCTTTTACAAATGGTTGTTAAGCTGCAGGTTCGAGACTTGACGGGCCAAATGTATGGCGGGTTGGCGAAGGTGCTAGTGCCAATTCTGGTGGGGCTCGACTTTGCGGAAAATGGGTTTTTCTAATAAACCCCAATTTGGGCTGGAAAGAGATTCGCAGTGAGTCTTTGAAGTTGATGACTTGTTTAGTCTAGATAATGATGTGGCAGCATGGGGATTTTTTACTTCTTACTTTCGAAGGAATGATAGGTTTCCAAGAGTGAAACGAGTACCTGATTGGTGAAAGCCTCTATCTTTTTGCCCATTTCTTTCCACGCGGGCGCCGAATGAATAGCTGCTGTTTCGTAAGCAGTAAATAGGGCGTCTTGCAGAGCGGCGCGAAAAAACAAATAAGCTTGCGTGGCCTCTATCAAGCTCAATCCATGCCGGCGTCCCAAAACCGCGTAGTCGTGGCCTGCTGCATGGGCTTCCGCTTGCTTCTTCTCATCGTTCGCCACTAGAAAATTCAAGAGGCTGTGAACCAGTTTGCGGCCGCTGCGCCGAAATTCCTCCCGCGCATTTTGATCTATTTTGGCATACCAATTTTCGGTTTCAAGACCCCCCTCGCTAATCTGCAGCCGTGTATGCGCCAAGGCGCTACGTAACAACGAAGAGGAGACTTTTTTAGGGATTCTCTGCCTCGATTTCGCCCACAGCTCCAATTCTTGTTTGCGAAAGCGCCGATGGCCGCCTCTGGTTCGATGGGAGGGCAGATGGCCCTTATCCGCCCATATGCGAATTGTGCTGGGGTGCATTCCCAGCGCTTTTGCCACCTGACTGAGGGTAAGCCATTCGCCCTCTCTCCCTTTGGGCGCGATCAAGAAGCACACTCCTGCCCCCTGCAATTCAGAAGCATCAGAACAATTCGCGGTTCTTCGATGCCGCTGGATAAGGCGAATTCAGGTTCCAAGTAATCAGGCATCGAGAGTGGTTTAGTTTCCGAACGCGGGACTTTAGCCAAGTTATTCATGATTCGCAATGTAGGATTGCTTAGGTTTGCCGGGTAAAAGCGGAAATTACATAAAGTTAAGTTTACTCAAAACGAATCTATTCTTATTATCCGGGCTTGATTACCCTTCTGGAAATGGTTGGTCGCTATTCATGCCCGGACAAACACCTCGTACATTAAATCACTTCGCCTTTTTTCGATTCCGTCAAACTTACCATCGGCTTGATAATCACCAACGTAAAGAGCTGCATCGCCAGCTGCTCGTGCACTTAGGCCATGCGGCAGGTCATCTGGATATTTATCAAATCTATCCGACCTCAGAAGCGGCAGACATTCTGGTATGGACAGCGGTAGAGGCCAGCGACCCTCAATCCCCCCACGATTTTTTTGCGCGCTTTAGCCAGGCAGTTGCTCCTTTCTTCGATCTGATTGAACCCGTGCATACACTTTGGGGCTTGACTAAGCCCTCCCAATACACCAAGAGTCGTTCCACCCAGGAAATCGATCCTTTCGCCAAATCTCGCAAGATCTATTTGACAATTTATCCCTTTACCAAAACCAGCGATTGGTACCTAATGAGCCGCGAAGCCCGTCAGGGCATGATGAACGAGCACATCCGTATAGGAAAAGAATATCCGGAGATTAAGCAGTTGCTCCTTTATTCATTTGGTTTGCAGGACCAGGAATTTGTGGTGGTTTATGAGACCGATGACCTTGCCCAATTCTCGGACCTGGTCTATGTTCTTCGCGATACGGAAGCACGTCGCTTCACCAAAAGTGATGCTCCACTTTTCACTGCTCTTTACCACAAACCGGAAGAAACCCTGGCTTTGTGGGAGCGGCGGGCGGACATCGAGACGGTTTGATGATTCCCGGCAAACCAGAAACCATCGGCTTGCTACTTATGGCCTATGGTAGCCCGGAAGACCTCAGCCAAATGGAAGCTTATCTTCTGGATGTGCGTGGAGGCCGCGCGCCATCATCGGGGCTGATAGAAGAAATTGGCAGACGCTATAAGATGATTGGAGGTAAATCTCCTCTTTTGGAGAGAACCAGCCAGCAGGCAAAGGCGCTGGAAAATGAATTGAACAAACGTTTCGCCAACAGCAAGGGCAAAACCTTCAAAGCATTTGTAGGGATGCGCCACTGGCAGCCTCGTATCCACAGTGCAATAAATCAAATGGCTGCGGCCGATATTCACAAGGCAGTGGCAGTGGTAATGGCTCCGCATAATTCTCGTATGAGCACTGGAAAGTATTATCAAATGCTGGACGAAGCAATGGATGGACAAAAAATAGATTTTATACGTATCCAAAGCTGGCATAAGCATCCAACTCTACTTGACGCCATTGCTGAAAAAATGGAGATTAGCTTGGCCAAGTTCGGCGACACAGTTCCTTTTGTCGTCTTTACCGCCCACAGCCTGCCCATCCAAATCCTGGAAATGGGCGATCCCTACAACGACCAACTCAATGAAACCGCCCGATTGCTGGCCGAGCGACTGAAACTGCGGGCTGATCAATGGCAGTTTTGCTACCAGAGTGCGGGTGAAAACACCATTCCGTGGCTCGGACCGCAAATTGAAGAAGTGGTTGTCGAACTTGCCAAGAAAGGTGAAAAGAACCTACTAGTGGTACCAATTGGATTTGTTTGTGATCATGTGGAAGTGCTTTACGACATTGACATCAGAGCTCGTCAGATCGCTGAACAACATGGCGCCCGCCTTGAGCGAACCCCATCACTGAACGATTCCCCAACTTTTGTTGCCGCATTGGCTGATGTGGTCCAAGAGAAATTGTGGCGGGATAAACCATAAATAGCATGAACCTGCTTTGTCTTGGCCTTAGCCATCACACCGCGCCGCTGGCGTTGCGCGAAAAGCTTGCCATGGGGGAAACGGCGCTTCAAGTCTTTCTAAACGAACAGCTATCCACAGGCAAGGTAGGCGAGATCGCCGTGCTTTCTACGTGCAACCGGGTGGAAATCTACTTTACTTCTTCGCAAAGTGGCTTTGACCAAATGATTGAGGATTTAGCTGCAGCGAACGGTGTAAAGCCGCAAGAGTTAAAAGTCCACAGTTATGGCTTGAAAAACGATGAAGGGGTGAGACATTTGTTCCGTGTGGCTGCTGGCCTAGACTCGCTGGTGGTAGGAGAAGCGCAAATCCTAGGGCAGGTCGCACAGGCCTACGAATTTGCCCGTGCCCACCAAACTGTCGGGCTGCGCCTATCCAAGCTTTTTCAGGCAGCCATCTTCAGCGCCAAACGGGTGCAAAGTGAAACCGCATTAAGCCGATTGTCTACCTCGGTTCCTTCTCTCGCCGTTAAGTTAGCCAGCCGTCAGGGCAAGCGTTTGGATCAAGCACACATACTGTTGGTCGGGGCCGGGGAAATGGCCGAGTTGGCGGTGGAAGCCTTTCGCAAACACGGCGTAAAGCGATTTAGCGTAGCAAGCCGCACGCTGCACAGCGCAGAAAAGTTGGCTCGGCGCTGGAACGGGCGCGCCGGCACACTTGATCAGTTATCCCAATACCTTGCAGATGTCGACGTACTGCTGTGTTCATCTTCATCTCAAGATTTTTTGATTGATAAAGAGATGGTTGATCAAGTCATGTCAATCCGCCCGCAAAGGCCGCTGGTGATTCTGGATATTGCGGTCCCCCGCGATGTGCATCCGGATGTAAAGCAGGTGAAAAACGTCTTTCTCTATGATATGGACGATCTACAACAAGGGGTGGAAGTATTGCAATCCGCGCGCAGCAGAGAGCTTCCTCGGGCGCGGCAAATTGTGGATGAAGAAGTCCGGGATTTCATTGCTTATTCAATCGACCTGGATGTCATGGTCCCAGTGATTCGCGGTCTGCGTCAGCAAGCCGAAAATATTCGCCACGAAGAGTTACAAAAAACTCTGCGGCGCCTTCCCAACCTCACTCCGGAACAACAGGAGCAAATTGGCGCTCTTACGCGTTCCATAGTGAGAAAACTGCTGCACAACCCTACCGCACACTTGCGCCAGCGAACCACAGACGAAAATAACGATCGTTATGCGGCTGTCGCTCGCCAGCTTTTTGGATTGGATCAGGAATAAGCGCCCGGGATGAGAATAAAACTGCGCTTTGCTACCCGCCCCTCAAAATTAGCCCGTTGGCAGACCTCAACGGTTATCCAGACCTTGCGATCCCATTGGCCCAATTTGCAGTGCGAACAGATTGTTATGAAAACGCGCGGTGATGTTTTGCTCGATCAACCTTTGCCGGAGATCGGTGGGAAAGGTCTGTTTACAGCCGAGTTGGACAACGCTCTGCGTGCGGGTGAATTTGATGCCGTAGTGCATTCGTTAAAAGATCTTCCAATAGAAGAAAGTCCTGGATTGAAGATTGGGGCCATTCCTCGCCGCGGCCCGGCCTCCGATGTGCTGCTCAACTCCAAAAGTCTAACCCTTGCTGAATTACCTGATGGGTCCCGGGTGGGCACCTCAAGCTTGCGCCGCCAGGCGCAGTTGCTTGCCTACCGCTCTGATCTGCAGGTAAAACCGCTGCGCGGCAACGTAGATACTCGCATTCGCAAATTGCTCGCCGGGGAATACGATGCCATTGTATTGGCTACGGCTGGTGTGACGCGGCTGGAGATGGAGGAGCACGTCGCTGAGGAACTGCCATTTGAAATTATGCTTCCCGCGCCGGGGCAAGGCGCCTTGGCAGTGCAGTGCCGTAGCGACGATGAGGACGTATTGAACTATTTAGCAGTAATTGACCATGTTGAGACTCGCCGCGCGGTGAGCGCGGAACGTGCTTTTCTGGATGCGTTGGGCGGCGGCTGTTCTCTGCCAGTGGGAGCTTATGCTTCTGCAGTGGAGGAGCAGATTGAGATGCAAGGCGCCGTAATTTCACTCGATGGGCGGCGACAGATTCGAGTCTCTGGGAGGAGTTCTCACCCCATAAATCTGGTGGCAAAGTTGGCAACCGAAGCCCTAGCCCAAGGTGCTGAGGAAGTGCTCAATGCCTGAACTGAATGGCAAAATGGTGGTTGTGACCAGACCACGCGAAAACTTTCCTGCTTTTGCCAGCTTGCTTGAAGCTCAAGGAGCCAGCCCGATCCCTTTTCCCACCATTGAAATTAGACCAACCAAGGAAACACAGTTCCTCCAATCCAGTCTAAAGAAACTCCCCAGTTTCGATTGGCTTATTTTGACGAGCGCAAATGCGGTTAAGGTACTCAGTAACCATATTACAAGCGATTCGATGGCGCCTTCGCTCAAACTGGCCGCTGTGGGGTCTAAGACGGCCGATGCCATGCTGCAGCTTGCCTGGAGAGTTGATTTCATCCCCGAGAAATATGCAGCCAAGGCGATCTTGCCTGGATTGGGAACTTTAGCTGGCCAGCGTGTGCTTTTGGCTCGCGGGGATCTGGCCAGCCCGGACCTGCCCGCTGGCATTCGCGCTTCCGGCGGTCAGGTGACCGACTTGGAAGTTTACCGCACTGTGCCCGCCTATCCGGCCGTGGAGGGTTTGCGGCAAATTCGTCTCGGGGTGGACACGCTTACTTTTACCAGTTCCTCCACCGTGCACAATTTTGTATCCATGATGCACAAGGCGAATTTGGACCCGGGCAATCTTCCCGGCTCACCCGTTTACGCCTACATTGGCCCGGTGACGGCCGGCACAGCACGAGACTGCGAATTGCCGATCGATATAGTGGCTGACATTCATACCTTGGAAGGTATGGTTGATTCGCTTTGCCGCTTTTACGCTGAAAAGAAGGCCGGAACTAAATGACTCCAACCTCTCAAATTACTTACCCCCTTGCACGGCCACGACGGTTGCGTCTTACTCCGACCTTGCGCCGCATATTGCGCGAGACGCCCCTTTCCACCGACGATTTTATTTGCCCCGTCTTTGTTCGGCATGGCAAAAATGTGCAGCAGGAAATTACGTCTATGCCAGGGATATACCAGTGGTCTGCGGATAAGGCCGCAAAAGAGTGCCAGGAGCTTTTTTCCCTGGGTATTCCAGCAGTGCTCCTGTTCGGCATTCCAAACGAAAAAGACCCAATTGGCTTGGAAAACTTTGCTGACGATGGTGTTGTTCAGCAAGCCATTAAAACCATAAAAGATTTGGTGCCAGATCTGGTTGTGGTGACCGATGTGTGTCTGTGCGAATACACGGATCACGGCCATTGCGGCATCTTAAATCGAACCGAACATAACCATCCTCACTTACCTACCGATTACGTTTTAAATGAACCTACCTTAGAAATTATTTGCAAAGTAGCGCTTTCCCATGCCCGCGCTGGCGCCGATATTGTGGCCCCGAGTGGCATGATCGACGGTATGGTTGCCGCAATCCGCGCGGCTCTGGACGCAGAGCAATTCGAGCATATTCCGATCCTGTCTTATGCTGTCAAGTATGCCTCCTCTTTTTACGGCCCGTTTCGAAAGGCGGCCGAATCCCCTCCCAGCTTCGGTGATCGCAAATCCCATCAAATGGACCCCGCGAACAGACGCGAAGCCCTGCGCGAGGCCGCAATAGACGTAGCCGAGGGGGCAGATATTCTAATGGTCAAACCAGCCCTGCCTTATTTGGATGTGATCCACGAAGTGCGCCAAGCTTTTCCCGAGCTACCTCTGGCCGCGTACAACGTGAGCGGTGAATACGCCATGCTCAAGGCCGCGGCAGCTAACGGTTGGCTGGATGAAGAGCGCGTCATTTTGGAAGCGCTCACCAGCATTAAGCGCGCCGGAGCGGATTTGATAATCAGCTACCACGCAAAAGAAGCGGCTCAGTGGTTGCAACAATGAGCCAGGCCTCTCGTTCTGTGGAGGAAGACGACGCGCGCTTTTTGCGCGCCTGCAAACGTTTACCTGTTGACGCCACACCGGTATGGTTCATGCGCCAGGCCGGTCGTTACATGCCCGAATATCGCGCCGTTCGCGAGAAATTTAGCCTGCTCGAGATTGTCCAGCGTCCTGAGCTAGCCGCAGAAGTTACTGTGCAGCCGGTGTACGCGCACGGGGTGGACGCAGCCATCCTCTTTGCCGATATTTTGCTCCCCCTGATTCCCATGGGGTTGAAGCTCGAATTTGCCAAAGGTGAGGGTCCGCAAATTAACAATCCAATTCGCTCCCCTCAAGATGTCCAGGCCCTGCGACGGCCGGACGCCAGCACGGATTTGGGGTATGTCATGCAGGCCATCCAGATTTTGCGCCGAGAACTCCCCCGAAAAGTTCCCTTGATAGGCTTTGCGGGCGCTCCCTTCACAGTAGCCAGTTATATGGTGGAGGGCGGCCCCTCCAAGGATCACCGAAAAACCAAGAGCATGATGTATGGGCGGCCCATGGCTTGGCATGCTTTGATGGAGAAATTAGCCGGCGTGCTCAGTGATTATTTGCTGGCTCAGATTGATGCGGGCGCCCAGGCCGTGCAGCTCTTTGATTCCTGGGCAGGAGTGCTTGGGCCGCAGGATTATCGGCGCTTTGCGCTCCCCTATTCACAACGTGTGCTTGCGGCCGCCGCCAAATCTGGTGTGCCCGTCATCCATTTTGGAACAAACACCGCCACATTACTTCCCGATATGAAGACCGCCGGGGGCACAGTGATCGGCTTGGATTGGCGCGTGCCTCTGGATCAAGGGTGGGCGTTGCCTGGCCCTCATGTTGCTGTGCAAGGTAATTTGGATCCGGCCGTTCTTTTAGCCCCGCTGGCTGAACTAAAAAAACAAGTGCGCGATGTACTTGATCGAGCCAAAGGGCGCCCCGGCCACATCTTTAATCTTGGGCATGGCATTCTCACGGACACCCCGGCTGAGAATGTGCGAGCAGTTGTAAAAATGGTCCACGAATGGACGAGCCGCGAGCATTAACCGAAATAACGTGCCTGATTTTATGAAAACTGACCGATCGACCGCCCTGTTTGCCCGTGCCCTGGAATTGTTCCCCGGGGGAGTAAACTCTCCGGTACGCGCTTTCCGTGCTGTGGGAGGAAAGCCTCATTTTATTGAGCGTGGCGAGGGGGCCTATTTAGTGGACGTGGATGGCAACCGCTTTATCGATTACGTACTTTCGTGGGGTCCTCTTATCTTGGGTCACGCACACCCGTTGGTGGTGGCCGCTCTCGAAAAAAGTATTCAGGAGGGGACCAGTTTTGGAGCGCCCAGCCCCCTAGAAGTCGAATTAGCCGAGCTTATCCAACAAGCCATGCCGGGCATGGAAATGATGCGCTTCGTCAACTCAGGTACTGAGGCCACCATGAGCGCGCTTCGCCTGGCGCGTGCCTACACCGGCCGAAACAAGATCATCAAGTTTGAAGGTTGCTATCACGGCCACGCCGATTTGCTCCTGGTGCAGGCTGGGTCTGGCGTGGCCACCTTGGGTCTCCCTGATTCCCCCGGCGTGCCCCCATCCACCACCCGCGACACCCTTGTGGCACGATATAACGATCTGGATTCGGTAGCAGCTTTGTTCGGCCATTACGCCACGGAGATCGCTGCCGTGATTGTCGAGCCAGTGGCGGGAAACATGGGCGTTGTGCCGCCTCAATATGGGTTTCTGGCAGACTTGCGCCAGCTTACCGAGCGGCATGATGCCCTCTTGATTTTTGATGAGGTAATGACTGGCTTCCGTGTTCATCCAGGCGGGGCGCAATCCCTTTACAAAATCAACCCAGACATTACTACACTGGGAAAGGTAATTGGAGGTGGGTTGCCCGTTGGTGCCTATGGCGGACGCCGAGATATCATGGAATTGGTCGCGCCCTCTGGAACTGTCTACCAGGCAGGAACACTTTCAGGAAATCCATTGGCCATGTCTGCAGGTATCGCCACGCTCAAAGTCTTGCAGACAGTAGGGATTTGGGAGAAGGTGGATGCCGGGGCCAATAGGATAGTCAATGGAATCGAAAAGGCAGCCAGGCAGGCTCAGATTAATGTAAGGACAACCCGAGTTGGCACGATGTTTTCAGTGTTTTTCACCGATCAGGATATTGCCGATTGGAACTCTGTGGCGAGTTGCGACACAAATCTTTTTTCAACATATTTTTTAACAATGTTGGAAAATGGTGTTTACATGCCTCCCTCACAGTTTGAGGCGAATTTTGTATCGCTTGCCCACTCGAGCGAAATTATCGAGAAAACACTAAAAGCCGTAGAACGAGCATTTTATCGCATTGCCAGATAAAAACATATATGTGCTTTTTATGAAGGAGGTCGCATGGAACAAATCAAAGTAGCCAACGATGGAACCAGTTCACCCCCGGTTTTAGCTTTTGGCACTACGGTTCTTGGAGTACCCCTGCTATTAACTGCGGTGCGGTGCACTCTTCAATATATTGTGGCGCCATTCGTGCTCCCGCTCTTCAGTGTTAGTGGATCGTTTTCGCCCACGGTTAACATTTTGGCCGGGGTTTTCAGCCTCGGCGTGATCTTTTACAACCTAATGCGCCTTTGGCGCACCAACTGGCGTAACCGCTATTTGCTGCTGAGCTTGTTTGTGATTCCGGTTGTTCTGGGCTCAATTTACCTTGATTATTTGACCTATTTATCCTTCTAGGTACAGCGACGTGGTTGATGTAATTCAAGCCATAGAGGAAAAAAGAGATGGTACTAAATCCTAACTTGACGGGACGCGCTGGCACTGAACGCACATACCATGATGAACGTATGATGCACGCCGACTTTGACCAGGCCCCCTTTAGCATTGCCTGGGAGGTAACCCGGGCGTGTGCATATGCGTGTGTACATTGCCGCGCAGACGCACAACCCCGCCGTGACCCGCGTGAACTATCCACCTATGAGGCTAAGGCCTTGATTGAACGCTTTGCCGCGTTCGGCAATAGTCCGATCCTGATTTTCACGGGCGGCGATCCGCTAATGCGCCCGGATCTTTTTGAGTTGATCGCTTACGCAACTGAGCGTGGCCTGCGTTGCTCCCTCACACCAACGGCGACCGCTTTGCCCACACGGGAACGACTTGAGAAAGCGCTCCACGCAGGGATCCGCCGCGTTGCGCTTTCGCTGGACGCGCCGCGTGCGAGAATCCACGACGACTTTCGTAAAGTGAGAGGCTCATGGCAGCGCACTATGGACACCCTCCATCGCGCCCATGATGTTGGACTGAGCGTGCAAGTTAACACTACCGTGGCCAAACACAACATCGACATTTTGCACGAAATGGTGCCGTTCATTCAGGAGGTTGGAGCCGTGCAATGGTCGGTCTTCTTTCTTGTTCCTACCGGACGCGCTATGGTGGAACAGATGGTTTCGGCTGAACAGCACGAGCAGGTATTCAATTGGCTCTACGACCTTGCCCAGATTGCGTCTTTCGATATTAAAGCTACTGCCGCACCCATGTACCGCCGCGTAGCTATTGAACGGAAACGCACACAGAGTACAGGCAAACCTGTCACGTTCCAAGGCGCGGGTTTCCAATTTGCAGACGGGCTCCACCGCCCTACCAAAGGTGTGAATGATGGCAACGGCTTCCTGTTCGTCTCGCATATCGGAGAAATTCAACCCTCTGGATTTCTGCCGGTCACGGCGGGGATGGTGCGCGAGCATGACATTGTGGATGTCTACCGCACATCCCAAATTTTTAGAGATCTGCGAAATCCCGATAAATATAAGGGAGTCTGTGGTACGTGTGAATTCCGTGAGGTGTGTGGTGGTCAGCGTGGACGCGCCTATAGCATCACAGGCGATTATCTAGAAAGCGACCCTGCCTGCGTGCTGGTGAGCAGGAAACAAAATCATAATTCCTAGAGGCGTACATCATGAATATCACAACTCATCTTTTGACTCTTGCCTTGCCGTCCCCAAAACCAGGCTTCCCTTGTTGTGGGCCTGCTGTCGCGAAGCCCGCAAGATTATGAAAACTTGGTCACAGAGATATGGAAATTAATCCCCTTGGCTTGATCTCGGCCGCGATCGCTTTCTTAAGCATATGGATTGGGCACGTTTCCGTCCGTAAGATTGAAGCGATAACAGTGGCACTGTGGAAACCAATGACGATCTTGATAACTTTTGGGCTTGCCCTGGAATATGCCGCTCTCTCTGTTTCCAACCAGTCGTTGGCCGCGGTTTTTGGGATCCTCGGTGTCACCCTGCTCTGGGACGCTTTTGAGATCAAACGCCAGGCCCATCGCGTCCGTAAAGGACATGCACCAGCCAATCCAAATAACACGCGCCATGCGGCCATGCTGGCCGAACCTAACTCGCGCGCCACAACCCTCAACATCCTCAATCGATATCCGATTGGCCGGGCGGTTGACCCCGAAGAAGCCGTTAGGCTGATAACAAGTCACTGATTCTTGAAAACTCTATGAATGCATTCGGGTTGATCGTCGGCGTTGCAACCTTGCTCATTATTGGGCTTGGTTTCCCCCTTGTCATTCAAGGTGAGCGTCGCTTTGGGTATTTGTGGTGGCCTTATATGCTGGGCATTGGCATCCTAATCATTGGTATCTCGCTTTTCGTTCCTGTTGATTGGCTATCAGTCGTGATCGGGGCCTTAGGTGCCACCTTCGTCTGGGGTTCGACTGAACTCAAAGAACAAGCCATCCGGGCCGAGGTCGGCTGGTTTCCATTCAATGCCAATAAAATCAAACCACCCTTCGAGGCGATCATCCAAAGGTGGAAAGCCCCGCATTTGTAACTATGATGATTCACAGATGAAGGCAAAACATATCCTCGTCGTTGGCGGTGGCATCGCTGGCCTTTCTGCTGCTTACAACGCAATTAAGAAAACAAAAGAACGCGGTATTCCAGTCCAGGTTAGCCTTATTGAATCCGATTCACGTTGGGGGGGAAAAATCACCACTGAATGTGTCGAGTTTGACAATGGGCAATTCATTATCGAGGGAGGGCCCGACACCTTCCTGGCCACCAAACCATGGGGAGTGGCTTTATGCAATGAACTTGGCCTGGGAAAGCGATTGCACGGCACCAATCCGCATAAGAAAAACACATATGTTCTGCACCGCGATCGCTTGATGCTGTTGCCCGACGGGCTTGCCATGATGATCCCAACCAATATTCAAGCGATTCTCAGAACAGGCCTGCTCTCTTGGTTGGGCAAAGCCCGCATGGGCCTTGACTTCCTGCTCCCTCCTGTTCAGCCTAATGGCGATGAAAGTCTTGGTGCTTTTGTCAGTCGCCGGCTTGGTCGCGAAGCCTATGAGAATCTGATCGAGCCGCTGATGTCCGGGATCTATGCCGGGGATGGTGACGCGCTCAGCCTTGCTTCCACATTTCCATATTTGCGCGACCTTGAGCTCAAATACGGTTCGCTGGCTCGCGGTGCACTTGAAATGCGCAAACAATCGGTTGGTAAATCAGTTCAAGGGTCACGTTCTGCCTTCCTTACACCAAAAACGGGTCTGGCTGAGATCGTCGAAGCTCTTGTGGCTTATCTTGAAGCTGGTCATGCCAACCTTCGCTTGAAAACCCATGTTTCCCAAATAATAAAGAGCAATTCTGGCTATCGTGTGGAACTTGAAATGGGCGAAGCGCTTCAAGCAGACTGCGTCATCTTAGCAACCCAAGCTTATGTCAGTGGCGCTTTGCTTTCCAGGCTTGACCCTAAACTGGCTGCCACCCTCAAGGACATTCCCTACGCCTCGACCGCTACCATTTCGCTTGCTTACCGCCTATCTGACATGCGCCGGGAACTGGATGGCTACGGTTATGTCATTCCGCGCCGTGAGGGACGGCACGCACTTGCCTGTACCTGGACTTCTGCCAAATTTCCTCACCGCGCCCCAGATGGGTATGCGCTAATCCGGGTTTTCGTTGGTCGAGCCGGCCAGGAAGAAGCCATGCCCCGGGATGCGGATTTGCTTGTCGCTTTGGCAAGAGAAGAATTGCATCACACCCTGGGAGTTGATGCCGAGCCGTTGATCTCCAGGGTTTTTGTTTGGGAAAAATCAATGCCTCAGTATAACTTGGGCCATCCCGAGAAATTAGCGCAATGTTCAAAGCGTCTGGAAAATCACCCCGGCTTGGCCTTGGCAGGCAGCGGTTATCGTGGCATTGGCATACCCGATTGCATTCGCTCCGGCGAGCTGGCTGTGGACGCTTTACTACCACGACTTGTGAGTCAGACGAAAGAAGATAACTAGCGTCTTCCTTTATTGGCTTTTTCATCCATATGGAGGTAATAATCAACAAATCATTCAATTAGCCAATTGCTAAGTCCAGATCGTTCTGATAAACACCTCCAAAATGGCATAAACTATTTACTTAGAAAGAGGTCGATATGGAACAAATCAAACTAGCCGACGATAGAACCAGCTCACTCCCGATTCTTGCCTTCGGTACCACTGTCATTGGTGTCCCCTTACTGATAACCGCCGTGCGTTGCACCCTTCAATATATTCTTGTGCCATTTGTGCTGCCACTCTTCAGTGTTAGTGGGACTTTTTCCCCCATCGTGAACATCTTAGCTAGCGTTTTTGGCCTTTGCGTGATACTTTACAACCTAGCGCGCCTTTGGCGCACAAACTGGCGTAAACGCTACATCCTTTTGAGTTCGTTTATTATTCCAGTGATTCTAGTTTCAATTTACTTTGATTATTTATACTTTTTATCCATCTAGCTCGGGAGTGATGATCTACGAACCGCCTTCGCCTATCTCGATTTTCGGGTGCAATTTGGGTGCAACTAGCAGAGAAACTGTGGATACTATATACGCTATAACCTCGTTTTTACGAGTAAAGACTCATCCTTTTTAAAGTTTCCCCGCTAAAATGGTTTCAGCTACACACTTTTAAGCCATTGGTTGGAGGTTCGAATCCTCCCGCGCTCACAAAAAAGGCGGCCCCTTGGCCGCCTTTCTGTTTTTGATAAAGGAACTGTGGACTTGGTTAGCCATCTGAAACAAAAGATGGCGTTGCCCCAAATGTTTCGATCTTACGTGTTGACTTCCACGGTCATGGTCCAGTTTACATTCGCGTTGAAACCAGAGGGCAGGGTCATGCCGATAACCAACTCGCTATCGCTTTCTTCAATCTGATAGTCCCAATCTCCATTGCATTCGTTACTATGATTGGAGCGAGGGATGCTCTCGCTGAGCTCAACATCGTCCTCGCCTGCCGAGCAGATCAGTATTACCCGCAAATGGCCGGTGTCGACGCTCCCGCCAAAGCCTTCGAAATGCACGGTGACATAATCCGAGTCGCCAGGAGTAAGCTCTCCTTTAACAGTGCGGCTCTCACCATCATTGCTGACGTCAAGCGTGAAGGAATAACTGTCATCCCCACCCCCGCTTCCACCTCCACCACCGGAGGATTGCGGCTGCGCGGATGGGGTAGCAACGGGCAGGTTGGCGGTCTCGCCGGTGGTGAAATCGACTGCAATCCAGCCTATGGCATCATGGTAAACAACCTGGTACCAGGTGCCGGCCTGGTTGATGGCGATCACTTGGACGCTCTCGCCGCCAGGGATCACGGTCATAATGCCGTAGGCAGTTGAATCGCCGGCGCGCATGTTGAGATCACGCACGGTGGTGACCACTTGGGTTGTAGCGCCTTCTGTTTGGGCGAGTGTGGGCTCCGCGGTTGCACCTGCGGCGGGAGTATCCGAGGCGGCAGCCGCGGTCTCAAGTTGGCTGATCTGCTGGGTTTGGGCGATACCGGTGGCAATGGCGGATTGGGCGCCGCCGCAGGCGGATAAGGCCAGCGAAAGCAAAACAAATAAGGCGAAACTATTTTTAATCATGTTCACTCCTCACAAGTGGCTAAGGATTCATGGCGAATCACTGCAGTATACACTTGAGTTAGCTAAATTCAATATACCCAGTCGGTTTCCTGCACAGCCGTAAAATTATGATATTTTAGACGCACCCCACATACAAATCCTTCAAAATCCGATTCGAATTCTCCCGCCCCACAAATAAGACGCGGCCTAGCCGCCTCTTGTTGTTTTGAAAACACGCTAGGCTGTGGGACTTCTCCCTGCATAATGAAGATAATGTGGTCGCAGGCGCCAACGGCCTGGTGGCTCAAGGCTTGCACCTCATGCCAGGTGGGATACCAGGGCGTACCAGTTCGAAAGATCGATCAATAATTTTCCCCGCCTTATCTCCGCACAATATCTAAGGCCTTTGTCCTTCTGAAAGATAGGACAGCGAATGGGGCAGCACTCCCATGACTGCCCGGTTTCCTCCTCATAGAATGTGTTCATCGCCTAAAGGAGGAAGTATGAATCGACCCGCAATTTATACATACCTGGTCGCGGCGTGGATATTTCTGGCAGCCGTTGCGGCTCAAGTGTTTCTTGCCGGGTTAGTGGTGGTTGCCCGCCAAATCAGCTGGGAGCTGCATATCGGCTTTGGTCACCTGGTTGGCTTACCCTTGCTACCCATGCTGGTAGCCATGTACGTCGCCAAGATGCCGGCATCCATAAAGCGGCTCACTTGGGCGCTGTTCGCGGTGTTCTTTTTACAGGCGGAGGTGGTCATCTTTATGCGAGATGCCCTGCCTTATGTATCTGCCCTTCACCCAGTGTTGGCGCTGCTCGATTTTGCCATCGCTTGGACGCTGATCAAGCACGCCTCGGCCGTTCTCAGGGCGCCGCTACCCGTCACCAAGGAACCAATCCAGGTGGCGGTCAATCCCTCCAAGTGACCAGCATTTCGCATTTCCCAATCAAGAGTTCATTTCAGGAGCTGATATGACCGCAAATATTCCCACGACCCA
>Ga0209431_10001994_pt1 | contig 16746 bp, 13 predicted proteins | sample RifCSP13_3_FD_184021 | JGI IMG/M metagenome (GOLD analysis project Ga0209431, IMG submission 184021) | Soil microbial communities from Rifle, Colorado - Rifle CSP2_sed 13_3 (SPAdes) (version 2) | ecosystem: Environmental > Terrestrial > Deep subsurface > Rock core/Sediment | place: Rifle...
AGGCCGGAACCGCGGGAGATGGCACGGTGAATGAGCTTGTCTGCGTCTGAGCTATCCCGAAAGTCATAGCCACCCAGGGAGACGTAGTCGAAGGGGGTGGAACTGTCTGCCCCGTGGGAGCAAAGGGCAGCGTTCACGCGAGCCCAGAGCTGGTAGAGGCCGGACTCTTCGTCAATGAGCAGGACAGGGCAGCGGTTGACGGAGTGAGCGAGCCAAGGTTTACCCATGGCGACGCAAACAGCCAGGTCGATGGCAAGGTAGGTCTTTTTGGCTCCGGGGTCGCCGACCAGTAGGTTGAGGCTGGGTTGGGCGAAAAGGCCTGCGACGCACCAGCGCAGGGGCGGCGGGGGATGCAGGCCGTCTTTGCTAGTGTAAAGGACGCGGTCTTTTTCGGTGCGGTCAACGACTTCTTCCATGCAATCAGCGACTTCTTCGACCATTTCATAGGGAAAGCCCTTGATCGAGGAAACGAAGGTTTGCCAGCGGACACGCTGGCTGGAATCGATAACGTCCAATACTGCGGCGAGGGCATGGAACCATTCGGGCGGAAGATTGGGCAGTGGGTCGGGCGCGTAGCCGAACTGGATAGCCTGACTGAGGATGCGGGCGGCATCGGGATTGGGCGTGTAGGTGGATTCAGGTGCGGTGAAATCATCCATTTGAGACCCCTGTATTAAAGAGATGAAGGATTGCGTTGCTTCGCAACGCGTTGGAGAAAGGCTCGGCTAACGCCGAGTAAAGCTTCTCCAGCAGCCTTCCCCCCAAGATGTGGTGGGAGGAAACCTCATCCGCCGAGAGCGTGTTCGGCAATGGCAGTTAACCATGGAAGGGCTTGATTGGGGAGAAAGTTGGAGGAAAATCAAGGAACTTGATATTCGACCGAGACAATTCAAATAGAATTGACCCCAAGGGGCACATGCCTTATAATATAGGTAATCCGCTCAGCGGAGGTGGATTGCCCGCAGGGGCAAGCGTAAAAGGGTCTCGAAAGAGGCCTTTTTATTTGTAGGGATACACAACATAACCATAACCCGCAATTTCTCCGGTGTACAAGTGCCGATTGAACTTTGTCGTGACTACATCCATCAGTTGTTGCGCAAAAGGTGCGGGATCATCCCCAACCAGCCCCATTTGTTTGAGAACCCACATTTTGGTTGGATGGCCTACCAAATCAGCCAGTTGAAGTCCAGCAATATTTGCTGTCTTTGGTTTTAACTTCAGTTCACCGCTAGTAAGGGCTGTTTGTAGGGAGCTAGCCGGGGTAAAGCCCCAAAGACCCCTCTCATAAATTCGAATATAGGAGTCCTTTAATAACCGATCTTCAACCCCGCCGCGCGCTTCCCCCATAACATCCCCGACACGGTTGATATGATTTAGATACCCAGCATACCGCTGCAATAAGAATCCCAACCCAAGATGGTATGGATGTCCCGCCGACCGACCATAATTTTCCTTAAGTATGGCTTTGTCGACAACAACTGCAACAACATTGAAGTTTGACGACTGGATCAAACTCAATAAATCGTCATCAAATGCTGAGCGATTTTCGTCGTCGCGCAGGCGCTTGAATTCTTTTCGAGCATGGATAATATCCGCGCGATGAAGGACAACAGGGTTGTCCGGATGATGGGGCAGATGCTTAACTTTTAATCTTTCAAGTCCAGCATGAAAATCCAAGTAATCCGGGTTCTTGAACCAACATCCCAAGAGACAAAGGAAGCGATGGCTGGCTCTCGAGAAATCGCGATAAACGTGATCGCCTGATTCATCTAGATAAAGACGATAACGTTCTTCGAAGTCAGTGGGGCGAGAAGCGGAGTCGGGTTCTGTCATATAACATTCACTAAGAACAAGTAGAAATCCGTTTCTTCATTTACCTGTTGCTTGTCGCATTTCATGGGTTTATTGTCCACAATAGAAGGTCGTTTCAGAATAAATTTAGGTCCAATTCGAGACCAATCTAGGGCTAAACTAAGTCTGCTCCCAACGACCAGTCTCGCCTTTTCGAATTTTGCCAGCCTTGCCCAGGAGTTGCAATGCACGCTTGAAAGTAGTTGTAGAAATAAAATTAGGCAAGCCGTCCCTCCCCTGATGGTTTACCAGAAAATCTTGCATATTGCGACTCGGGATTGCCGGTCTTTTCACCCATTCAAAGCATAGGGTTTTCATCTCCGGACTTAGATTGGCTCTTCCTTCGCCACTTTGAGCGGCCTCAAAATCACTGGATTTTGTACTAAGGTCGGGGATAACATCAAAGCCTGATCCTCCAGTCTCGTCAAATGTTTCCGTCATATCAATCAGGGCTTTTATAGATGATTGGATGAAGGACGTTAGGTCCTTTTCAAGATTGTTCAAACTATGCCCATTAGACATTTTTTCTCTCCGATAAACATATATGAAATCAATTCCGTAAAATAGCTCAAATGCATACTGAGGAGCTTTTAGGCGGGTTAATTCGTCTAAGAGGGCATTGCTCAATTTCTCGTGTAATTCGTCGATGTATTCCAAAGGCCATGTATTAGTCATGCTGATCTCCTTTCTATGTCTGTTATTGTTCATATGTAAGGGAGAACCGGGGGAGTATTAAAGGCCAATTGAAGACCAAAATAGGGCCACACTACATCTTTTTAACAACCCCAACATCCGCCCGGTGAGTGAAGCCGGTTTTTTAATTACGGTCATCTTATCCATTCAGATAGTTAATAAAATCCACAAGGCCTTGCATCATTCCAATCACCTTATCGGCTGGCGCTACGAAAGGTCCTTCTGATGAGTATCGCGTGGCATCGGTCCTCCTCAGCGGAACTCGAACGGAGGGTTTCATTTCAATCTGAACAGAATGCAACTCCAATTCCTCGTGACAGAAGGCGGTTATAGTACGTCCAGGTTCACTTGCCGGAAAAGCGTTATGGTGAACTGTATTCTTTCCCAAACGAGCCGCCAAAAACCTTTCTAATTCATTTAACTGGGGCCTAGGGATTGACTCTTGGGCCTTTCGAGATCCAAGGTCAACAAGATAATTTGCAGGCATCTTGTTTGTTCTTTCACTAGCTCCATGCAAATCAACTACCCAGTGGATTTTCTTAGAGTTGTAAATCCTCCGAATCGTTTGCTTGTATTGCGAACGAGGTTCACCGTGATAGTTCGGATCAGAATCATCAGTGCGCCATATAGTGGTTATCACCGATGCGCCGCATAGTTCGGCTACGAGCAAAGCCATGCCAGCGGTATATTCATCCTCCTCATGCCATTGCTCGTCTGGCGAATTGCGGAATGTACGTGCCCCATGTGGCGCCGATATTAGAATTGGCGAGTCGTGGGAGATGGCAATAAAAGGCAATTGGCCAGGCGGAGGCGGTTCTCCGTAGTGAACACTAGATTCAATAGCAATGAGCTTATCTAAGTGATCAGTATTGATTTCGGTCATCCGAATTCCCAATCCGTTAGTGGACACACTAAGAAAGCAAAGTCTTTTTTTAATTCTACTCTCAAGTCAACTCTTTGGTTAGAAAACCCCACCCACAGCCCCTCCCCTAGAAATAGGAAGGAGAAGAAACTTAGCGCCCCAATAGGTAACCAATCAACATTAGGATTAAACCACCAAGGACTTCGGCGACAACACTCTTTACTATCTCCTTGGCGTCCTTATGTTGTTGCCTGAATCGCCAGGTGCCGAAAAAGGAAAACAGAATATTCCAATTTGAAGCTTTGTTACATGCCGAAACAATAATGCACAGCGAAATCATTGAACAACCAGAAGAAAGAAAAGGCTATTGTCTCCAGCAATAGCCTAAACGATAGAAGGGGGTACAAAAAAGGGTCTAAATGAATTTCACCTTTTGTACCAGCTTCGCTTTTTGATACGTTTAAACTGCTGACTAGGATCGACCAGGTTCCGTTCAATTACCGCTGGGCGTTTTACCCATTCTTTATAGATGGTCTTAGAATCGATATGCAATTCGTGAATTTGTTTCCATGCCCATATATCGTCGGGGTAGTGCGGCCTACCGCTAGATGCAGTCTCCGCGCCTTGCCCTACAAAAGGCCCCTCTCCTTTTTTTTGCTTAGCTTTCCATTCTATTTCATCTCTGACAATTTGTTGCACAGTAGCTGGAGTTAGAGGATCGTCAGGGGTCCATTCTTTTTTTGCGTCCCAGGCCATAGCACTATTCCTTATATTCTTGTTTGAGAACCTATTTTAGCAAATAGCATGATTTGCAAACCATCCCTACGCACGTATAATGCCAATCGAGAGAAGGAATGGTCGAACTCATTTGGGACGGTAAGTACGACAAGGATGGCAAGCGGGTTGCGCCGCTACGGGTAAAACTGCCTTTCCAGACAGTAGAAACGGTGAACGCCAGCGCCCAGCAGCGGCAGTTGAGTTTGGATTTTGCGGGTGCAGGGAAACAAAGCGAGTGGCGAAACAGGCTGATCTGGGGCGATAAGAAGTATGTATTACCCTCATTATTAGACGAATTTGCTGGAAAAGTTGATTTGATTTATATCGACCCACCATTCAATGTCGGGGCTGATTTTTCTTTTGTTGCTACCATTCCCGATATTCCTGAAACGGAAGAGGATGAAACTGAAACATTTGTAAAATATCCCAATTTAATAGAACAAAAAGCATATCGTGATACATGGAGTAAAGGTATCGATTCATATGTTGAGTGGCTAGACGACGCGTTGATCATCCTCTTTGAGCTACTAAGTGATAAAGGGTCCATTTTTGTTCATCTAGATAACAACGTAGGACATTACGTAAAAGTTTTGTTAGATGAAATATTCGGAAAAGATAATTTTATTAATCAAGTAATTTGGCAGAAAGTTCGAGTTTCTAAATCGCAAACCGTTGGATTTGGAAGTGTTCATGATGTTCTATTTTTCTATTCGAAATCAAAGAATTTTATATTCAACGAGCAATATATTGATTACGACGATTCATATATAGACAGTCACTACAATTTAACTGAGGAAAAAACTGGACGGAAATATGGGCTGTGGGATTTCACTCAATCAGGCAGTGGTTCGGCAAGGAAGTTTCTTGACAAAATAATCGACCCGCCACCCGGAAAGCATTGGATTTGGTCACAAGAAAGAATCGATCAGGGTCTTATAGAAGAGAGAATAGTATTCACCTCTAAAGGAACTCCGCGCCTAAAGAGATACCTTGATGAAGCGAAAGGTAATCGCTTAAGTGACATTTGGTCCGAGATACTTGATATAAATTCTATGGCTAAGGAAAGATTGGATTACCCCACCCAAAAACCGGAGGGATTGCTTGAACGAATAATAAAGGGTTCTACTAAGGAAGGGAATCTTGTTTTGGACTGCTTTATAGGTTCTGGAACAACTGCCGCGGTTGCTGAAAGGCTTGGCAGACACTGGATTGGGTGTGACCTTGGGCGTTTCGCTATCAACACTACCCGCAAGCGTTTGTTAGGGATTCCGAGTGTTAGGCCATTCGTGGTTCAGAATCTCGGCAAATACGAGCGCCAAACCTGGCAAGTAGCCGAGTTTGGCGGCAAGAAGCAGGCTGAGGCTATTCAAAAGCAGTATCGTAACTTCATACTCGATCTTTATTCAGCGCGTCCCATAGATGGCTACGCATGGTTGCATGGGATCAAAGATGGGCGCATGGTGCATGTGGGTTCGGTAGATTCCCCGGTAGCTTATAACGACTTAACACAAATCCTTATCGAATTTAGAAAGGCAATGGGCACGGGCAAGGACGCCCCCAAGGTAGCAGCGGTAGATGTTTTGGGTTGGGATTTCGCTTTCGAAATCAACGAAGTTGGTATCCAACAAGCGGAAGCGGCAGGAATTAACCTGCGCTGTCTTAAAATCCCGCGAGAGGTGATGGACCCCAAGGCGGTGGAACAGGGGGATGTGAAGTTCTTTGAGTTAGCGGCGTTGGCCGTGGAAACCAAGACGAAGAAATTAGAATTAGAACTAAAACTCACCGATTTCACCATCCCGCCTGATGATGTGCCCGAAGACGTGCAAAAGGCGATCAAGCACTGGTCGCAATGGATCGATTATTGGGCAGTGGATTGGGACAATAAGGACGACACTTTCCATAACCAATGGCAAACTTACCGAACCCGACAGGATAAATCCTTGAAATTGGAAACCAGCCACGACTATGAGCAAGCAGGTGAGTATTTGGTGATGGTGAAGGTGATCGACATTCTGGGAAACGATACAACCAAGACGATCAGGGTGAAGGTGGGGTGAGCGAGGGGACCCCATCCCCGTCCCTTCCCCTTACAAGGGGAAGTGTGCCTCCTAAATGTGGATAGGCTGCTGAGATGAGGGATCAAGCCATATCGCGAGAGGTGTATGATCGTTTGATTGAGAGCGCCCGGAGAATGCGCCGGGAATCGACGCGGGCAGAGAAGCTGTTGTGGGAGCGATTGCGAAAACGACGGTTAGCCGGGTTTCGATTTCGCCGGCAGCACATCATCCGAAGCTTTATTGTGGATTTCTACTGCCCGCAAGCGCGACTGGTGGTGTAAGTGGATGGCAGCATTCATGATCTGCAAAGAGCTTATGATGAAGGGCGCACAAAGAAGCTGAAGGAATTAGGTTATCAGGAGTTACGTTTCTTGAACGACGAAGTGGAGATTAATATCAGCCGAGTGTTGGAACGAATCCATAAGCGATGTGCGACCTATAGAACCCCATCCCTTCCCCTTGGTAAGGGGAAGGGTGCCTTCGAAGAAGGCGGGCAGGGGTGAGATAACGGATTATGACGGCGAAAAAGAAGGTTAATCACGCTGCGAAAGTAAGGCGAGAAGGCGCAAGAGCGAAACGCGCCACCCAAAAGGCCGAGACGAGGGCCAGGCCACAAGCGCAAATGTTCAAGGCCGAGGTTGCTACGGCGCCTTGCGTGCCGAAAATACGGATAGAGGTGGCGGATTGGGTGAAGGGTGGCTACAAAGGGGCAACCGAGACCAGCAAAAAGCTGCTCAACCATTGGTTCTATAACGACCATATCCTCCCCAACGGGCAGCGGTTCAGCTATTTCCCATTTCAAAAAGAAGCCATTGAAACACTCATTTATCTTTATGAAGTAGCCAAGAAACGCAGCTCCAAGGAACTCATCGAAACTTATGCCATAGAAAGCAACCTAAGGCTGCTGCAATATGACCTGTATCCGCGCTACTGCTTGAAGCTGGCCACTGGCACGGGCAAGACCAAAGTGATCGCGTTGGCGCTGGCCTGGCAATATTTCAATTCAATGCTAGAGGACGCAAACAACTATGCAGCAACCAGCCTGGTGATCGCGCCGAACGTGATCGTATTCGAACGATTGAGGGGCGATTTCGAAGGCGGGCGTATCTTTACACAGGACCCGGTTATTCCACCTTCATTGAAAATCTATTGGGATTACCAATGCTATATGCGCGGGGAGAGCGAGCGGGCGAGCTCGCAGGGGGCGCTTTATCTCACAAATATCCAGCAACTGTATGAGAAGAAAGAAAATGAAGAAACTGAGCCTGCCCCCATGGCGGCAGTTTTGGGTCCCAAGCCCAAGAGCGAAACATCTGAAGCGGAGCCTTTTTATGACCGCCTGTTGAAACGGGGTGGCAGGGTGCTGGTGGCAAACGATGAAGCGCACCACACCCATGATGAGGACAGCGAATGGAACCGGGCCATCCGGCGGTTGCATGAGGGGCTGAACGAACGCAAGTCCGAGGGCATTGTGCAATTGGACATGTCGGCCACGCCGCGGTACGGCAAATCCGGCGCGTTATTTACGTGGACGGTGTTCGATTACCCATTGAAACAAGCCATACTCGATAAAGTCGTCAAGCGGCCGTTAAAGGGAGTTGCCAAAGGTTTCAAAGAACAGCCCTCGGCGATAGCCAGCCGCAAATACCAGGTTTACCTGACCGCGGGCGTCAACCGCTGGCGCGAATACCGAGAAAAGCTCAAGGATCTGAAGCGCAAACCGGTACTGTTCATCATGATGAACAGTACGAAAGATGCGGACAATGTGGCGGCGTATTTGCGCAGCAAGTATCCAGACGAGTTCGGCGGGAAAAACCTGCAAATCATTCATACAGACAACACCGGTGAGGTGTCTAAGAAACACCTTGAAGAAGCGCGGGTGATCGCCAAAGAAATCGACGACCCAGCAAGCCCAGTAGTGTGCATAGTCAGTGTGCTCATGTTGCGAGAAGGATGGGACGTTCAAAGCGTGACCGTAGTGGTCGGTCTGCGGCCGTATACATCGAAGGCGAACATATTGCCCGAACAAACCATCGGACGCGGATTAAGGTTAATGTTCCGCGGGGCGACTATAGGCGAAGAATCCGTATTTCAAGAGAACCTGGACGTAATCGGCAATAAGGCCTTTATCCAATTCGTTGAAGACCTGGAAAAAATCGAGGGGTTAGAGTTCGATACGGTTGACCTGGATAAACAACCGCCTGAGATCGTTTCTATATTCCCGGATATGAAGAAAATTGACAAGGATATTGTTTTGCCGGTGATCTCCCCCATCCTGGTGCGAAAGAAAACCCTGGCAGACGAGATCGCGGCAATCGATGTGGCAAGAATAAAAGTTCCCGCTTTCCCGAAGAAATGGGACGACCAGGAGGCGCAAAAGTTCACCTACGAAGGGTACGACATAATTACTTTGAAAAAGCTATTCGAAAAGGAATATAAGATCCCCGAAGTGAGCACGTCACAAGAAGTTATTTCTTACACAGCCATGAGAATTGCCGAGGAAATCAAATTGCCCTCGCAATTTGCAGCCCTGGTGCCCAAAATCAGGGAATTCTTGCAGGAGCATGCTTTTGGAGAAAAAGTCGACCTGGATACCCCCTCCATGATCAGGGCTATTTCGCACCATGTTGCCCAACATGTGACGGTGAAGGCATTTGTGAAGATATTGCGGGACGTAGTTGTTGAGGAGCACGTTCCCCAACTGGAAAGCGAGGGAAAGCCGCTTTCAAGCTGCGAAGCATTCCCATGGAACCGGCCGACCGTAAAGGCGGATAAGACGATCTTCAACCTGTGCCCGGCCATGAACAACTTCGAGGTTGATTTTGCGCGCTACTTAGAAGGCGCAGAGGACGTAGAGCGGTTTGGGAAAATGGAGGAGAGGTTCGGGTTTTCGATCTCTTATATGGACGCACGCGCCAATTTGCGTTATTACCGGCCTGATTTCGTTGCGGTTACGAGTGATGGAGTGCACCATTTGATCGAAACCAAGGGACGTGAAGACATCGACGTGGAACACAAAGACCGGGCAGCGGCAATTTGGTGTGAGAACGCTTCGATGTTGACCGGGGTTGAATGGAAATACAAGAAAGTGATGCAGAAGGAATTCGAGGAGCTGAGACCCGATGATTTTGAGGACCTGGTGGCGCTGGAGCCGGTGAATTTACTGTAAACCCGATTCGCGGTTGGAAAGTCTCCCCTGCTCCCGTGCACCTAAACTCCCTAACAATAGCATCCTGTCGCTGCTCAAAAGTGTCCCTGACATACGTCCTCGCATTGTTCACTTTAAAATGTCACACCTGCTAGTTGAAGGGGCGGGCGCGGGTTGAGGGAAAGGAGGCTCATTGTGATAATACTGCAACCAAACGTTTAGTTCTTCAGTCAATTGGGGGATTTCTGCGGCCTTTTATTCCACCCATCCCAAACACTCTTTGCGCAGGTTGCGGTTGAAGCTTTCCACAAAACTTTGCTCATTTTTGCGGTAGGGCCTAGCCACCCGGTGGTGACCACAACAGCGCTTGGCCTCTTGTGCAAACGCGCCTTTGAATTCAGGTCCTCCATCCGTTTGGATCACATCCACAAAGCCTCCAAAGACCTTAGGGAAACAGTGGCGCAGGAACAGTTGGCCATCCAGGGCTTCCAGGGAAGGCCGCAGGAGCACGGCACTCTCTTTGGAGTGGATATCTACCGCCACGAAGGCAAAAACCTCGCCAAAATCAACCGTATCCACCTGCAAGACCTGCCGGGGACGCTGTGCTTGAGGCACCGGCCCGCGAATCTGGTTCTTTTGCCACTTCGATCGCAGCTTGAAGTGTTCATGCAGGATTTTGTAGATGGTCGTCACACTGACCCGTTGACCATACTCTTTTTCCAGAAAATACTGTATTTTTTGCCCACAACAGCCTCGGTATTTGCGGCGCAGGGTCCAAATGCGCCTTTGGAGCACGGCATCTCGTTTACGCTTGCGCCGTGGACCACGTTTGGCCTGCTGATAGCCGTCCAAAAAGGCGGTCAGGCTGCCGGCCTGCTCAAAGGCCTGGCTCCAACGGATTACCGTTCGGCGTGAAAGCTCCAAGTGTTGGGCAATATGGCTCTTAGGAACCCCAGCCTCAAGCAGCTCCCAAGCCAGGCTGATCTTCGTTTCTTGTCGCATCTCCATAGTCTCTCATGGAAGTGTGACATTTCTAAGTGTACATACCGAATTCTTGACTTTAGCAGGTATAGGTACTAATATTACGTTCTCGTCTACTTCTTCATTTGGGAGGAAATAATGCTAGAAGAACTACGCTGTGTAAATTGTGGTTATCCAAGAAAAGAGGACGATAATGAACCTTGTAAGCTTTGTGGTTCTTCCCACCATCGTTTTCTAGGTTATCTGTATGCATATGAACAAACAGCGGTCAGAAACACATTTTTTTGGCTGTGTGTTGCTTCGGTAATTATAGTTGTACTCTATTTCGTAATAAGCAACCTTCTCGAATATTTCTATGCGTAACTAAGGATTTTATGAAAGACCTTCGTTCCTGCCAATTAACATTCATAGGGTTCATTCTTTTTGGACTTTTAGTTATTGGGTTGATTTTTACGTTCCAACTTCCTGATCTTGCTGAAAAGGCAAGAGGTGTTGAAGAAACCAGGAATTCCAGAGAAACAGCTACTAGCAAGCAGGAAACGAAAATTGTTGCAACGGAAAATTATTTCACCAAGCAAACGGAATTAGCACCCACAAGTACTACAACTAATACGTTTACTCCGACAACCACGATCACATTAACAGCCACCCCAAGTAAAACACCTTCGAATACCCCTACTCCCGTTGCTTGTACGGTTACATTAATAGCAAACACGAAGGCATATGTATTTCCGAGTAGGGGTTTTTCGCTCAGGTCTGTCGATTTAGAGCCGGAAAAATTTGTGATCACTAAAAGAATCGCAGATCGAGCTTGGTGGCCTGTATTGGTTCATAATTCCTATATGTGGATTCCGAATGAAAGTGTAAATGCTGCGGATGATTGTACATTTGTAGCAACGTCTCCTATCAGCGAATTTTTTCCAGAGAATTTCAAAGCGGGCAATTATATTGATGAGTCGTTTTATGGCTTGACTAATTCGTGGTCTGGCTCAAACGGGAAACCTTTAATATCCAATGTTTCCAAGGACCAAGACCACTATCTGGACGTTCAAAAAACCTCCGATACCTCAGTAACTGAATTCTGGTATGACTCATTGGAATCAGAAGAATATTCGAATTTTCAACTAGCGTTCTCTTACAAAAGACATTCCACCGACCTTGACCATTATTTTGGGATCAGGTTTATGGAAACAGCTGATCAACAGACTTATTATGAGCTTAGAATTTACTCTAGGTGTAGGTTGGAGATAGACGAAGTTAGGGATGGTCATTTTATATTTCGTTTGGCTGAATATGATTTTTCATCCTATACCGATTCCATTGACTGTGGAGATATTCAGGTTGAAGATTTTGTTCTCCTAAATGTTTTGGATGACGAGCTGACCGGCTTTGTGAATGATTTTGAAATCCCAAAAACTCAATTGTCAAGCCAACTCGGACACTTGAGTCCTGGAGCTATCTCTTTTATTTCTTATCACACAAATATCAGGTTATATTTTTTCTCTGTCGCGGAATTGGATTAACCGATGGGAGTATTCGAGATTATTTCGCTTATAGAGTTTTTGTGGGGGACGATTCAGTTTTTTGGTATTCTGGTTGCCAATATTTACAATACTGGGCTAGAAGAAACAATCATCCAATTAAATATTCCGCCATTTATGGTGAATTTTGGTCACTTCTTATCTCGCTACCCCCTCGAATTAATAGTAATTAATATCCTTTGGGCGGCGGTGGCTCTTATTTCTGTGCTTCCTAAAAAGAGAATTCATCGAAATGAATGGTTGAGAATGCAAAGAAGACTGATCTTTTTCTTTTTGTTATCCGGTGTTCCATTAGCATTCCTGTCCATTGAATCACTAAGGTACTTGGGTATTAATGGTGAGGTAAGAGCTTATATGTTTTTGGTGCTTTTTATATCAATCGTGATTTCTCCTATCATCAAGGAGTGGGAGATTAGGTTCCTTCGACCGAAGATGGATAGCTTATTGCGTTCGCCAGGAATTATTGAGGCATTTCTCGCTGCCTGTTTAATCCAGTTTGCCGTTGTTCTTACCCTGGTAACATTAGCAACCATATGGGTTTTTGGAGAAAAGTTTGTTTTTATGCAATTCCATAGAGTTTTGATCTTCTCCGGCATTGGGTTAACTATGTTCTGGTTCTTTTCCTTAATTGTCCTTATGTTTCGTCATTACTTTCTTGAGGAATAGATGGCTACCGATATCGCCTTATGGGGTCCAACCGCTTCAGGTAAAACAACATTTATCCAGGCGTTTGGAAGTGTTATAACGAGTAGATATTCCCTTGGACCAATTGCATATAAAATTCTGGGTTCTGATTTAAAACAATTAACCGAGTTTGAGCCGCCTACCGAGCCTACTCATGCTGGTCATCTGACCCAGTGGTACTTTGTTAGAGAACCGAATGTAAAAGACAGCCCTCTATCAGCGAGTAGTGCACATTGTCACGAAATAAAACTATATGATGATGATGGGGCACATACTACCGGGATGCTTGGAGACGCGGGGCCGGACAAGTTTCGACAGACATTAGAACATGTGGCGGGAGCAAAATGCATAATAATCATGCTAGATCCAACTTTGATTGTTGATGAGAATCCTGAAGATCCAATGCCATTACCAAGAGAAAATACTTTTCCTGGATACAAACTTTGGCTGTGATATTAAAATCTCCAGAATATAGTAAAGAACGATACATCTCCGTATGCGTATCGAAAATTGACACTATTGGAGAGAATCTTATCAATGCAAATTCAAAAACCATCGTGAGGTCGTTATTTAATTCCAATGAAATTGATATGTATTCCCTGCTAGAATCGTTGAACGATGGTCTCACTAAAGTAAAAATTATCCCAATCTCCTCAAAACAAGGCAGTGCGTCAAAATTGTTGACGCCCATTAATGTTGAGCAAGCGATGTTCTGGCTTTTCGAGTTTTTGGAGCGTAAAAGTATTGAAGATAAAGAAGGAAAGCCGTTCTTAATTCACTTTCTTAAAGCCGACAGGCTAAAATTATATAAGAAATACCCCAGGGGAAAGAAATAAAGAATGCAGGCTGTAAATGAACGACTTAGGCCCCAAATTTGAGTTTTCGTTCCTAGAATTTGGCAAACTTTTCATTAGCGGCCGATTAGGTGACTTTGAAGAACTTGCTTTTACGAAGGACTTGAAAGGGGCGTCAAAGAACCTATTATTATCACTAGCCTTTAGGCAGAAGTCATTGTTTAAGGAAAAACTTGGAAAAGTCTCAATTGCCCTTGTACACAGGGACGGAAATGAGTATTTATTCGCTCAGATTCAGAGGAGACGCGAGGGAGAAGTCTTCCCTAATTTACCTGCGGATAGATTCTTTAATCAAATAAGGTTCATTCCACTCCGAAGAGAGATTTATTTGGATCTGATGACGGCGGGCAATACGATTATTAATTCATTGGTGTATAAGAAACCCGCAGAAGCAGGAACCAATAAATACTATACGCTAGAAAATTATTCGCAAATTAGTCAAGATACGAGCAAAATCATAGTTCATTCGCTGAATAGTGCGGGCACTGGTGGAGAAGTCAAATTATTCTCCCCTCTATTGTTTAGAGATTTAGAAAACAACTTGAGTGAGAAATGGCTTCAAATACTTACAAATTTAACTGATCAGATCTTATTGAAAAAACAAGTAGTGATCTATGCAAAAGAAATCCCATTCGAAGAGAAATTAGGCATTGTCGATTCAATTCAACGGCTACTTCTTCCATTTGGAAAAGTCCTTACGTTTGTCCTGGATGAATTATTAGATAATTATGTCGATATTATTTTCACCGAGGAAGACACAAAATCAAGCGCCAACATTCAACGATTTTTATATCCATCGCCGGAAAGTCGGTCGAAGTGGATTTTGGACTTATTTCTGATCATTGGAGATTGGAGAAAAGCGAACTACTTTCTTGGAGCAGAGAAGACAAAACAGCTTATAGAAAATGGAATAACTACAAGGAATTTACTCAAATATTATCTAATTTTCTACGATCCGATTAGGTTAAACGACATTTTTGATGAAAACTTCTTTGATTGTTTTCTTTCCCTTTGTGCCTATTTGACTAAGGATGAATTCCTGTTTCTGTATTCAAAATTAAATGAGAACGAGCGCTTACCCTTTCTGCAGAAATTACCCTGGAAGCTGATTTCGTTTGTAACCCAAACATTTGTAGTTGAAAGCAAGTTTGTTGCTTCCGAAGTCTTAGCTATTCTCAATTTCTCGCAAATCTTTTCGGAAGTTGAGGCCCTTGAGATATTGTCCGCGGTACTGAAAGAAAGTAGCTTTCTAGTAAAGGCGTCGAAGCATGACCTCGAGAACCTTTTTGACATTGTAATAAAGACGTATAAATCTAATATTCTAAATGCAATGGACATATTCGATAAACTGATTGAAATAAACCAAGCCGATTTGCCAATAAAAATATTTTTCCAGAATTATTTATCTCGGTTAGATATGCCATTGGATAAACTCGATATCGTCATTCACAAAATCATAAATAGAGCAGCAAATGGGGATATTATTGACCCCGGACTATTGAATGGGAAGAAATCAATTTGGAAAGACTCGATTTTTTATAACAACACACGATTATATAGTGCTTTTCTTTCGGCACTCGTCCGGGAGGGTCGCAGAATATCAACTGATGATTTATCTTGGTTAATTAAACACTATTCCGAGTTTCCATGGATTAAAAATATTTTGTTGAGCGTATCAATGGGTGATTACTTTCTAGACATACTGCCTGAATTAAGCCTTGATGATTTAGAACTTTGGTTAACAGAAACATTTGGAGAAGATAGAAAAGGCTATGTTGTTCATGGGAAAGATAAACTCTACGCTGCAACCAAAGAAAGAACCGAGTTATCGGAGAGTCTAGCTAGATGGCTTTTGTCTAAGGAGATATTTTTTGAATCCTCAGATGAGAACGAGATAATTTCGGACCTAGATGAACTGAAATCAACATATGTTGCAGCAAATGATGGAAAGCGTTATCAATTCAGATCCTTGGTTAAGAATCTGGCTGAAAGCGATAGCCTATGGGTATTTTCTAAAGACCAACGATCGTCTGACCTTTCATTCCGTGTACTTGCGAAGTATGCATGGCGTGAACATTGGGAATTTGGCGTGGCTGATGCGGAAAAGTCCGTTCGCCTCGGAGTTATTGAGCCCAAGGTTTTTTTCTTGCGAGGCATAAAATATTTTCCTCAGATAATATCGCGTTTCGATCCAAAACTGATTTCTCTTCATTTCGATGATATTCTCTCCTCAAGCAAGCAAGGAGGTAGTTTTGATGCATTAATTTCAATTGCACATAATCATCAAATGGATGATATTTTATTTAACAGATACTGGGGTGAGGTTATTTTCTCACCCAAGATTAAAAGTAATGAGAAGGAAAAAATCGTTGAAGAACTAAGCCGTGAGCCTATAAATAGAAAACGGATGTTAATAAAACTCTCAGAGAGATCGCGGGGTAGTCAGCTAACTGAGTTGAAGAAAAAGGACTACAAGGTGTTTTTGATACTTCTAGAAACGTATTTAGATTTTGACTCGGCTAAACCTATTTCTAGTGAGGCGGTTGTTAGATTGTTGGAATTGGCTAGTGATAATGCGAAAGCTAAACCTATTAAACAAAGAGCTTTGAATGCAATAGAGCTAGCCGTAAAGAAAAACCACGTTATTTTAAAGGATCTTGTAAAGCTCACCGCAACTAACAACTTTAACTCTAAACAGCAAACGTCCATTAGAAAATCTTTAGGAACTATGTTTCCCGATCTATTTTCCTCAAGAGAAAAGGAGGAGGATGTTCGGGAGGTCTACGGAAGTGAAAACCTTAAAGGTGAACAAAGTAATAAAAGTTCGGATGGCCTTGGTCACAGATCCAAGGATTATAAGTTTAATCTCGGGTTGCTACTTATCCTACTAGTATTTTTCCTTCTTCTCGGATTTAGTTTGGTTACTAATTGGAACGATCTTGTTTACATAGTTGATTTTGTAAATAAGTATGGAATAATGGAATTCTTTTCTCTCCTAAACAAATAGGTTTGCCAACATGTGCGACCAAGAAAACATATTTTGGTGATTACTCTGGACAGTTTGCGGAAGTTAATGTGCAGATAGAAGCTACATGCGCGGTAAGCGCGCATGCGCCTCGTCCTCGGATTGTAAACATAATCCTGCGGTTCGGTGCTCGCTCGCATATCCCCTGTTTGCGCCTGCGTTAGGCTTGAAGTCTATTTAGAGAAGCCAAATTCGGCAGAGCCGAATGGGTTCTCCGCGCAGCGAAGCTGCGCAGCTATCTTTATTGCGGAAGGGGTTTGGGGGAACCAACTT
>Ga0209431_10001995_pt1 | contig 16743 bp, 6 predicted proteins | sample RifCSP13_3_FD_184021 | JGI IMG/M metagenome (GOLD analysis project Ga0209431, IMG submission 184021) | Soil microbial communities from Rifle, Colorado - Rifle CSP2_sed 13_3 (SPAdes) (version 2) | ecosystem: Environmental > Terrestrial > Deep subsurface > Rock core/Sediment | place: Rifle...
GGCCTATTGAAGGCTGTGCGGGCGGCCGATTTCGCACGCGTGAACGCGGGCGGCGTCGAATCCGTCGCGGCTGCCTGTGCGGACCGCGCCGGGCGGCCGTTGTTGATCGTGGTTTCCTCGCTGGCCGCTGCGGGGCCTTGCGCCGGCGACCAACCTCGCGTGGAAGGCGATTCGCCCGCACCTGTTTCCGCCTACGGTCGCAGCAAGCTGGCGGGCGAGCTGGCCGCGGCCAGGCATGCCGGAGAAATGGAGATCACCATCGTGCGTCCGCCGATCGTCTTCGGCCCCGGCGACCGAGGCGTGCTGGAAATGTTCCGGCCGATCGCCCACTCGGGGCTCCATGTCGTGGCCGGCCGGGAGGAGCGACGCGTCTCGCTGATCCACGTGGCCGACCTGGTCGCACTCCTGCTCCTGGCCGCCGAGAACGGCGAACGTCTGCGCCTCGACGGAGCGCCGGGCCAGGGTGTCTACTTCGTGGCGGCGGAGCACGATCCGACGTATGCCGAACTGGGGCAGGCCATGGCCAGGGCATTGGGAAAGAAGCGGGCCACGGTGGTGCACCTGCCGGGATCGCTCGTGCGACTGGTCGGGCTTTGCGGCGACCTGCTGGGGCGCGTGCGGCAACGTCCCGGTTGGGTGAACAGCGACAAGATGGCCGAAGCCCTGGCCGGGTCATGGATGTGCTCATCCGCCAAGGCCCGTACGCAGTTGGGTTGGTCCCCCGCGGCCACGTTGGCCGAACGCCTGCGCGAAACGGCCCTATGGTATCGCCAGGCCGGATGGCTCTAAGCCTGCGCGGCAGTTGGATCCTGCGTCAGGCCGACGGCCGGTGCGCCCGTGCCGGTCAGGCCTGGAATTTTCCCGTCAAGGGGAAGAAACGCAGATAAAGCCCGGCCCAGGCCGCGCCCAGCCCGGTACCGGCAACCAGGTCAACCGCGACGTGCTGCTTGGTGGCCAACGTGGCATACAGGATGCCGAGACACCAGAGCCAACTCAGGCTGCGGGCCAGACCGCGATCGCCGAGGTGACGGGCCAGGCGATCAACGCAAATGGCCGAGAAGACGGCAAAGGCCGCGTGGAGTGAGGGGCATACGTTTCTCGGCTTGTCGATTGCGATGAGGGGCCGGTAGGCGGCGCTGTCCGGTCGGGGAACGGATGTTGGCCAAAAGAGAAAGAGGAGGAGTCCCACCAGGGCAAGTCCGCTCAAGGCCAGGCAGCAGGCGTTCAGATCCCTCTTGTTGTCCAGCAGCCAGGGAACAAGGGGAATATACAGGTAGAGCGACAGGTACAGCCCCAAAGCGCCAGGCTGGAAAGCGATCAGCCGGTCCAAGGCGGTGACCGGCATTTCGCGCACGGGGAAGACGGGGAAGTTGAGCAGCAGGAAGTAACCGATAAAGAAGGTGATGACAATGATCGCCCCGGCCATCAGTTTGAAGCGCCAATGGGCCGTAAGCCTTGGGCCAAGCCAGGCCGTTTCTGGAGTGTTCCGGGTCGGGGTCATGAATCTCCTCTGTTTCGCGGCACGAAAGGGAGGCGGCTACCATAAGATCTCTACTGCCTTTTCATGGTTGATATCTGCTGTTTTCCTATTGCGTTGGAAGCCCCTGCAAAAATGGTTGTGGATTTCTCAGGCCTTTGAAATAACGTTTCCGGGTAGATAGATTGACCCCGGCGTACGCCTGGCAACCCAGGAGAGTCCGTTTCCATGGGCTCATGCCGAGGAATCGTTTCATCATTGCGCCCAAGGAATAGGCTTGTCTGTTCAAGCGGGCGTAGCCACTGATGAGCTCGTCGGCAGTCATGCCTTTTGGTTGGAAAAGGAGTGTATCGGGAGGATATCCACGGAGCCACCAGTCACGCACAAACAACCTGCCTTCGCCTGATAACCGCTTGTATAAGCGTGTTCCCGGATAAGGAGTGAGAACTCTCAGCTGGACAACATCCATACGACATCTCATTATAAACTCGAGGGTCTGCTCGAACACATCCTTGTTTTCGTAATCAAATCCAAAAACAAACGAGCCGAGGATTCCGAAACCTTCCCCATGGAATCGACGCATTGCCTCATGAAAATCGATCCTCAGGTTCATTATTTTCATCACCTCGTTCTGTGTTGCTTTCTGTACCGATTCGAACCCGATCAAAAGCCCCAGGCACCCCGAACGCCTCATCAACTCGAGCAGCTCCAGGTCCTGAGCCAACGACACGGTTCCCTGCGCCAGCCATCGCCGCCGAAGAGGGATCATTTCCGTAAAGAGCCTCTTCGCCACATTCCGGTTCAGCCCAAGGGAGTCATCGACGAAGAAGAGGTGAGGAGAATCAATGGACTCTATCTCGGCAATCACCTCTTGAACCGGCCTGACTCGATATTGCTGCCCCAAGGTCTGACCAATGCAGCAGAATTCGCAATCGTACGGGCACCCCCGGGATGTCTCGACGCCGATCGGGATACGAGTAAAACCCTGATATTTGGTTCCGGGTAAGAGGTCTCGCCGTGGTTTCGGCAGTCCTTGGAGATCCGTCAATTTACCGGCACGATAGATTCTTTGCATCTGTCCCGAGGCGGCATCCGATACAAGTCGCGGCCAGACACCCTCGGCTTCTCCCACGACTACCGCGTCCGCATGCTCTAACGCTTCGTAAGGCAATACTGTGGGGTGTATTCCTCCCATCACCACCTTCACAGCCTTTTGGCGATAGGCGTCGGCGATCCGATAGGCCCTTGGCGCAAGTTCCGTCAAGACGGTGATGCCCACCAAATCCACATCTTGATTCATGTCATCGGGAGCAAAAGCTTCCTCGACAAATGTTATCGTGTGGCCAGGCGGGGTAAGCGCCGCCAGAAGAGGAAGATTTACCCTTTGTAGCTTGAACGGGCTGGAGATCGCGTCTTCACGATGTTCATGCGGTGCGATAAGTTTTATTTTCATGGTTTCCCTTCTCCGAAATCACTTTCCAAAAAAACCCACCAACGTCTATTTTGTCAAACCTCCTCCCTCGATCATGGGACGGGGAAAGGAGGTTTGAGGGATGGCGCGAAGGGGATGCATCGCTATCATTTGCCCTCCTCCCATTTGGTGGCGATTATGCCCAGGATGAAGACCACGGCCGCGAAAACCCCGATGATCGCGGAGTGTCTCAGCGCGGCCATGTTGTCGACAAATACCATGGATGCCCGGAGCCCCTCGTTCACGTAATACAGAGGCAGGATCCCGGCGAGCGTCTGCAAGAAGCCCGGCATCATCTCGATGGGGAAGAAGCTCCCCGAGAGGAACATCATCGGAAACATGATGGCGTTTGCCGCGGCGGCGGCGCTCTGCGCCTCCCTCACGAAGCGGGTGAGGATCATCCCGATTCCGACGAACGCGAAGACGTCAAGCACGATGAACACGGGAAGCCAGGCGTTTATCTGCAGGCTGACGTGAAACACGGCGTAGCTCACCAGCAGCATCGCAATCGTGGATATGACCGCGAGTAGGAACTGGTACAGGATGTTCGCCAGGATCCAGTCGGTACGGGTGATGGGCGTGGTGGACAGCTTCCTGATGACACCCTTCTGCCGCAGCTCCGTGTTCACGTTCACCGTGCCGAAGAGGCTCGCTGTCATCACCGCCATCGCGATGATGCCGGGGATGAAGAACTCGATGAACCGGTACTTCTTCGTGAGGATCGATGTCTCGGCCGACCTGATGAACGGCGGCTTCCCCGACATCCTCTGGTTGATCTCGGCGAACACCGAGTTCAGGATTTCCATCTTCGTGGCCACCGAAGTAGAGCTGGGGTCGTAGATGTACGTTATGGTAGCGGATGCGTTGGGGTCGTTGCGCATCATCCTCTGCATGAGGGACCTTTCGTAGCCTTCGGGAATCGTGAGGACAAGGTTCAGCTTGTTGTTCTTGGCGTACTGCGTGGCGTTGACGGCGGGTTCGACCTTGGTGATCTGGAACTTCCCGTTGAGCTCGAGGGTGTTGACGAGCTGCGCCGAGGAGTCCGTGTGGTCGAGGTCCTGCACGTAAAGGTGGAAACTCACGTTTTCCTGGTCCATGAAAATGGTGCCGAACACGAGTATCAGGATGATCGGGAACGCCATCGTGAAGAACATTGCGGTCTTCTCGCGGTAAAAGCTCTTGATGCTGACGACGAGATTTGCGCCGACGACGCGCGGGTTCATTCCGCCCCCCTTCCCCCGGCGGGGCCTTCGCGGAGCGCCTCGCCGGTGAGCTTCAGGAAGACCTCTTCGAGGTTGGGCTTGCGAACGTCCAGGCTGTGCAACGACGTCCCGGCGTCCTTGATGGCGTTCAGTATCTTCTGGACGTCGTCCGTGTGCTCCACCCTGACCTTGATGTTTTTGCGGTTGTCCTGGACCGGCTCGAAGCCCATCTTCCGGACGATTTCAAAGGCTTGTTCATCGACGAACTGTAGCGTGAGGACCAGGTAATTCGCGTTGCTTTCTATGAGCTCCCCGGGAGAACCCATCGCGATGATCTTCCCCTTCGAGATGATTGCGACCGTGTCTGCAAGAAGCTCCGCCTCCTCCATGTAGTGCGTGGTGAGAAATACCGTCGTCCCCTTCTTCTTCAGACCCAGCAGGACGTCCCACACCTCGCGCCTTGCGCGGGGGTCGAGCCCTGTCGTCGGCTCGTCGAGGAACACGACCTCGGGGTCGTTCACGAGCGCAATCGCGATTCCAAGGCGCTGCTGCAACCCCCCGGAGAGGTTCTTGTAGATCTCTTGGGTTTTGTCCTTGAGAGTCACGAGCTCGATCAGTCCGTCGACATCGGTGTCCCTGAGGCGGAAAAGCCGCGAGTAGTACTGCAAGGTCTCCCTGACCGTTATCCTGTCGAACGAGCTGAACCCCTGCGGGAGTACACCGATGCGGGGGACGATGTCGTGCTTTTTCTTCGTGACATCCATCCCCAGAAGGCTCACTTTTCCCGACGTGGGCGTGCGGATTGTATCGATGATCTCGACGGTCGTGGTCTTGCCGGCCCCGTTCGGGCCCAGCAGGGCGAAAACTTCGCCTTTCCTGACGTTAAACGATATGTCGTTGACCGCCAGCAAATCCCCGTAACGCTTCGTCAGTTTCTCGACTTCGATTACGTGTTCCGCTTCTTTCATCATGGATCCCATTTAGCCTCTACGGGGCAACGGCATGGAAAGTCGTTACGTCTGGCCTTCTTCGGGCGCTGAAGACGCTCGCCCGCCTGAGTTCATTCGCCTGCGCGGTCGAATCAAGGCGGAGAACAAGGATGTGCTCCTGTCGGCTCTGGGCAGGTGAAAACCGCCATTGCCCGATTCTTGCAACAGAGAAAGAAGAGGGGGGGGTGCTGGAAGGCTCCGGAAAAAACCGTCCTCGTTCCGCTGTCGACCCTCCGTCTAACCAGGGCACGCAATTGCAGGTAAGGGTATTCATGGCCTGGCGGTCTTGATCATCGATAAGATTTCGAGTGCGTTGCGGTTGGTAACGAATGCGTTGACGGAACGTGTCAACGAAAATGAGACACTCGCGGTCAGAAATCAATGTCTAACACGTCCGGCTCATTCTCTCGACCACAATTGCGCGTTCAGCGCGGTTCGTCATGGATCGGCGGCTCATTTCCATTTCGCTGCAGTTTGGCCAGTTCGTCGGCCACGGCGCTGACGGTGGCGCGGATTTGCGCCTCGCTGTGATTCGTGGTGATGAAGAAGCGCAGGCGGGCGGAGCGGTCGGGCACTGCCGGGGGCAGAATCGGATGGACGTTGATGCCGCGGTCGAACAAGGCGCGTGACAGACGCAAGGCCTTGACCGAGCTTCCGACGATGACCGGGACCACGGGCGTGCCGGCCGCCGAACCAGTGTCCAGGCCGCGCTCCCTGACCAGTTTCAGGAACAGCGTCGCCAACTCGCGCAGCCGGTCCACGCGCCGCGGCTCGCGCTGGAGGACCGTCAGGGCGGCCAGGGCCGCAGCGGCGCTGGGCGGAGAGAGGCCCACGCTGTAGACGAAACCGGGGGCGGTGTACTTGAGGTACTCGACGAGCTCGGTCGAGCCGGCGATGTACCCGCCGCAACTGGCCAGCGACTTGGAGAGCGTGCCCATCCACAGGTCGACGTCGGAGCGGGCCACGCCCCAGTGCTCGCCGAGACCCCGGCCGGTCGCCCCGATGGTGCCCAGCGAGTGCGCTTCATCGACCAGCAGCAGCGTCTTGTGCTTCTTCCTGAGTTCCAGGAAGCGTGGCAGATCGGGGAAGTCGCCATCCATGCTGTACACACCCTCGATGGCGATCAGCACGCGGCGATAGCGGTGGCGCACTTCGGACAACAGGGTGTCGAGGGCCTGCCAGTCGTTGTGGGCAAAGGCGCGATGCGTAGCGCCGGCAAGCATGGCGCCCTGGACGATCGAATTGTGGGCCAGAATGTCGTGGAGGATCAGATCGTCCGGCCCGAGCAGGTGGCCGATGGTGGTGACGTTGGTGGCATGGCCGGAGACGAAGACGATCGCGGCCGGGGTGGCCAGGAAGGCGGCCAGGGCCTGCTCCAGATCACGATGCACCTGCTTCTCGCCGGAGACCAGGCGACTGGCGCCGGCGCTGGAACCATAGCGGTCGATCGCGGCCTTGGCGGCGGCGGCGACCTCCGGATCGTGGGCCAGGCCGACGTAGTCATAGACGCTGAAGTTGACGAGCGGGCGCCCCTCGATGCAGGGTGCGCTTCCGGCTCCACCCTGGTCAACGCGGAAATACGGGTTATCGCCAACCGCGGCCAGCAACATGCGCGTCTGACGCTTCAACTCCCCGTACTCCGGGAAGTGGACAAAATCGTAATATTCGGGCGGGATCGGGTCGGCTGGAACAACGGGCCTGGGGCCATCGATCAGGTGCTTCTGCACGGCCTGGACCAGGTCCTCCAGCGTCCGGGCCTGGCTGAACACCGTTTCGGGCAGGCAGCCGGCGAAGGTCTTCTCCAGATTGGCCGCGAGGGACAGACGCTGCAGCGAATCCAGGCCCAGGGCGGCAAGGGGTGTGTCCGGTGTCAGGTCGGGCAAAGCTGCGCCGGCCAAGGCGCGGACGTGCTGGCGCACGGCGGCCATAGCAACTTGCCAGGAGTGCGGGGCGGGACGGGCCGTGGAAGACCCCGCATCTTCGGCGCCAGGGCGGATGGCGGCGCCCGGGCCGGCATTGTCGACCGGCAAGCCACGGTGTTCGGCGAGGACCTTGAGTTCCCCGGCCAGGAAGGCCGCGCGACAGGCCTGGCGCTGGATCTTGCCGCTGGAGGTCCTGAGAATCGTACCGCTGCGCACCAGAACGATCGCATCCAGGGCCAGGTCATGTTCATCGAGCACCGCTCGGTGGATCGCTTCCAGCGCCGGCGTCCAATCCTTCTCCCCATTACTCGCAGCCTCCTGCACCAGAACCAGGCGCTGGCGGCCGTGATCGTCCGCGACGAAAGCGGCCCCATAGCCGGATTCCAGCAGCGGGTGGCTACCGCGGGCGGTGGCCTCGATATCCTGCGGATAGCGGTTCAGGCCGCGAACGATGATCAGGTCGTCCAGCCGGCCGGTGACGTAGAGTTGGCCCTCGCGCATGAAGCCCAGGTCGCCGGTCCGCAGGAACGGGCCTCCGCCCGTGTCGCTCAGGCGGGCGTCGAAGGAACGGCGGGTCTGGCCGGGCTTGTTCCAGTAGCCCTGACCGACCGACGCGCCGGCAACCCAGAGTTCGCCCACGCGGCCGGGGGCGCCCTCCGCGCGGCTGTGCGGGTCGACGATCACCACGCGTAGATCGCCGACGGGCGATCCGCAGGCCACCAGGCGACGAGCGTGCGGCGCATCGTTTTGCACGGGTTCGACGCGGTTCTCGGTCAGCCCCGTGTCGCGGAAGGTCCCGACGGTCGCGCCGCTGCCGCGCCTCGGGCCGCTGACCATGAGCGTCGCCTCCGCCAAACCGTAGCAGGGATAAAAGGCGCTGGGTTTGAAGCCGCAGGGGGCGAACGCGGCGGCGAAGCGTTCGAGCGTTCCGGGGTCGATGGGTTCGGCACCGACGAAGGCCAGGTCCCAGGAGGAAAGGTCGAGGGTGGCACGCTGCTCGTCGGTGATCTTGCGAATACAAAGATCGTAGGCGAAGTTGGGCCCGCCGGAGATGGTGGCCCGGTACTTGCTGATGGCGGCCAGCCAGGTGATGGGGCTCTTGAGGAACGTGGCCGGCGAGATGGAAACGTTAGTCGCACCGGCGAACACCGGGACCAGAACGCCGCCCACCAGCCCCATGTCATGGTACATGGGCAGCCAGAACACGCTGCTGTCCTCGTCCTGTATGCCGAAAGCCTGATGGATGGCGCGGATGTTGGCCATGAGGTTCCCGTAACCGACCATGACGCCCTTGGGCCGGCTGGTCGAGCCGGAGGTGTACTGGAGCATGGCCAGCGTGTCGGGGGCGATGGCCGGTTCTTGCCAGCGCTCGGCCAAGGCGTCGGGAATCTCGTCGGTGGCGAGCACCGAGAGCTGGGAGGAAGTGGCCGCTTGACCGCTTTTTTCCGCTTCCATCATGGCTTGGAACCGAGCCGCGCCCGAGGCGTTGGTCAGGGCGATGCGGGCCCCGGCATCGGCGGCGACGGCCTGGAAGCGCTCGAGCATGCGGTGGCGATGCGGCGGGGAGGTCGGCACCGCTATGCAACCGGCGTACAGGCAACCGAAGAAAGCCGTAATGAAGTCGAGGCCGGGCGGATAGACCAGCAGCACGCACTGGCCGGCAAAGCCCATGTCCTGCAGGCGAGCCGCGACGGCTCGGGCTCGCCGATCGAGCCGGGCGTAGGTCAGACTGGCGTGATCGGCCTGGCCGTTGAGCAGATGGACGAAGGCCGGTTGCCGCGGGCGTTCGTCGGCGTGGCGGCGCAGCGCGCGGATCAGGTGGTCGGGAAATTGGTGCGGACGAATCTGGATTTGGTCGTGTAACGACACGGTTCGGGGTCTCCCAGTTACCTTTGGCCCACTACCGGCGTGGGCCTCTGCTCGTTTATAACTGCGGCCGAGTTCGTTTTCAAGGACTTCTCCAAACTCAATCTAGCTGGCCCGCTTCACAACCATTCAGCCCGACGACCCGATGTCGCGGCCAATTCAAGGCGGCGATGGAAAGCCACGTCTCGGCCTGGGGCAGCGAACGTACCGTGATGGGCCGGCGGTCGGCCATGGGAAAGCACCCCAGAGCTTTCCCCGATAAGCGCACGGAAAAGGCAAGCCCGCCATCCTCTACTGCCGATGGATAGACATGGATATCCCGCGGGGCCACAAGATGAAAGGCGCAGCCCAGGGCCTTGGCGACGGCTTCCTTGATCGACCAGAGAAGTGCCGCGGCCTTGGCCAAGTCTCCGCCCGCCAACTCCCATGCCTGGTGAAGCTCTTGTGCGTGGAAGACCCGGTGCACGGGGTAGCCTTCCTGGAATTCGGCGCTTCCGGCCACATCGATGCCGATATCCGACTCGTCGCCACAGAGGGCGGCCCAGACTTCTTCGCCCGCCGTGCTGAAGGAGATGGCCGGGCCCCGGTGTTCTCCCAACAGGAGATGGGGCCGGCCCAGCGTATCGTGGACCAGCTGAATCGGGAGTGCGACTCGGTTGGAGAAATGGGGGTGTTTCCCAAGAGGGCTTTCCTTCGCCCGAAGGTGTTCCCAGAGAAGGGTGGCGAGCCGGCGACGGTTTTCCGTCTGACGGGTTCCGCATCCGGCGGAGGTTGCGGAGTTCCCTGGCACGGAGGCATAGAAGACGACGCCCCCGCAAGGAACGAGACGCACAGCCTGAACGATTCCTTCCTGGCGATCCTGTGCCACGGCTCCCCCCATCGGTTCGAACCGCGTCATGGAGAAACCCGGTGCAGGCGCACCGTACGAACCTGCATGATCGTGCGGCCTTGATCGTCAAGACCCCGGGCATCCCAGGCACAAGATTCCTGGTCCTGGACCCGGAGGCGGGCCTCCAGGGTTATCTGTTCGCCCGCCCGGCATTGGCGCAGAAACCGCATCTCGCCGATCTCTGTGGGCAGCATCGAGTAGCGATCTTGTGGGTCCATGGCCAGCATGTGGAAGCCGACCAACTGCATAAGGGCCTCGAACAGGTAGGGAGGGTATTGGTAGCGGGCGTCGGGCAGATGCGCGAAATCACCGGTCTCCCGGTAAATGGTTCGGCCCCGTACCAGCCCCGGACCGGTACCGTCAATGACCTCCAGCACACGATACCTGCCGTCGAGTCCGGTTCGGTCTTCGTACCATTGGAGCATCTTTTCGTGATTCACGGGCTGAGTCCGCAGCTCATCCGGACGGACAGGAAAATCCTGGAACCACTCGGCGAGTTCTCCACGCCCGCCATCGAGGAGCACTTGTCCCGTACAGTGCGGGATGAAGCGGTCGGTCAGCCGGCCTGTGGGGGAGATCTCTTGCACGGATAGAGAGGCTTCGCATACCACCTCCCGAGGACCGGCGACGGCCCGGCGGCAGGAGATTCGGGAAGACCGGGGAACCTCAGGAGGACAGGAGATCATGTCCAGGAAACGCACCTGGCGCACGCCCCGCACCTGGAGGTGGGGATAGAGGATGCGGGCGGATTCCATGAAGGTCTCGAGGATCATGATGGCGGAGACCAGTGGATGGGCGAGAGACTTGAGTGGCCGGTGATCCGCGATCCACAGATCGTTCTGCTGGGAGAAGGATCGGGAGGCCTCCACGTGTTCCCGGCGGAGGTCCAGGCAAGAGAGGCCATCGATCATGGGGAAATCCCGAGTGCTGAAGGCCACGGGGCCGCCATCCAGTTGTCCACTGAGCGCGGGATGGCTGATATCACCGAGCGGTGCCGTCTTCACGGAGGGCAGGGTCCTGATGTACATGACCCAATCATCGTCGGCCGGGGCGACGAAGAGTTCCCGGCAGAACAGGCCGGCAAGCTCCTGGACATGGACGTAGGCCACGCCTCGGCGTCTGAGAAAGTCCCGGACCTCCGGGTCCTCGGCCATGCCCGCTCCCTCGACCGGTGGCAGCATCAACGCCTTGAAGCGGATGGCGCCGTTCTTGCGGCGGAGGTATCGGAGCAGCGACGACATCATGCGGTTGGCGGCAGCGTAGTTGGTCTGGCCTGGATTTCCCTGGATGGCCGCCACCGAGGAAAGGCCCACGAAGAACCTCAAGCCCGCCCCCTCTGCCGCCGAGAATAGATTCCAAGCTCCCAGGAATTTCACGTCCGCGACGAGGGAGAAATCCTCGGGGGTCATTTGGTCGAGGAAACCGTCCCGGAGGACGCCGGCGCCGTGAATGATGCCGTCGATCCGGCCATAGCGGCCGACCACCTCGCCCAGGGCAACACGAACCGCCACGGGGTCGGTTACATCGCAGGCCAGGTACATGGCCTCGATTCCTGAGGCGTGCAGATCCGCCAAGGTCTGGGCGATCTCGCGGGCTCGGGATTTGTGGGGATGGGCGGATGGATCCAGCCGGGTCCTGCCGAGAAAGACCAGGCGAGGCGCGAAGGGCACCAAACCGCGGGCCAGGTGGGCGCTGATCCCCGTGCCGCCTCCCGATATAACGACAACGTCTCCGGGGTTTAACTTCTGCGTTGGCGGATCGCCGAAGACCGCGGGGGCCAGGTGTCCCTGCGAGGTGAAGATCCTGCCATCGCGATGAATGAGCTCCACCGCGGCGCAACTCTTGTCCAGAGCGGCGCGCAGAGCCAGGGGCAGGTCCGTGTCCCGATCGATTTCCATCGTGCGAAACTGGACCGCGGGGTGTTCCTGGGCGGCGCTCAGAAACAGTCCGAGCAGCCCCTCCATCAGCAGCCGACCAAGAGTGTCGGTATCCTCGCGGGCATGAATCAGGACGACGAATTTTCTGGTTGGTGATTGGAGAAAGGCCTTCAGGAGTTGAAAGAGCCCGGTGAGCAGCCGCGAAACATCCGCCATGCCGGCCAACCGTTCCGACCCGCCTTCCGGCAAGGTGATGACCAGCCCCGCGAGGGAGGCGAGGCCCGAGATTTTCTCCGAGGTCCTGGTGAATCCCGCAGCGGTCAGAATGTCGCGGCCCTCTTCGTCCGGCCCCAAGGGCTCTGGCATGAATGGCAGGGCAAACGTGTCAACACCGTAATCCTGGCGGAGCAGGTCTCCCGCACCCCTGGCCAGTGCGTCATTCTGGTTCGGCGAGAGGAGGAGGACGGCCTCGCCGGGGCTCAATTCCACGGGCATGAAAGCTGCCGGCTCCACAGGGGCAAGGTGGAAAACGAGCCGCTTCAGGCGCGCCTCATCCGCTGACGGCTCCGGGATTCCGGCCGGCGCCGCGCCGGGGTCAGCCGCCTTGGCGGCGAGCCGCTCGCCGGGCCCTTCCTGCCGGGCGACGATCATGGAGATCCTCCGGGCGATGTCTCTTACCGTGCGGACATGGATAAAGTCCTCCAATTCGATGGTGATCCCGAAGTGGTGTTCTGCGGCATCCATGATGATCGGCAGACGGCTGGAGCGGACGGAGAGGTCCCTTCGGAGATCCATATCGGGTTGGATTTCGTCCCGGTTGAATCCGGTGGCATCCATGATGATGCGAATAATCGCCTCCAGGTGATCTTGACGCTCAGGCGCTGCGGCAAGGGCCGGGGCGGCCTGCCTGTCCGGGGTGGCCGGGGGGCGATCCAGGAGGCGGGGTGACCGTTCTCCGTCCGGGGAGTGGCGGTGAGACGCGGGAGTCTGCCGGGATGACGGGAGGGAGACGAACCGCGGTTCTCCCCGAACCTGTAGATGCCCGTGAACGAAGAGCTGCGCCAGAGCGGTCTGGTACGTGTGGCTCTCCGCGGTGGGCAGGCAGGTCTGGAGGCATAACGGTTCAGGGAGCGTGTCGGCGATGAGATTGCTCAGGATGTCGCCGGGGCCCACCTCCACGAAGAGCCGGATGCCGTAGTCATTCCACAGGGTCTGGACGTTATCCATCCAATGGACGGGAGATTCCAGGTGGGCCATCAGGATGCGCCTGATCTCACCGGGATCCGATGGATACGGTGCCATGGTCGTGTTGGAGATGACGGGGATCTGCGGGGAATGTAACGGGATGGAGGCAATGTACGCCTCAAGCTCATCATGGATGACCCTCATGATCGGAGAGTGAAAGGCCATGCTGACCCGCAAGAGGGTGAACCGGTATCCCTTCTCCTTGAGGCTGTTTCCGAAAACTTTGACCGCCTCGGTGTTGCCGCTCAGGACGATCTGTTTCGGTGAATTGATATTGCTGATGTGGACATCGTCCCGTCCCCGGATCAACTCTTTCAATCGATCCAGGGGGGCGTCCGTGGCTGCCATGACGCCGGGGTCCCCGTGCATGGCGGCGGCCTTGTCCATGCAGAGGGCCCTCATGTTCACAATTCGAAACCCGTCCTCCAGGGAATAGACGCCAGCCAGGCACAAGGCGGCCAGCTCGCCCAAACTGTGGCCGGCCATAGCCACGGGGTGAATACCAAGAGCGATGAGGTGTCGAGCCATGGCGTGTTCCATGGCGAACAGGGCAGGTTGCTGCCACCGGGTCTTCAGAAGGTTCTCCTCCCGATCGTGGAACAACAGGTGAAGAAGGTCGAAGTCCGCTGCAGCCGCAGCCCGATCCATCCATTCCTGGATGACGGGAAAGGACTCGTAGAGCGCCTGGCCCATGCCGGCATAGTGGGCTCCCTGTCCGGGAAAAACCAGAGCGAGCGGCACGGGCGGATTTTCGGGGCTGATGAAGAGGCCCTGCTGCGCCAGGGAACGCGCCGCCTTGGGTGAGGCGACCGCGGCTTCGGCCAGGGAGGCGGAGCGCTCGATGACCGTGAGGGCCTCTTCGGCAGATGGTGCGACAACGGCCATCCCGCAGGTGCGACCGGCCATCTCGGTCCTGAAGAAAGAGACGCCTTGGAGCGCCGCAGGGCCAACGGCCGTCTCCACGGCGGGGCGCGCCTCTCTGCCCGTGGAGACCAGGACCGTATCCTCACCATTCAGGGCCTGCTCGACCTGGACCACGTAGTTGGAACCTCCAAACCCGAAGGCGTTGACCTGAAGCCTTCTTGGCAGGCCGTCCCGGCGCTGCCAATCAAGCGGCTCCTGGGCGATGAGGAGACCCGATCCTTCCAGGGCGATTTCCGGGTCTGGATGCTTGTAATTGAGGGTGGGAGGGAAAACCCCCGCCTTCATGGCCATGACTCCTCGAATGAGGTTGTTAATGCCCGATGCGCCCAGTGTGTGTCCGATCTGGGATTTGAATGAGGTGATCACGGTGCGATGGGAGGAATGAAAGAACGCCTTCAAGGCACGGACCTCCTCCACGTCCCCTTGCCGGGTGCTCGTGGCATGGCATTCCACCAGGTCCACGGCATCGGGCCCATAGGGTATCCCTTGGAAAGAGGTGCGGATGGCGATCTCCTGGGTGACGCTGGAGGACTCCACCATGCCCAGATGGTTGTTGCTCGCCCCCATGCCGGTGATGACGGCGTGGACATGCGCCCCTCTCGCGCGAGCCAGGCTTTCCCGCTCGATAACGATCATTCCACCGCCTTCGGCGAGGACCATCCCGTCTCTTTCGGCATCGAAGGGGCAGCATGCTTCGTGAGGCGGCCGCGGCCGTCCCGACAACCCGTAAAGAGCGCCCACGGCGGAGAATTCCAGGAAATGCAGATGCGTGAGATTATCCTCGCCCCCGCCGACGATGGCGGCGTCGATGATGCCGTTGCGGATCATCTGCAGGGCGCTGTAAATCGCGACCAGGGAGGTGGAGCAGGCGGCGGAAACCGCATAGCTGGGCCCCATGAAGCCATAGCGGTTGCAGATGAAGCCGGCGGCGGTGCAGTTGAGCCGGCCCAGAAGCGTGGTGTCGTCCGGGGCCATGCGTCCGGACCTCACCTCCCGTTCGATGGCGCTCTCCTGATCCGGGGTGAGAGGAACGGCCCGCTTGATGGCGGGGAGGATTTCGTGCACGTACTCCCTGATGATCATGTCGGTGAGGGTGCCCGCCGCCTCTCCGGAGTTCTGGGAGATGAGGACCGCGATGCGCTCGCGCGGGATACCCGACTCCAGGATGCCGGAGGCCCGGATGGCTTTTTGCGCCAGCCACAGGGTGGTCCTGGTGGCCGCGGTCATGGTCCGGAAATCCTGTGGGGAAATCCCCAGTTCATTGCGTGAGACCGGAAAGTCCACGAAGGCGCCCACCTGGCAGTAGGTCTTGTCCGTAACGCGCGGCCGCGGATCATAAAAGTGGTCGTGATTCCACCGGGAAGGAGGAACCAGGGTAACGCCGCTCTTCATGGCCAAGCTTGCCGCCCAGACCTCTTCCGGACTCTTCCCGAGGGCATTGAAGACGCTCATCCCGGTGATGGCCACCCGGTTGCGATCATCTCCCGGGCGGGCGACGCCCTCCGATCTCCGGCCACCCCCGGGGGTTGGGGTTTCCGCGAGCAGTGGCGCGTCGGGGGAAGGTGCCGCGGTTTTTGCGGTCGACGTCGCAAAGGGCTGATGGAGCAAGAGCGGTCCTTCGGCCAAATCGCGGTGAAAGGACGTAAGCTTCTGGACTTTACGGATCAGTCCGGCGCAGGACCCTCCCATGAATTGCCCACGTTCCAGACACACCTGCTCATCCAGCGGCTGCCCGCTTCGGCGGTCCACGCCTCGGGCCGCGGTGAAGAGGCTGCCAGCGGTCATCTCCTCCATTTTCTTGCGGAAAGACTGCTCGTCCTGGTGGCCCGCGGCAAACTCCCTTTCCAGAGCGAAGACGGCGGCCATTCTCGGGGTCCTCAAGGAGCGTATGCGAAGTCCGGTGCTTTGGCCCGAAACGACCGTTCCCCCCGGCGGCGATTCCACGATCATCCGCTGATAGAGGGCCGCCAAGGCGCCCGTATCAACGATCTCCTGGGTGGCCAGATAAGCCGTGCCCATCTGGATGGCGTCGGCGCCGAGCAGGGCGGCCTGAAAGGCGGTTTCCCGATTGAAGATGCCCCCGGCCAGGATCACCCGACAGTCCTGGAACAGGGATGGCTGGCGACGTTTGAGGTCCAGCACCATTTGCGCCAGGGTGAGCGTGCTATGTTGCCCCATGTGGCCGCCGGCCTCGTAGCCCTCGCAAACCACGTAGCGGACGCCCGCTTCCAGGGCAAGCTTCAACAGGGCCTCATCAGGGGCGATATACACGACGCCAATGCCGCATTGCAGCAATTCTCTTAGGGGGGAGAGATCTCCTCCGGCGATCCAGACAAAACGGGGTCGGTGTTGCTTGATCCAGGCCAGATGCGTTTCCCGGAATGGGTTCTCGGCCAGGGAGACGACATTCACCGCATACGGGCGTCCGTCCATGATCTCCGGCAAGCGTCCCAGCCTGCGGTCACAGGCCTGGGCATCCATCATGCCGAGGGCGATGGTCGGCAGTCCGCCGGCATCAGCAATCTCGGAGGCAAACTCCGGAAGATCGGTGATCGAGGACATGGCGCCCTGGATAAAGGGATACTGGATGCCCATCTCCCGGGCTACGGGGCTGTCCAGGAAGCAATCCCTCTTCGCCTCGGCTGCGCCGCACAAGTTCCGCATCTCCGCCAGGAAGGCTTTCACGGCCTTCTCGGTTCCGATGCCAAAACGCTCGGCAAACGACGCGGCAAAGGCCGCCTCCACGCCCAGAGGGATGACCTCGCTCTGGGTGAAATGGCTGTCCAGGGGATGGAGGGCGCTGGCCTGCACCTGGCCGACGAAGGCGCGGCGGCTTTCGTCCGTGATCCCGGCGGCGCACAGCGCATCCTCGAACGCCTGA
>Ga0209431_10001997_pt1 | contig 16725 bp, 22 predicted proteins | sample RifCSP13_3_FD_184021 | JGI IMG/M metagenome (GOLD analysis project Ga0209431, IMG submission 184021) | Soil microbial communities from Rifle, Colorado - Rifle CSP2_sed 13_3 (SPAdes) (version 2) | ecosystem: Environmental > Terrestrial > Deep subsurface > Rock core/Sediment | place: Rifle...
GGCAGACGCGCGAAAGAGTCCCCAATGCGCTTTCTGTTATTTTTAGGGACAACATAAGATTGTGAGCCGCGATGCCAGCCAGAACCGTTGCTGCGAAAACCATGGATGTGGGGAAGAAAAATGGAAGAAAACACTGGACAGCGAAAGAGATCCAAGCGCGCGAGGAAAGCGCGCGGGCCTTCGAGCGCGCGGATAAGGCGAGCATTGCCCCTCCGATCTGGCTGAGCAGGTCAGCGCGCGAGATCTGGGACAAGAAAATCACTGAGATCGCCGGGCTGACCGGTGGAAAGGATATGCTCGACGCGCTGGACAGTGAGATCCTTGCCTTGTTCTGCGAGGGGGTGTCAAAATACAAGAAGATCGCCGATAAAGCACGACTAACAAAGGATGATCATCGGATCCTGCAAACGTATATGCGGCGGATCCTGGAATATTCGGAACGGTTAGGTTTCACTCCAGATGCACGCACGCGACTGATCAAGAAGCGCGCGGATGAAATACCCAGGGATGAATTCGGGGAGAAGTTTGATTGATGCACCCAGCCACGCAATACGCGGTCAACGCGGTCGAGCAAACCATCGTTACCGGGAGATGGGAACGGCTCGCATGTCTGCGTCACCTGTGTGATCTAGCGCGCGCTGGGCAGCTGCCGGCGTTGATTGCAAAGCGGATCGAGAAGGCAACGGCCAGACCCGTCCCGCCGCGCGATCCGGAGTGGCTGTGGACCTTCGATCCAGAGCAGGCAACCTTTGTTTCGATAGAATGGTTTAAGCAACTGGTCCATGTGGAGGGACAATTAGCAGGGCAGCCGATTGAATTAATTCCAGCACATGTGTTCGAGCTGAGCTGCATCTTCGGCTGGGTTTCCCGATCAGAAAAGATCACGCGCGCGAATGGACGTGAGACGGGCCTGCGCAGATTCAATATGGCATTCGTGACCGAGGCACGCAAGAATGCAAAGACCACGCGCGGCGCGGGCATCGGTCTCTATATGATGCTGGGAGATACCGAAATGAGTCCGTCAGTGTATTGCACTGCGGTGGACCGCAACCAGGCACGGGTGCTGTACAACTATTCAAAGACGATGGCAGATAAAAGCCGGGACCTGCGCAAACGCCTGCGGATTGCAAAATATGAGATAAGTCATCGGACGCGCGGCGGGGAAATGAAGGCGTTCTCCGGAGAGATCAAGAACAAAGATTCATTCAATCCATCGTGCGCGTTCATCGATGAGTATCATGCGCATCCGACGAGCAAGTTGTTCGATGTGATGTCCAGTGCGCAGGGCCAGCGCGCGCAGCCATTGATCTTCACGATCACCACTGCAGGGGATGATGTGGAGAGTCCATGTCACCAGGAATATGAATATTGCAAGTTGATCCTGGAAGGGTCCGTGAGCGATAAGGCGGATGCGACAAAGAACGAACGTTATTTTGTCATCATCCGTGAAATGGATGAACGCGACGATGAGCACGATCCTCGCAACTGGATCAAATCAAACCCGCTGCGGGCATCCACACCGAAAGGGCTGGAAAAATTGAAACAACAGCACGATACCGCGTTTGGCTCGAAGATCCCGGAGAAGATCCGTTCGTTCCGGATCAAGAACTTAAACAAATGGCAGCATGGGAATGAGCATAGTTATATGGGCGATTACATGGTGGGTGAGGGCAGCCAGCAATCGCAGTGGGACAAATGCGCGGTGTCACGGCAAACGTTCCTGGAGATGACGCGCGGCTTGTTGTGCATCGTGGGCGGGGATCTTTCGAAGAAGATCGATCTCACCGCCCTCGCGTATCTTTTTGCCTTGCCAAATGATTGCATTGGGATATCGGCTCATGGATTCATGCCGGAGGGCGCGGTGGATAAACATCGGAAGACTGACAAAATCCCGTACCGCGATTGGGCGAAGGCCGGATGGCTGACGATCACCCAGGGGGATGTGACCGATTATCAAACGTTGATCGATCAGATCGAGGCGATCAACGGAAAATTGCTCGCCGAAGAATTGGCTTCTGATGATGAAAAAGAAAAAAAACGGACAATGACCAGGCTGTTGAAGTATCATTACGCGGCGCTGAATGGCTGGCAGGTGCATGAATTCTGCTATGATCCATACAATGCGACGCATCTAAAAAACGAACTGGATGATCTGGGCTATACCACCATCGAAGTGCGGCAGACGATGCCGAATCTAAATGAGCCAACGAAATTATTTCGAGAGGCGGTCGCCAGTGGCAAGCTCGTGCATGATGGATCGCCTCTGCTGACCTGGTGCGTGGGCAACGCGCAGGAGATCATCGACACAAAGGAGAACATTATGATCTCGAAGAAAAATGCAGGCGACACGAAGCGCGTCGACCTGCTGGCTGCCGGGATCGATGGTTTGTTCCGGATCCAGCCATTGCGCGAGATGACTAGTTACCAGGAATACGTTAATTCGGATGAGTTTGGGTTGTGAAACGCAGAAGGCAGAAAGAATGAAAAAATTAAACGAAATCCTTGATGATCAATACAGCGAAGCCAAAGGCTCACCGGGCAAAAACGTCATACGGATCTTACCGCGCGGGTTGATGGTGGAGATGTGCTGCGCATTGGACTATGTTCTCTTGTCGATCATGCGCGATCGCGTGTGTCCCTCTGAGCAGGAATGGAAGACGGTTTATAAATATCTTCCGTTTCAGGCGGCATATGAAGAGCCCAACGCCGGACGGCTGGGAAACCGATACACTCTGACAGCTTGCTTCGAGATTCAACACGAAATTTCGCGTGAATTTTTTGCGGAATAGATTTGCAAGGTTTCAGCGGTTGAAAATTGTGTATAATCGCAGCAACTGAATAACCTGTTGCGGTCCTGGTGCAGTCCGGGACACACTCAGTCGGAGGACGCGCCCGATATGGATATATCCATATCGGGCGTTTGCATTTCTGGAGGCAGATGGAAGAGCAGCCGAAGCTTCTTTTGATCGTGAAAGTATCGAAGGGCATGGTGGTGCGCGACACACCCAGACCTGAATCGCAGGGAGGAAAAGCCTTGCGCAGTGTGCCAGTGGGAGCGCAGCTGTATGCGTATGGGATCCATTATGTTCAGAACGTGCCGTATGCACGGCTTGTGCCACTGAACCCACAGCGACCGGAGTGGATCCGGGTCGCGGAAGCAGATGGCAGCAGTGAGTATGTGGATGTCATCGAGCTTGGAGAAAAAGACAATACGGAGGCGCTGTCCGAGTCGGTGACGATGCTGGCGAATTCGATCACGCTGCTGGCTACGGGCGTTCGGGAATGGGCCAGGAAGTGATGAGACGAATTTTTTATTTTGTGCTCGGGCTGCTTTTCGTTCCCACCTGGATCAGGTTGCTTGTTCACGAAAGGCGCGTGTTGTTTTCGGGTCCGACGGATTGTGCGGAAGAGGATGTGCCCGTTATCCATGAGAAATTATCTTGACGATATTTTTTATTGGCTTGGAGCTGCGTTGATCACCACGGGCGCATACTTCATTTTTCCTGTGGCCGCCCTTTTTTCAGCCGGCATTTTTTGTTTGTTCTTTGGCTACCTGATCGGAAAGGCTAAGGCGAATCAGTCATGATTGTTACCGGTGCGTTAACACCTGCGAAGCCAGCCGAGCAGCCAGGCAAGCTCGAGTCGGTGCCGGACCAGGGCGGGAGCATCTACACGGGCCGCGTGCAAACGAAGGCCAGGCAGCCTGTGGGTCCGGAGCTGTCGAAACGCGTGGCGGTGGTCTTTCGCTGTGCGAATGGCATCAGTGACGATATCGCCAATATGCCGCTTCAGCTATATCGCCGCACGAACAATAAGACCGAACAGATCCCACCGGATGTGAACCTGCGCAATATGGCCTACCTGCTCGAGGTGCAGCCGAACCGTTGGATAACGCCATTCATCCTGAAGAAGACCGCGATGATGTGGCTGCTCTTCTGGGGCAATGCTTTGATCTGGCAGCCAGCGCCGCCCGCGCAGCGCGAGTTGTTCGTCCTGCCCACGAACATGACGACGCCCAAGCTCGATCAGAATGGATATTTGTGGTACGAGGTGCGCTTCCCCAACGGTGACAAAAAGATGATCCCTGCGGTCGAGGTGATGCACGTGATGATCAATTCGACAAATGGGATCTGGGGCAGATCTGTACTGGAGTACGCGCGCGAGACGGTGGGCCTGCGGTTGGGGATGTCTGAAACGCAGAGCAGCATTCAGGGGAAAGGCTTGAACCCATCCGCCTATGTGCAGGTCAACGCATCGCTCGATAAAGCGGGCCGGGAGAAATATCGAGAAGCCTACAGCGAGCTGATCTCGGGTTCTGAGAACGCGGGCAACCTGGTGGTCTTCGATAACAAGGTGACGAAATTCGAGCCAATCACGATGAAGCTGACCGAAGCGCAGTTTTTGGAGAGCATCGATCACTCAGATCTCGATCTGGCGAATTTTTTCAAGTACCCGGCTTATAAGCTCAACATGGGGAAGCAGTCGTATGAGAGCAATGAACAGCAGGACCTGGATTACCTGAAGTCAACGCTCGACCCGCACCTGGTGCAGTGGGAGCAGGCGGCGCGTTTGCGCTGGCTGGCCGAGGCTGATCAGCAGAGCGGTTATTTCAAATTCATCCGTGAGTCGATCCTGCGCACGAATGCCAAGAGCCGCGCGGAGCTGCATGCGATTCAGATCGCTTCCGGTATGTTGACGGCCAATGAAAGCCGCGGGATCGAGGACCGTAACAGTTATCCGGATGGCGATAAGTTCTGGATGACGCGGAACAATGGCGAGATTGGAGTTCCTGAAAATGCCAAAGCGTAAAGGCAGTGATCAGTTATCAGTGATCAGTGAGATGGGTTCAGATTCCAGGTTGGAGATGTTTCTGGACAGCGAGCAGAACGCAGAAAGCAGAGGGCAGCCGATGAAGCAATCTTATGTCTTGCAATCTTTTGTTGAGACTCCCTGGGCGATCCTGCCCTATAAGCTGGCTGTGTTGGAAGAGATCGTGATCCGGCATGTGTCTGGCGAAAAGTTGGATGCGGAAGAAATCCAGGCTCGTATCCATGGGGCGACTCGCCCACAAGACCGCAAAGTGCAAAGCGTGGCGATATTGCCGCTCTTCGGGACCATCTTCCCGAGGGCGAACATGATGACCGATATTTCAGGCGCGACGAGTGCAGAGCGTTTTGGCGCCACCTTTTCAGATCTGGTCAACGATCCGGAGATCAACGCAATCGTCCTGGATGTGGACAGCCCGGGCGGACAGGTAAACGGGATCGATGAGCTTTCCACACGGATCTTCGAGGCGCGCGGGAAGAAACCAATCGTGGCTGTGGCTAATCACACCATGGCGTCAGCGGCCTATTGGATCGGGACCGCTGCGGACGAGGTGGTTATCAGTCCATCTGGCGAGGTGGGTTCGATCGGTGTGTTCGCAGTGCATAAGGACATCAGTGGGTCGCTCGAGCAGGTAGGCATCAAGGTGTCGCTGATCAGCAGGGGAAAATACAAAGTGGAGGGGAATCCGTATGAGCCACTGGCTGAGGAAGCGCGGGCTGCCATCGGTGTGAGGGTCAGTGATGCTTATGATGCGTTTATTAATTCCGTTGCCCGCAACCGGGGAGTAAAGGCAGCCGATGTGCGAAACGGTTTCGGTGAGGGGCGCGTGGTTGGCGCCCGCCAGGCCCTGGAGTTGGGGATGGCTGATCGAGTGGGTACATTGGAAGAAACCATTTCTCGTTTGTTCAACAATGGGAATATCCCGTCTGGAGCGGCATCCAGCAGGTCGCTGCTGACGGATGATACGGAGCGCGAGGCGCAGAGCCTGCGTGACTATGTCCAAATTTTCAAGTAAGGAGAATCTACATGCCGAACCTAAAGCCCTATTACGATGCCGCACTTGCTGCGGATGCAGAGGTGAAGCGCATCCTGAACGAGATGGATGCTGCTTTCAACGAGGGAACGGACGAAGGCAAAGAGAAGGCACTTGCTCTGCGCCCCACGCTGGATGAGGCGAAGATCAAAGCCGAGGAAGCCAACAAGTTGTATGCCAGCATGCGGGACGCATCGCTGGTGAACGACAGCATGGCTGCACTCTTCACCACGCCCCCCGATCCCGCCAAAGACGACCAGACGGATGAGAATCCCAAGGTCATGAAGCTGCATGATTTCAATGCGCTTTCCCCCAAAGACCGACTGGCTTTCTCGAAAGCTGGCGGGAAACTCGAAGACTGACCCCCTCTGTCACTTCGTGACATCTCCCCCAAATACGCTTCGCGGATTTAGGGGAGGGGAGTAGTCATCACATAAGGAAAAAATATCATGGCAAACGAAAATACACTCACGGGGTTGATCCCCACCATCTACGTAGCCGCTGACATCGTTTTGCGCGAGCAGACCGGCTTCCTTGGTGCGGTCTACATGGACCCGTCTGGCGAGATGGTCGCCAAAGACCAGAACATCACGTACCCAATCGTGCCAACGATCGCCGCAACGGACGTTGCTCCCGCAGCGGTCCCCACCGAGCCGGCCGGCGCAGCGCTTGGTACCGGCACGATGACCATCAGCAAGGTTAAAAAGGCTCCATTTGTGTGGAAGGGCGAAGAGCAGTTTTCCATTGGCGCCAACTACGAGAAGGTCAAAGAAAGCCAATTTGCACAGGCATTCCGTGTGCTTGTGAACGAGGTCGAGTTGGATCTATTCCTGGCTGCAAAGCGCACCGCCTCGCGCGCCTACGGGACGGCTGGCGCCACGCCATTTGCAACTGCCGGCGTGCTGACCGATGTCGCTGAAACCCGAAAGATCCTGGTTGACAATGCCGCCTGGACGAGCGACATGCACATGGTGCTAAACAGTACGACGGGATCGAAAATCCGCGGCACACAGTCCAGCCTGTTTAAAGTGAACGAAGCGGGAAGTGCTGAGCTTCTGCGCGATGGTAGTCTCGGCAGGCTGGAAGGTTTTGATATGCACGAATCCGCTGCCATTGTCAGCCACGTGAAAGGCACGGGCACGAGTTATGTGGTCAACGGTTCGCATGCTGTGGGTGCGACTACCCTGGTGGCGAAGACCGGCTCAGGGACCGTCCTGTATGGGGATGTGCTGGCGCTCGAGGATGACACGACCAACAAGTACGTGGTCAACACCGGTATTGCCGCGCCTGGATCCATAGTCCTTGGCAGTCCCGGCTTGCGCCAGCTGCAGACCGATAGCAAGACCATCACGATCGGCGCAAATTACCTGGGCAACTTTGCGTTCGAGCGGAATGCCATCCACCTGCTCACTCGCGTTCCCAAACTGCCGATAGAAGGCGCTCTGGGCGAGCATGAGATCATCACCGATCCGTTCAGCGGCATCTCGTTCCTGGTGTCTATGTATCCGGCGTATCACGAAGTGATTGTGGAAGTCTCACTGGCCTGGGGTGTGAAGGCAGTCAAGAGCGACGCGATCGCAACCCTGCTTGGATAGTCTGACTCCCTCTGTCTGACCCCACCCCCGACCCCTCCCCCAAAATGGGAGAGGGGGGTAAGAGGAGAAACTATGACAACTGTGTTGATGCAGAAAGCTGGAGAGGCTGATATTCTTGTTGATTCGACCAACGTGACTCCGCATGAGGCTTTAGGCTGGCGCCGCGCCAGGATCGAGATCAGCGCGGACGGTCAGTCTTTGGTGGTTCCCCACGGGACCTATATTGATATCCAATCAGGCGCGCTGAAGCTGGATGGCGTGCAGATGGTCTCCTCCGCGGCGGAACTTAATTCGCTCGACCTGAATGAAGACCTGCGGCAGATGGTCCATTACACGATCACGCCGGATGCGGAAAGCGCGGTGTCGGTAATGGCTGCGCAGAACCTGAGCGGCGACGCGCAAGTGAAGACGACAGGACTGACGAACCCGGATGTGCCGCGCACAGTGACGGTCAAGGGGAATCTTTCGGGGATCACAGGCGACGTGGTCGTGACCGGCACGAATATCAGCAATGGGGCCATCGAGGACACCATCGCGTTGAATGGCACTGCTGAGGTGGAAGGCGTTGCGGCATTCAAGACCGTGACGCAAGTTGATCTGCCAGCCGAGTCACATACGCCAGTGGAACAGGTTGAAACAGCTACGGTCGTTGGAACTGTGACAGGCGATGGCAATGCGTCTGTAGTTGTGACCGCGGCCGGGATGACCGGCAGCCCGAAGACGAAAAGCGTGGCTGTGCTGGAAAACGATACCGCCAGTGATGTGGCTGGCAAGATCCGCACCGCGCTGGGATTAGATGCCGATGTGATTGCCAGGTTTGCAGTCAGCGGGGCCACGGATAAGGTTATTCTCACCAGACTGGCACCAGCTGCCAATGATGCGACGCTGAACATGTCCATCGATAATGGGACCTGCACGGGTCTCACGACCGCGGCTACTTCTGCGGACACTACCGCGGGCGTGCCGTATGACACTGTGAGCATGGGAGTCGGAAAGAAATTCGGCGTCCCGCATATTGTGGAAAATGCCAGCCTGCTCGAGGAGAAAATATTCGACGGGTCAGACGATAGCGGCACACTGGCTGTGGATGCCGATGAGCTCGAGAAGAATCTATTCTCATTGAACGGCACGCCGGATGGCGCAAAAGTGCTCGACCTGTATTACCTAGCCTAGTTCAAAAGGAGAACGATCATGGACAAGAAAAGTTCGAACGATAGCGATTTCATCAAGGTCACCAAGGATGGTGAGACTATCGAGATCAGCCCACTGGCGCTGGCAGATCATCAGCGGCTGGGCTGGGTGCTCTTCGATGAAGACACACATGATGCCCAAACTGCGGATGCGATCGCGGCTGAAGAGAAGGCCGCCGCAGATGCCGTAGCTGCTCAAGAGAAAGCCGCGGCGGAGAATAAGGCTGTCATTGCAAAAGCGGAAGCGGACGCAAAGGCTGCTGCGGTGAAGTCGAACCCTGAAGCCCTGGCTGCCCAGAGGAGAGCCGAAGCTGCGGCCGCGGTGGCCCGCAAGAAAGCCGAAGCGGATGCTGCAGCTGCTGAGGCTGAAGCTGCCAGGAAGAAAGCGGCTGCGAAGAAGTGATCAGTGATCAGTGATTGGTAATTGGTAGATGGCCAACATTCTGACCGCTGCTGAAGCTGCGAATTTCGTTCGAACGGATACGGCTGACGCCACGATGCTGATGCTGCTGCCGTTGGTGGATAAGTTCATCCAGCGCGCAACGGGGCGGGATTGGACGGCAGATTCAACGATCAACGATGTGGCCAAGGCCGCAGCGGGCATGCTGCTTGTTTCGTGGTATGACATCCCGTCGCAGAGTGGCTCCCTCATCACGGATGCTCCGCTTACTTTTGGCGTGACCAATGTTTTGAGCCAGCTCGAAGCGGAGGCGCTGAAGTACCGCACGACTCAGTTCTATGGTTCGAATGGTGCAGGTGGTGTTGCCATCCCTGGCGCGCGTATCGGCGATGATGTGATCAAGTTGATCGGTGTGTATGGTTCGAGTGGCAGCCAGGTCTCGAGCTTCGAAAGCAAAATCACCGTGGCTGGGCAGCTCCAGCAGAGCTCCGCGAGCAATCTCTCTGGGAATTTGTATGTGGTGATCCTGAAGTCACCCGCAGACGATGTGAGCGCGTAATGCCAGTCTATACCATCAACCCTGGCGAGATGCGGACGCAGATCACTTTGCAGAGTCCGACGGTCACACAGGACCCCGGCGCCGCGCAGGTGACCACGTTTGCGAATGTGTCCCCAAACCCGACCGTGTGGGCTCGGTGGATCAACGCACATGGTCAGGAAGTTGTGACGAGCGAGGCTTTGAAAACTGTGCAGCGAGCCACGGTTACGATCCGGCACCGCACTGATATCAACACGACCTGGCGAGTGCTCAAGAGCAGTGAAGCGTGGCAGATCATCTCTGTTGATCCTGTGCGCGATCAGCGGCGCTATGTGGAGCTGGTCGTTGAGCGCGCGAAAGGCAGTGTGTGAGACGGTGTCAGGTATCAAGTATCAGGTGTCAGGTATCAGGTGAATGAATGGCAACGAGTGGAAAACTCTCCTTAAATGGTCTGGCTAATTATCTCGAAGATCTTGCTCGAGCCGGCAAGGATGTGGATGCAGCTGCGCAGCGTGCTCTCGCGAAAGGCGCTAATGAGATCCTGCCTGAAATGAAGACCCTGGTGCCCAAGGACACTCACAACCTGGAAGCCCATCTGAGCATCGAAGGACCTCACCAGGACGGCAATTTCTCTTATGTGGATATTGGCATCATCACGGCAGACAAAGAGACTGCCATTTATGGCAACGTGCAGGAGTATGGCTCATCGTCTGTCGCCGCCCAACCCTACATCCGGCCTGCGCTGAAGAGCAGGAAGGCCAGGGCGATGCGAGCGATGAAGGAATCCTTGAAGTCTGAAGGCCTGGTATGACCACGATCTTCGAGCGTGTGAAGACCGCCCTGACCACCATCAGTCCCGCAGTGCCCTTCTCATTGGCGCCCTACAAAGCCGGCACGCTGCCTGATACGTTTTTGGCTTACCAGTTGATCGTGAGCGTGCCCGAGCAGAATGCGGATGATGCGGAGATCGAGAGATCGCATCTGATCCAGGTATCCGTTTACAGCAAGGCGGGCCTGGTCTCGCTCCCGGATGTGGATACGGTCATGCTTGCTGCCGGTTTTGAAAAAGGTCGTGAACGCCAGCTTCCCCAGGACCCGGAAACCGGTCACTATGGCCTGGCGAAAGAATACATATTTGTATAGCAATAGCAACCCCGGCAAGAATTGACGAATGGTCAATTACTTGCCGGGGCAAAGGAGTAACAAGCTATGACTGCATCAGGTGAATACAAAAGCACACTAGGTCTGCGTGACCTCTATTATGCGCTGGTGACCCAGGACGATGCGAACGCGTATGCGGCTGGCACGCCCGTGTATGTGGCGCCACTGATCACGGCGAGCCATGCACCGGCCAGCAATAGTCAAACCCAATACGCGGACGATGGTCCGTATGATGTGATGACCTCCGAAGGCGAGACGAAGATCGATCTCGAAACCACCGGGATTCCCGTGCAGATCCTGGCCGCGCTGCTGGGCAAGACCTACGATGCGGCCACGGGCCGCATGTTCGATTTTGGGGCCACGCCTCCGGATGTAGCCTTGTCATTCCGCGCGATCAAATCCAATGGAAGTTATCGTTATTTCCAATATTTGAAAGGTAAATTCTCCGCGCCTTCGGAAGAGCAGAGCACCAAGACCGACACACCGGAACCGAAGACGGCGAAGATCACCTTCACCGCGGTGAAGACGACCTACCAGTTTGATTTGATCGGAGATGCGTCCCTGATGGATGGGGTGAAGCGCGTGGTTGGGGATGAAGATGCAAGCGGCTTTAGCGGCATGACCTGGTTTAGTTCTGTTCAGGTCCCGGTGGCTGGCTCGCCCGCATCGTTCACCTGCACGCCTTCACCTGCGGATGCTGCCACGGGTGTGGCGGTCAGTGTCTCCCCGACACTCACCTTCTCGAACCCATTGGCCGGCAATGCCGAAAACGGGATCATCATTACGTCTGTGGCCGGTGCGCCGGTGGATCTGGCGCGCACGATCAATGCAGCCCGCACGATCGTGACACTCAACCCCAATTCGAACTTGAGCGCAACCACACAGTATCTGATCATCGTCCCGGGTGTGACCAGTATCTATGGCCAGGCGTTGGCCGATACCGTCTACGATTTCACGACGACGTAAACGCCTTTGGCGCCTAACCCCTAGCCCCCTTCCCTGCTGGGAAGGGGGGATGTTTGGAAGGTAACACATGGATTCAGCACCGATTGAATTAGTTTTTTATAGTGGCGACGATGAAGTCATCAAGACGTACAGTCGGGCGCGGGTCCCCTCTTACCTACTGGATATGGCGATAGAACTGCAGGCGACCATGCGAACCGCTGAAGATGAAAATGCAAATTCGGATGCGATTTTTGATTTCGTCGTGGAATTTTACAGCAAGGATAAAGTACCTCAGTTCACACGTGACGAGTTGAAACTGCGGAGCGACCTGAACGAGTGTATGTCAGTGCTGTTGTCGGTGATCACGCGGGCCGGAAATCTCACGCGGAAGTTTGCCAAGGGAAACCCTACAGTCCCATCTCCGAAGAAGAAATAGACGGAGATGGGAAATGGTTCTGGGATCTCAAATGCAGCCTGGTAGAGATGTTCCACTGGAGCCTGCGCGAGATCGATCTCACGGACATCGAAAGCCTGATCCCGTTTGTGTTTCATTATCCGCAGTGGAAGGAGGCGCGCGGCGGTGTGCGCCGTGGGAATGGGCGCGTTTATGCGGATCAGGTAGATTGGTTATAAATGGCAACTATCACTCAATTACCAGGAGTACTGGATATAGAGGTTGGTCTTGGGGATGACCTGTCGCTGCTGTTGGATTGGGATATCAATCTGACCGGATATACATTTGAGGGGAAAATAAGCAAAGCCGGGACCGGCACAATTACGGATATCACAATTACTAATACCGACCTGGCGGCAGGGAAGATCACACTCATCTTGACCGACACGCAAATTCTGGCGCTGGGGGCGGAGGTGCATGGCTGGTATCTGCGTTGGACTGTTTCAGGAAACTCGCGCCGGGTGCTGACCGGTGCGTTTACCATAAAGAGTACTTGAAAAATGGCGATAGAAGTATCAGTCACACAGATAGTCATAAATGCGACGGTGGTTGAAAGCCCATTGTCGGCAGCCGTTGAAATATCCTCAGCTCCAATTCTGGTTGCGGTTTCCAATATTGGGGAGCAAGCACATGACCTTGTAACCATCGGCAGTCCTGCCAATGGTTTATCACTGAATGGTCAGATATTATCTATTGTTCCGGCATCCGCGGGTGTGACGGGCGCGCTATCTGGTGCTGACTGGAGCGCGTTCGATGCAAAGCAACCCGCAGGCGCTTATCTCACATCAGTTGTAGCGGATAGTCCTCTTTCAGGGGCAGGTACGGCTGGATCGCATTTGGTTATAGACCTTTCTGGCAGGCAACCATTAGATACCGGGCTGACATCATTAGCCGGGCTGACGTATGTTTCCACGTCATTTGTGAAGATGACGGGAGCAGATACTTTTACGCTGGACACGGCTACTTATGAGCCTGCCGATGCAACCATTGTAAAAACGGGGAATGCAAGCTGGATTGACCTGACGGATGGGGGAGCGACTACCTTACACTCACACGCCGGAGGCGGCGGATCTGCTCCATTCACTGACTCCACGGCAATCATCAAAGGTTCGGCAGACGACACAAAACTATGGCGTGTAGAAGTGGATGGATTCACAACTGGGCAGACAAGGGTATTTACACCGCCTGATGCAAACCTTACCATCACAGGCGGGGGAACTGTGGCGCTGGGAGGGTTCACCCTGACAGTCCCGGCTACGGGTACGGCGGCGCTGCTGGCGACGGCGAATGTGTTTACCGCCGTGCAGACCGTGAATCTCAACGCTGCAACAGCACAGGTAATAATTGGCGATAGTTCGACAATACATATGGATTTTTTCAAGCCATCTACGGTAGCGGCAGCTTACGCCAATGCAGGCGGGACGGGTGACAGAACATCGACCATTACCGCCACGACCTCCCTGAGCCTGGCGGGGGGAACGCCGTCAAATTGGGTAAATGGCGACCTGACCGAAACTGTTACGTGGTGGGATACTCAGGCAGTAGCCGGATTGTATATCCGTTTCTATTTCACGACCTATAAGCAGATCACGGAAGCGAAATTTTATCAGTCTAATTCAAATGGACAAGGTACGTGGAAATGGCAGGGATCAAACAATGGAACGACATGGACAGATATTGGCAGTTCGTTTACGCTAGGTGGGGCGACTACGCAAACGATGACGGAGCTTTCGGGGAACGGTTCTGGCTACCAGTATTATCAATTATTGGGCGTTTCAGGCAGTACCGTTAATAATGCGTATGCTTATGAGTTCGAGTTCAAGATTTCCGAAGTTGGCCCTGCTATTATTCAGGGTTACAGCGGCGGCTCGACTGCCAAGGGGCCTGTTTCGATCAATCCGAGCGGGGGGGATATATACATGGGCGGGAAGCAAATCTCATTCCCGATTGATGGCGTAGTGGTAATGCCTGACTATGCTAATACCTTTACCGTCGCGCAGATCATTGACCTGTCATCCAGCGCCATCGGATTGACTATCCAGGGCGCGGCTACCCAAACCCATGACCATCTCGTTATCGAGAATAGTAGCGGCACGGATATATTCGCTGTTGATAAGTACGGAAGAATTACCAGCACTATGACTTTGCCAGACGGCCAGGGTGGGGCGAACTTTACTGGAAATTCATACATTATAAACATCAACGACGCTTTGACAAACAGCGATAACAATTTCGGTTTCGATGTGGCCGTTACTTTGAACAGCGATGCAAGCACATATGGATTGACTGGGTCAAGGTTTATAACGACATTTGCTGGAAACACCAGCGCCGATCGAACAATAATTGGCGGGCAATTTCGCGCCCAAGTTGAAAGTAGCTCTAATGTATATATGCAGGCTGCGGTGGGCGGCGATTTTCTGGCAGTTTCTTCGGGTTCGAGGCCAAGTTGGATTAGCGACGCTGCTTATGCGGGACGGTTCGGCATTGAACTGGATAGCAATACAGCACACACGACTGCGCTGGCTGCGGCGCTGTATGTGCCTGCTCCAACGAAGGGCGCAAACATCACTATAACCACATTGTACGGTCTAAAAATTGATGACGTGAATGTTGGCGCTACGAACTACGCAATCTACACCGGCGCGGGATTGGTGCGCTTTGGCGACGTGGTAAATACGACCGCATCCTATCAGGTGGACGGCGCGCAGGTAGTCACCAACCGCGTGATAGACGCACGAATCGATGACGCGATCAATTCAGGCGACGCCACAACGGACGGAGTAATCGATGCGATACGGGATGCGCTGATTTCTCACGGCTTGATTGCGGCAGCATAAGGAGCAACGATGGCACTTACTCGACTACCTAACACACCATCGGCAGGACAGGCGGCATACCGTTTCCAGTATTCGACCATGACCGCAATCATCGACAAGAAGGCGGACCAGGCCGCGCATTATCTCTTCGACATCGGGCAGGGAAATCACGGCACGCCCGAAGCGCCGCGCACCTATGCTGATTTATCGGCGGCCGAGAAGTTGAAAATATTGGACAAGCATGTTTTGAGCGTTATTCTGGACGCGTCCAAATCTTACAAAGCAAACGCCGACGCGAACGCAGCCCGAGACGCGGCAATCGCAGCGGAAGATGGCGAAGTCGTTACCGCATGACCGACCTCAAACCGCCCACCGCGCTAGACCTGATCGTCTGCTCCGTGCTCATCATGCTGGCAATGATATGCGGCGCGTGCGCGCCGATACTATATTTTTGGAAAGGATAAACGATGAAACTGAAACTCTCTCAGATCGTGAATGGTTACTCCGCGCTTATGGCGGTCGGCACTGAGAAAATGCCGATCAAGCCGGCGTACAGTCTCCAGCGGAATATGCGCCTGCTGCAACCGGAAGCCGAGCAATTCGAGAAGACCCGCGTGGACCTCATCAAGACGAAATACGGAAAGCAGGGCGACGGAGATTCCTACACTGTCTCTGCGGATCAATTGCCCGCATTCCAAAAGCAAATTGAAGAATTGCTATCTGTGGAGATCGACGTGGATGTGCATACGATCAAGATCGTTGAGCTGTCGGACAAATTTGAAATCTCGCCTGTTGCACTTATGAACCTGGATTGGATGTTCACAAATGGCGAGACGCCGGAAGCCAGCAAGAAGCCACGGAGACGGGCTAAATGATCTTCCAGGACGATTTACGATTGAGGATTGGCGATTGTGGCCGGTGAAGTAGAACGACTTTCAGGCAAACTCGGACTCGATACTACTGATTTCAAGACCGCGCTGGGGGCGGCGAATCGTGAGTTGCGTGTCCTGGAGAGTGGATTCAAGGCCTCCGCGGCCGCGCTGGGGGATTGGACGAAGGACGCCACAGGCCTGGAGAGCCGCGTCAAGAGCCTGACGGGGCAAATCGATATCCAGAAGTCGAAGGTGGATGCACTGCGGGCAGAGCATGAACGGCTGGTGGAGGCCAATGGCGCCAACAGCCGGGCCGCGCAGGATGCGGAGATCAAGCTCAACAAAGAGACCGAGACGCTGGGTAAGATGCAGGTGGAGCTGAATGGCACCGAAGAAGCTCTGCAGGAGATGGAGAGCGGCGAGGAGGAAGCCGGAGACGCCGCGGAAGATATGGGGGAGCAGGTGGAGGAAAGCGGCACGAAGGTCGAATCGTTCAAGGGTGTGCTGGCCGGTATGGGTGTGGTGGCCGCAGGCGTGGTGACAGCAATTGCTGCGGTGGGCGCGGCTGCTCTGGCTGCGGTGGCCGGGATCAGCGCGCTGGTCTTCAAGGCGTCGGAGGCTGCGGCAGAGCTGGTGGATATGAGCGCCAAGACGGGGATCTCGACGACGCGGCTTCAGGAGTTATCTTTTATCGGCGAACAGGTGGGGACGAGTCTGGATACGATCACGGGCGCGCAGGCGCGGCTAGTGCGGTCGATGTTCAGCGCAACGGAGCAGCAGCAGAAGTTCGATGATGCGCTTGCCGAAGGGAAGTCAGAAGACGAGATTCCGATCGGCGATCTGGCTGTGGCATTCAACACGTTGCGTGTGAGCACTATGGATGCCAACGGCGAA
>Ga0209431_10001999_pt1 | contig 16705 bp, 11 predicted proteins | sample RifCSP13_3_FD_184021 | JGI IMG/M metagenome (GOLD analysis project Ga0209431, IMG submission 184021) | Soil microbial communities from Rifle, Colorado - Rifle CSP2_sed 13_3 (SPAdes) (version 2) | ecosystem: Environmental > Terrestrial > Deep subsurface > Rock core/Sediment | place: Rifle...
CCATAAGGCTACCCATGCAGCTAGTACGAGCAATAAAACCGAGCAAACTAATACCGTACGTTCGACCGAAGTAGGGGCCGAACTTCTGAACATTGACATCTACACAGACCTCACACTCTAGGAAATGAATATCCATACAGATAGAATTTTAAAATCTGTTAATGCCTATAACTTCGATTAATCCGCAAAACGAAATGAACCTGACACTGCGTTGTGGCCCTTTAGATCAATATCGAAGCCCGGCACCTTAGCTCTGTAATACGATGCCTTTCCTACATGTGCGGGAGACCCTGGTATTGTTGTGAATATAGTATTATATAAAGCTGTATCTTCCCCAGTTGCACCCTTAAACGGTGAAAGTTTAGCTTCGATATTATCCCCGACTTTAATCGTTCCGCTAGCACCCTTAATATCAAAGGTTATTGGAACCTTTTCCACAGATACTATTTCTCCCACTAGCTTTGCCATATCAGCAATAGGTCCACCGAGTTTCCCTGACCAAACCTTCAAAAGCTCTTCTTTCTGCTTTTCTGTAGCATTCTGATCTACATATACACGAACAGACCAATTTCCTTTGAGGATGTTTCCAGGGATGTGGCATAACATAACAAGGGTGCGCCCCGACACATCAGTGCCTTCTATGTTTCCTTTATCCACATGCCATCCTAGAATACCATCGCAGTACCCCAGATCCGGATCCTCTCCTACCCAGCATGGGCAGAGGGTATTACATGTGCATACTTCTAAAAGACGACCCTCTACATGATACCCCATCTTTTACCTCCTGCATAAAAAGATCTATAACTTTAACATCCATAATACAGTAATGACGAAATAAATTCAATACAATTTTTTGTATAGTTATCATACATGGGTAACACGGGGACTATAACAAAGAGGTGATAGAATGTATCTCATCCTGTGTTAAAAAGGTTTTGATCAAGCGTTTTTAATTTAAAATCTACTCTGTTTCCTTTCACCGCCAATTTTTGCGGAAACGGGTAACCGCTTTAGTCTATACATTGATAATACTCCGAAAAAAGGACCAATAGCCAGTAACGAAAATGCCCAATGCCATGAAAGCCAATTGACAAAAACAGGTATAAGACGAATTGAAACCATAGTTAATAAAAACCCCATACATGTTTGTAATGTTAATGCGGTACCAACGTAATCAGGGTCTCCTAATTCTGTAATGCTTGCAGAAAACTGTGCGGAATCTGATATAACTGTGAAGCCCCAGATTAGACATAGAATAAACAGAACAATTGGATAATTACCAAAAAGCATTCCAGCTAATATGCAGCAACTACCACTAATGACCATTGAAACAATTGTTATAGTTGTACGACCATAACGATCTGCGAGAATTCCAGCAAGCACGCAACCGATTCCTCCTACACCGATGACAGCAAATGAACTAAGAGCTGACCAAGTTGCTGAATTTGCTATACCACTATTTTTAAAACTTTCAAAAAGAAAAATAGGTATCCATGTCCATACAGCATATAGCTCCCACATATGTCCCAGATAACCAGAATTAGCCAACCTTACTCCTTGATTATCTAAAGACCTGCCTATGTAACGCCAATCGAATGTTGCTCCCTGGTCATAATAAGGGCCATCTTTTACAAATACTAAGCAGATTAAACTAGCGATAATAGATAATATCGAAGCTGTTAGCATCAGCTCGCGCCAATTGAGGCTTCCAAGAGCTTTTAATAAATGTGGTGAGGCAGCGCCAACAGTTAATGCACCCACTAAGACACCTATAGCCATACCTCGATCCAACTTAAACCAAGAGGCCATGATTTTCATGCCTGGTGGGTACACACCCGCAAGACAAACCCCCGTCAAAAAACGAAGAACGAGCGCAGGTTCTATACTGTTTACAAACAGGCCGATTGCGCCGTTAAAGATTGCACCAATAAACGCACTTAATGAAAATACATAACGGGCATTAAAAATGTCAGACACATTCAGAAGGGCGCTTAAAAACGCGCCAACTACAAACCCGATCTGAACCGACATAGTAAGCCATGCTTTACCTGAATCGCTCAGATGCCATTCAGTTTCTAGCGTGGGAGTAACCGCAGATGCTGAAAACCATAATGCCATACCCAGTAACTCTGCAATTGAAAGCAGTACTAGAATTCGCCATTTCATCGAGTCGTTTTATCTATTACCTCTAGAGTGAAATTACAGGGTCAACGTTTGACTTTATACCGATTTAATAGTGTTGGCAACTATGGCTTACTAATATCCCCTCCAATCTATGACTTTTTGCCTTAAATAATTTCAGGTGAGCAAAAGTCAATACTAAGTAGTGTATTACTATTTACTATCTTCGACTTTTGTTCTAAATTGGTATAATTAAGTAAACTAAAATCAGATGAATTAAGTAATGCAAGTCATTCTAAGATTCCTGTATCTCCTTTCCTTAGTCTTTTGGATAGGGAGTATATTCTTTTTCTCCACTTCTGCGGCACCGAGTATTTTTAAAGTGCTTCCAAAGCAGTTGGCAGGTGATTTGGTTACTGATATTTTCCCCAAATACTATCTTATATCCTATGTATGTGGAGTGGTTGCCATCGTTACCTCCCTTCTCTCCTGGTTAACTGGAAGCCATTCGTCAACGGCTTCGTATTTATTGAGAGTTATAATACTTGTGATTATGCTCGGACTTGCAATATTTGCTGGAGCAGTGATTAGACCTCAAGCATTAGAAATAAGAACCGAGATGAGAAGCTTAGTCGAAGACTCCCCAAGGTATAGTGAATTACAAAATAGATTTAATGCACTACATAAAACATCCGTACTATTAAACTCGGTTGTATTTTTATTAGGAATTGCTATTGTTCTTATCACTGCGTATAATTACAAGGAATAAAAAAATACTTAAAAGGAGGTAGCCAAGATGTTTGAGGTAACTGTAAAAGCTGCCAACGAGATAAAGAGACTCTTAGAAGGTGAAGACATACCTAATGCAGTTCTTAGGGTTCGTGTTGTTCCTGGTGGATGTTCGGGATTCTCTTACGAAATGGGATTTGATGACACAACTGAGGATACAGATAAGGTGGTTGAGATGGATGGTATCAAGGTTGCAATTGATGAAATGAGCTTACCTTATCTCAGTGGAGCCATACTTGACTATTCAGACGGTCTCAGCGGTACGGGTTTTGCAATCAAGAACCCGAATGCTAAAGGCTCCTGCGGCTGTGGCTCATCTTTCAATGTTTGAGAATTAACTTTCTAAAAAATTTAAATAGGGCTGGTTTCTTGGCTAAGATGCTGGAAAACCAGCCTTTTTTTATCATAAGAGAATAGTATGCTTAACTATGCTAGATTTTATTAAAACTTCTAAAATTCCAAGGAGATAAGATATGAAATTCGGTATAGGATATTACAGCCTGCAATCCCCACCACATAATCCAAGACCACATCAACAGCTATATGCCGAAATGTTAGAAGAAATAAATATTGCTGAAGAGCTTGGATTTGAGTCTGCATGGTTAACTGAGCATCACTTTCTATCCGATGGATATTGTCCTTCCCTACTCATAACAGCAGCTGCTATAGCCGCTCGCACACGGAAAATACTTATCGGTACTGGGGTCTTGCTTTTACCTCTTCATAATCCAATCAAGGTAGCTGAAGATGCAGCAGTCGTAGATTTAATTTCTGGAGGACGTTTAATCCTGGGGCTTGGGTTAGGGTACCGTAAGGAAGAGTTTGAGGGGTTCGGTGCATCTCTTAAAGAGAGAAGAGGGCGTATGGAAGAAGGCATTGAAATTCTACAGAAGAGTTGGGCAGATGAACCCTTTAGCTTTCAAGGCAGATATTATCAATATGAGAATATTAATGTAACTCCGAAGCCTGTTCAAAAGCCGATCCCTATTTGGATTGGGGCTTTTACGGAACCTGCTATCCGGCGGGCGGCACGGATAGGAGCACCTTTATACGTGCCGGCTATCGGCATAATACCGATTATAAAACAATTGTTTGATCTGCATTCCTCTCTTCTTAAGGAATACGGGCGTAATCCCGATGATTTTGAGAAGCCTCTTGTTCGCGAGGTATATGTATCGAATGAAAAAGGAGATACGGTTTGGGAAAAGATTAAAGAGCATGGAACATATACCGCCAAAGGTTATGCTGCCTGGGGGTCAATGGTAGATCGTGATGGAAATTTATTATCGGACCCTAATGACCCTATTTTATATGACTTGGCGAAGGAACAGAGCATATTTGGAACGCCGGAGGAATGTATTGAAGCAATTAATAGATATAAGGAAGCGTTACCAATAGACAATCTTATTTGCCGTTTTAATTTTCCTGGTATATGCCATGAAGAAGCCATTCGGTCTATGAAGCTTTTTGCCGAGAAAGTAATGCCGAACATAAAATAACTTTAGTTATTTACTTACACACTACGGGCCAAAAAGATGTCATTCCCGTATCCCCGACTTGATCGGGGATCGAGCGGGAATCCAAGACATGGATACCCGATAAAAGCATTCGGGTATGACAACGGTGGGGATAACTGATAAATCTTGTCCCCGCATGTCACTCGATTAAAGCATTCGAGTGCAAGCTTGAGCGGAAGAACATTCGGGCATGACAAGTAAATAGCAAACCTTGAATAAAACATAATTGATATAAACTAATTAACCTTTTGACAATTGAAACTTAAAAGACTCGGAAGAACTAATGTCTTAGTTTCAGAAATTGGTTTTGGCGCTTGGGCTATAAGCGGGCGTGGATACGGGCCAACAGATGACAAGGATTCTATCCGTGCACTGCACAGAGCCCTTGATCTCGGTGTCAATTTTATTGATACAGCAGATATTTATGGAGACGGACACAGTGAAGAACTTATAGGTCGAGTTTTAAGAGAAAGAAATGATAAAGAAGCCATAATTGCGACAAAATTCGGTTGGGATTTTTACCGAGATGGTGGAATAAGAAGCAATCTAAAAAGGAATTACATATCTTTTGCACTGGAAAAAAGCCTGAAAAGACTAGGAAGGGAGTGGATAGACATTTATCAAATACATAACTCGAAACCCGACGATATAGAAAGAGATAACGTTTATGAAACACTTGATGAATTTAAAAAACAGGGAAAGATCAGGTTCTATGGGGTTTCGGCTTATTACGTTGAGGATGGAATAGAAGCAATTAAAACAGGAAAGCCTGACACCATTCAAATCATCTACAACATTATAGAGCAGGAAGTCGAGGAGAAACTATTTCCTCTTGCTATAAAAAACGATATAGGAATCATCGCACGCGAGCCTCTTGCTAGTGGCCTTCTTACAGGAAAGTACAATGAAAATTCAAAATTTCAAAAAACTGACCACAGACACGGATGGGACAAGAAATTTTTAGAAGAGGGAACAAGAAAGGTTAGCAGATTGAAATTCCTAAAAAAAGACGGTCAAACCCTTATCCAATCAGCCCTAAGATTTTCTCTTTCTTACAAGGCTGTATCAGTTGTTATTCCAGGAGCAAAGACAATAAATCAGGTAGAAGAAAACATTAGTGCAGCAGAAGCTAAGCTTAACCCAAATGAGCTAAAACGAATCAGGGAACTTTATAGAAATAACTTCCTTCCCTAAGTCCTTAACTTACAGTCCAATCCTTACTCCTCATACGCATTAACAGCAAGAACGCTGTGGGCTACCGATGCTCCAGCGCGGAGTGCGGCAGAAATCCACATAGCTTCAACGATTTCCTGCTCAGTTGCTCCGAGCTTCTTTGCTTCTTTTGTGTGGAAATCAATGCAAAATGGACACTGAGTTGTGTGAGCAACAGCTATTGCTATAAGGCGTTTTATTTTTTGCGGAAGAGCGCCCTCAGACAATGCTTGCTTGTCAAATTCCACATAGGCTTTAAAAGAGTCAGGTGTGAGTTCCCGCACTTTTCGTAGCTTTTTGACATCCGATTTCTTATAAAGTTCTTCCGACATTTTTATCTCCTTTGAAGTTATAAATATTAGATGCTGTTTAAAAGTAAACATGCTACCTGTTTTGAAGACAAAAGGAAATTTACAGCGTTTTTCGATCGAGGCACCATAGATCCTAAAGTTAGATTGCTTCGTCTCTTCGTTCCTCGCAATGACCCTAGAGCTGTCATTGCGAACACATTCACATCGTTCAGTGTAAACTCCGTGAAGCAATCTAGTATTTATGCTATTAAAACAAAAAATGGTTACTTTCAACAAACTGCAACAGATGAAAGTGTAAAGGCTGCTTTACATTTATGGTGTTTTTTCTCGGATTTTGATACAATTCTTCTTTAATTTAAAAGTGGAACGAAGAGGAGAAAGAAATTGTGCTATAAGGCTTTGTTTATATCTCTAATTTTTTCTATATTTTCTACCTTCAATCTTGCATATGCTGAAAAAGATGCTTATGTCGAAATGTTTTCACCACAGGGAACAGTCAAGGGAGCGAGACAAGTTACTGCTAGGTTCTCCGAGCAGATGCTACCATTTGGTGAGCCACGCTTTGTAGCACCATTTGTCATCAACTGCCCTGAAAAAGGACAAGCAAGATGGATTGACGGAAAAACCTGGTCTTATGATTTTGATAAAGATCTTCCTGCAGGAATACGCTGTGAGTTCACTTTAAAAGAGGCTTTAAAAACCCTTTCAGGTAATGAGATAAAGGGACAAAAGAAGTATTCATTTTCAACTGGAGGGCCTGCGATAACAGAATCCTATCCCTGGGAAGGTTCTGAAAGTTTAGACGAAGATCAGATATTTGTTCTAACACTTGATGCTAAAACAAATGAGAACTCCATACTCTCTAATGTCTTCTTTTCAGTACAAGGAATAAATGAACGCGTTGGTGTGAGGATTATTAAAGGCAACGAGAGAGAAAAAATCCTTAAGTCAATCGGATATAGAGATGATAATACATTAAGAGTTCTTCTTCAATCCAAGCAAAGATTCCCCAATAATTCGGTCGTTCGTTTGGTCTGGAGAAAGGGCGTAATGTCTCTCACCGGTGTAAAAACGACCGAAGATCAGGTACTGAATTTCAAGACTCGTGGACCTTTCACAGCTACATTTAGCTGTGAAAGAGAAAATCCAGAGGCGGAATGCATTCCTATATTGCCCATGCGTTTAGAATTTTCTTCTTATGTTCCTAGGAAATATGCAAGCAAAATCGTACTAAAGGGACCTAATAATAAAGTCTATATGCCATCTAAATCTGATGATAATACGGAATTCGTTTATTCAATAACTTTCAAACCTCCATTTCCCGAAAAGGCTTCATTTAACATAGAAATTCCAAAAGACATAAAAGATGATGCAGGAAGGAGTTTGGCGAACATTGATAAATTTCCGCTCAAGGTTATGACAGATTCCTATCCGCCGCTCGCAAAGTTTGCAGCACGCTTCGGGATTATAGAGCTTAAAGGAGATGCAACGCTCCCTCTTACCCTTAGAAATATCGAGCCTGAAGTTAAGGCACAAATGCTAGGAATTGAAGATAAAAAAGCTGGAATTGTTGAAAAGGTTAAGACATGGATTCTTGAGAATTTAAAGGGAAGGATTTTTAAGGTTGATGTGGGTGATGACAAAGAGATTATAGAGTGGTTAAAAATAGTAGCAGGCGCGAAACGTGAAAACTCTATATTTCAAGACAAAAAGGCAACAAGGGATTTTGTAATCCCTAAACCTGGCGGTAGAAAGGCATTCGAGGTAGTTGGGGTCCCTTTAAAAGAGTCGGGTTTCTATGTTATAGAGATTGAAAGCGAGATCCTAGGTACATCGTTGCTTGGGAAAAGGAAGCCTATGTATGTTCCAACAGTTGCCCTTGTAACGAATCTTTCTGCACATTTTAAGTGGGGACGGGAAACATCCCTAGTATGGGTTACAACATTGGATAAAGCTCAGCCTGTAAATAATGCTTCTGTTTTGATAAGTGACTGTAAGGGAAATTTAATATGGAAAGGAAAGACCGATAAAAACGGCATTGCTAAAATAAATACTAAATTGCCTTCGGAACAAAATCTCCCTAACTGTGAGTTTGAAATAAATTACAGAGAAGCTTCACAGGCACTTGAGGGTATAGGTAGTGGCTTATTTATCTTTGCAAAGACATCGGACGACATGACTTTTGTACATTCAAGCTGGGAGAAAGGAATAGAGCCATGGAGATTTAATCTTCCAGGTGGGTCTTATCCTGATGGTGAAGGTATTATCGCACATACCATCTTTGACCGCACCCTTCTTCGCGCTGGAGAGACCATACATATGAAACATATCCTAAGAAAGCATACTATTGCTGGATTCGAAATGGTTCCTGATAAAGAAAAACCTGACGTGATGGTTATAGAGCATCAAGGGAGTGATCAAAAATATCGTTTTCCTCTCAAATGGAATCCAAATGGCTCGACCGAGGCACAATGGGAAATCCCAAAAGATGTAAAACTCGGATTCTATAATGTTGTTCTCCTGAGGAATGGGGATGAAGATGACTATAGTAAGCAGCTAAGATCTGGGTCGTTTAGAGTTCAGGAGTTTCGCGTCCCTTTAATGAAGGGGATTATACAATTTCCTTCAGAAGCTCTGATTAAACCAAAAGAGGTAGATGTAGATATTTCAGTATCCTATCTTTCAGGAGGAGGCGCATCAAATCTTCCTATAAAGCTTAGAAGCGAGGTTCAGCCAAGATACCTCCCTACATTTGAAGGATTTGATGGATTTCAATTCTCCAATGGACGTATAAAAGAAGGAATACAAAGAAGCTTAGGCTATGAGTCTGAAGATGAAGATGGTTATTCAGTTGATAGAAAAAATGTGAAGCTTAAGACCCTTGCTTTGACTCTAGATAAAGCCGGTGCATCTAGAGTAAAACTATCTCCGCTCCCAGTGATTGACACTCCTAAAGAAATTCTCACTGAGCTTGAGTATAAAGACCCAAATGGGGAGATACAAACTGTTGACGCAAGAATACCATTATGGTCCTCCAAAGTGCTAGTAGGAATAAAGCCTGATTCATGGGCACTCTCTAAGGATTCTTTAAAATACCAGGTCGCAGCGGTTGATTTAGCAGGAAAGCCAGTGCCTAACTCACTTGTGAAGGTAGATCTCTTTCAGCGAAAGACTTACTCCCATAGAAAACGACTTGTAGGCGGATTTTATTCATATGAGCATATAACTGAGATAAAACGCTTAGGTCAGATCTGCAGAGGTAAGACAGAAAAAAACGGGATATTATTCTGCAACACTTCCATATCCGTATCTGGAAGTGTTATCCTGCAGGCTGAGACTAGTGATAATCTAGGTAATACATCAACAGCAAACTATGAGGTCTGGATTGCAGGAAAGGATGACTGGTGGTTTGAGGCAGGAAACGAGGATCGCATAGACTTTTTACCAGAAAAAAAGAGATATGAACCAGGGCAGACTGCTAGATTTCAGGTGAGGATGCCATTCAGAGAAGCAACTGCCCTTATTACAATTGAAAGGGAAGGAATAATTGATGCATTTATTAAGAATATATCAGGAAAGGAGCCTGTTATAGAAATCCCTGTTAAAGGGAGTTATGCGCCCAATGTTTTTGTATCGGCTCTCGTTGTACGTGGCCGTGTTGCAGATATTCATCCAACTGCAACAGTTGATCTTGGAAAACCTGCTTTTAGGCTTGGTATTACGGATATTAATGTCGGATGGAAATCATATGAGCTAAAGGTAGGGGTTTCTTCAAATAAAAGCGTCTATAAAATACGAGAAAAAATAGAAGCGAAAATAGATGTAAAAACAGCCGATGGAAAACTTCCGCCAAAGGGAAGTGAAGTGGCCGTAGCTGCCGTTGACGAAGGTCTTCTAGAGCTTATGCCTAATAACAGTTGGAATATCCTTGATGCAATGATGGGAACAAGAGGCTATGAGGTTCGAACATCTACTGCTCAAATGCAGGTAGTGGGAAAAAGGCATTATGGGCTAAAGGCGCTCCCTCAAGGTGGAGGCGGGGGAAGGCAGATAACACGCGAGTTATTTGATACCCTTTTATTCTGGAAAGCGAATGTAGCTCTAAATGAAAAGGGTGAAGCAAAGGTGGAGATACCACTTAATGACTCCCTTACTAGCTTCAGAATAGTAGCTGTTGCAACTGGAGGTGTTGGGCTATTTGGCACAGGGGGAACAAGCATAAGAACGACTCAGGATTTAATGATTCTTTCAGGTATTCCGCCACTTGTAAGAGAAGGAGACAAATTTAGGGCAGGCTTTACAGTTAGAAACGCATCAAGTCGCAAAATGACTGTAGAGGTTAAAGGGGGCTTCAAAGATAACGAAGAAAAGAAAGAACTAGTTATGATCACCGAACCCCTAAAGCCGGGTGGAGCAAAGGAGATCGGTTGGGATATTAATGTGCCTTATAATACTGATAGTTTGACCTACGAGGTTATGGTAAAAGAGAAAGATAGTAGGGGCACGTTGCAACGTGCTCCTACCTCCGACAGCCTCAAGGTTACCCAGAAGGTGATCCCAGCAGTCCCTACAAGGGTTTTTCAAGCCACCCTTACGCAAATAGAAAAGAGTTTTAATATTACTGTTCAAAAACCGAATGATGCCCTATCAGGAAAAGGTGGAATTGACGTTTTGTTAAGGCCGAAACTATCAACCGGCTTAGATGGAGTTATCCGTTACATGAAAAGCTATCCCTATACGTGTACGGAGCAAAGGGTGTCACGGGCTATAGCATTAAGGGACGAGTTGTTGTGGAAAAAGATTATGGCTGAGTTACCTTCATATCTTGATTCAGATGGGCTTGTAAAATATTTCCCAAAAATGGACTTTGGAAGCGATGTGCTGACTTCCTATATCCTTTCAATTTCAAGTGAGGCGAAATATGAAATCCCCTCTGAAGTAAAAATACGCATGGTGACTGGATTAAAAGGGTTCATTGAAGGAAGGGTAATAAGATATTCGTCTTTACCCACAGCAGACCTTTCAATAAGAAAGATGGCTGCATTAGAAGCCCTTTCACGTAATGGTGAAAGTGACCCAAACCTTCTAGGTTCTATATCAATAGAGCCTAATTTATGGCCTACATCAGCCGTGATAGATTGGATGAATGTACTTTTGAGGATTAAAGATATTCCAGATCTTGATAAGAAACTAAAGGAATCCGAACAGATAATAAGGTCGCGGCTTAATCTCCAGGGAACTACAATGGGTTTTTCAACTGAAAGCACAGACGACCTCTGGTGGCTAATGGTCTCAACTGATGAAAATGCTGTAAGGGGTTTACTAACCCTTCTTACATTCGAGAACTGGAAAGACGATATTCCTAGAATGACAAGGGGCGTTATCGGAAGACAGAAACAAGGGCACTGGGATACAACGGTAGCAAACGCATGGGGTGTGCTTGCAATGGAAAGATTCTCGGAGAAATTTGAATCCGTTTCTTTGATAGGCTCTACATCTGCCGAATTGGATGGAACAACAAAAACGGTTAATTGGAAGGAATCCCCTAAAGGCAAGAGTGAAATGTTTAGCTGGCCAGATACGAAAGAAGAACTGAGCATCGTTCATCAGGGCTCTGGGAAACCCTGGGCTACAATAGAGAGCCTTGCTGCAATTCCGCTTAACGAACCATTCTCAAGTGGATATGAGATTAAAAAGACTCTTATACCCGTAGAACAAAAAATGGCGGGGAAATGGAGCACCGGAGATGTAATAAGGATTCGTCTTGAGCTTGAGGCGCAAGCCGATATGACATGGGTCGTTGTAAATGATCCAATACCTGCCGGCTCGGCTATTTTAGGGACTGGGCTTAGTAGAGACTCGGAGGTTTTAACACAGGGAGAAGAGAGTAAAGGATGGGTTTGGCCTGCATTCGAAGAGCGCTCATTCGAAGCATTTAGAGCGTATTATGAATACGTACCAAAAGGAAAATGGACTGTTGACTACACAATGAGGCTTAATAACGAAGGGGAATTCGGTCTCCCACCAACAAGGGTCGAGGCGCTTTATTCTCCTGAGATGTTAGGGGAGATGCCGAATAAGGAGATTAGGGTTGAGCCGTAAGTATCGTCGTAATAAAATGATCACCACTCATTTGATGAGAATTTTCTTCGTGAATTTGTTTGAAGCGGCCGTGAGTAAGACTCGTGCCCAAGTTAATAGACGTGTAAATATAATAAAAAATCAGATAGTTCACCGGCCCCATTCGCCTATGCTTCAGACAAAGACTTACTGGTGGACTAATGTCATTATTAGTCCGTCACCCCAATGGAAAACGTTGTTATTGATCGCAACATTCTCATATCTCTTTACAACCTACGCCTATGCCACGTCCACATTTAATGAAGTTAAAAATTCTTACAAAAAATCCGATGCGGTTCTCCTTGATAGACACGGACGGATCATCCACGAACTAAGAGTAGATGAAAAGGGGAGGAGGCTTGAGTGGATAAGCCTTAAAGATATTTCCCCGTCTTTAATCAAAGCAGTTATTCATTCAGAAGATAAACGGTTTTATGATCATTATGGAGTAGATTGGAGAGCAACGATGGTTGCCATTTTTGAAAGTCTCATAACTACAAACAATAGGGGCGCAAGTACAATAACGATGCAACTAGCGTCAATCCTGGATAAGGAACTAAAACCAAAGGAATCAAGAAGAACGCTAAGCCAAAAATGGAAACAGATAAGGGCAGCCTGGGATATCGAGCATACTTGGTCAAAGGATGAGATACTTGAGGCATATCTAAATTTGGTAACATTTAGAGGCGAGCTTCAAGGCATATCATCTGCATCAAGGGGGCTTTTTAATAAAGAGCCAAGCGGATTAAATGAGCCGGAATCTCTAATACTGGCGTCTTTAATCCGCTCACCAAATGCACAACTTAGAGATGTAATAAAAAGGGCTTGTATTCTAACAAGTTCTATTAAGTCACAAACTCCATGTGAAAACATTACGAGTATTGCAGAGAAAAAGCTTTCAGGTCCTTATTCAATAAGACCTCGTATTGCCATTGCACCTCACGTTGCCCGAGAGCTTTTACAAAAAGAAGAGGCAATAGTGGTTTCAACGCTTGATGCAGATATTCAGCGTTTTGCAACCGAAGTCTTAAAATATCAACTCGGTTTATTAAAGAATCAAAATGTCCACGATGGGGCAGTCCTCGTTGTTGAAAATAAGACAGGGCATATCCTCGCATACGTTGGAAATAGCGGACTATCTTCAAGTGCGAGATATGTAGATGGGGTCAGAGCTAGAAGACAGGCAGGATCAACACTCAAGCCATTTTTATATGAACTTGCAATTGAGAAACGCCTACTTACCGCCGCCTCAGTCCTCGATGATTCTCCACTAGATATTTCAACTCCAGTTGGCCTATATATCCCGCAAAACTATGACAATGAATTTAAAGGTCTCGTCAGTGTTCGAACCGCACTTTCAGCATCCCTTAATGTCCCTGCAGTAAGGACCTTGATGTTAGTAGGAGTAGAACCCTTTGTTAATAGACTAAAAGAACTTGGGTTTGAGAGCCTTAATGAATCAGGAGATTACTATGGTTACTCACTTGCTCTTGGCTCTGCAGACGTAAGCCTTTATGAACTTGTAAATACTTACCGGACATTAGCTAATGATGGAAAATGGAGTGAGTTGAGACTCACCTTCGATAAGAATACAAACGAAAAACAGGTACTCGAAAAAGACGCTACATTTATTATCTCAGATATTCTTTCAGATAGAGAATCGAGAAGCGCAACTTTTGGATTTGAAAATCCATTATCCACCCGATTCTGGACGGCAGTAAAAACAGGAACGAGTAAGGATATGAGAGACAACTGGTGTATTGGATATTCACAGAAATACACCGTAGGAGTTTGGGTTGGAAATTTCACAGGTGAACCAATGTGGAATGTTACAGGAATAACAGGAGCTGCGCCTATCTGGCTCGAGCTTATGAACTATCCTCATCGCAGCTATCCCAGTATTCCTCCTCAACCACCTTTAGGAGTGGTAACAAGGAAAATTGAATTTGATCATCATATAGAGTCTGAAAAAGATGAGTGGTTTATAGAGGGCACACAACCAAGTTCAATTGAATTAAATACAATCCACGTAAATCCCCATATTATCTATCCGTCAGAGAGAACTATAATCGCTTTAGATCCGGATATTCCCGAAAGACACCACCTAATCTTTTTTGAAGCAAAAGCCTCTAATACTACTTTCCAGTGGTTATTAAATAATAAAAAAATAGGCACTTCTAGTAAAAGAGTTTCATGGAAACCTAAAAAGGGTAAATATGTACTATCAATCGTAGATAAACAAAACCGTATTATTGACTCAGTAGAATTTGAGGTTAGGTGAAATGTGCCTATCAATAGGAGATATAGTTTTGGCACACACCTTCTCGTAGAAATAAGACGTATAATTACAATAGTATTAATAACTTCGTCATATATTGACTGTATCCACTTAGTAGCGCAAACACTTATGAGAGACTCAACCTAAATGAGGCTGAAACAGATACTAAGTATATATTTGGCAAACCGCAATTTCAGAAAGAAGCTCTGGCAAAAGAACTAACGTCAATCTATAATAAATGTCCTGTAATGTATTTATATACAAATAAAAAGAACTCCTTATGTTTAAATAGTAAACTATGAAAATAATCTTAGTCACTGGATCGGCAGGTTTAATTGGTTCCGAATCAGTACGATTTTTCTGCGATCGCGGTTATACCGTTGTCGGTATTGATAACAACATGCGTCAGTTCTTCTTTGGTGAAGACGCCTCAACAGACTGGAACCGCGACCAGCTTTTACATGATTACGGCGAGAAGTATTTTCATCATGAAGTTGATATACGCGATCAAGAAGCTATTACCAATATTTTTAAGACATATAATAAGGATATTGACCTCATAATTCACACTGCTGCTCAACCATCCCATGATTGGGCAGCTAGGGAACCCTACACCGACTTTACAATTAATGCTAATGGGACGCTAGTATTACTGGAAAATACCAGGCAGATTTGCCCAGAAGCTACATTTATCTTTTGCTCTACAAACAAGGTTTACGGAGATAATCCAAATTATTTGCCACTTTTTGAGCAAGAACTTCGATGGGAAATCGAGGAGACACATCCTTATTGGAAGGGTATTGATGAAACCATGAGTATTGATAACTGCAAGCACTCTTTATTTGGAGCATCTAAGGTAGCAGCAGATATACTAGTTCAGGAGTATGGTTGTTATTTTGGCATGAGAACCGCTACTTTTCGAGGGGGGTGTTTAACAGGTCCTAATCACTCAGGCACAGAATTGCATGGATTCCTTTCTTATTTAATGAAGTGCACGTTGAGCGGAACTCGTTACACAATTTACGGCTATAAAGGAAAGCAGGTTCGCGATAATATTCATAGCTATGATTTAGTGAACGCTTTCTATCAGTTTTATCAAGCTCCGCGTATAGGTGAGGTTTACAACATTGGTGGTGGGCGTTTTAGCAATTGCTCCATCTTAGAAGCCATACAGGTTTGTGAAAGGATTGCAGATAGGAAGCTCAACTGGAGTTATGTAGAATCAAACCGCATTGGAGACCACATCTGGTGGATTAGTGATTTAAGAAAATTTAAAACTCACTATCCTGAATGGAACTTGACTTATGGAATAGAAGAAATTTTGAAAGAAATCTTTTTACAGAATAGCAGCCGTTGGATTTAGGTATCTGCCAAGTGATTAAATCTGCTCTCCATACCCTTTTAAGGATTGGTCAAGTTACTTTAAAAAAACTTTTAAGACAACGAATCTTCAGGTTTCTTGTGGGTGGCGGAGTATCATTGGCTTTTAACGTTTTGCTCATTTCTATAATGATTGAGCTGCTAGGACTTGACACACCCATTCTGCGTAACGTAGCCAATGCAGCATCTATCGAATTGTCATTGCTATTTAGTTTTTTTGTCTATAGGACTTGGGTTTGGTCAGGGGGTAATTCGACAATTCAAGAAATTTTGAGGCGACAGATTCCTCTCTACCATTTATCAGTTGGGGCGGCTGTCGGTAGTCGAATATTAATTGTGTTTCCTATCCTAGATTGGTTAGGTATTAATTACGTAATTAATACCTTAATAGGTGTGTTATTAGGTGCAAGTATCAACTATATGATTAGCGATAGATTTGTGTTTATCGATCGATTTGATTTATGAGGAAGTAAGGGTTCATTTCAGCACCTCTTACCGGAAGTACGTGACCTCTTTGATGCTGCAGCAGAAGGATACGATGTCGTTATTGGTAGCCGTTTCTTTTGCTATAATCTTAGTCGCTCGATACCTGCGCGGCGGTCGTAAAAGTTTTGCAGATGCTTCACGACGCTGGTATCGCCCCTTTCTCCAAGATGAAAGAGAATACCCCTGAGAAATAACACCACTCCTTACAGTTGGCATCTATAATTAAATGACTGACGCAGCCGAGCTATTTCTTATCTATGGGATTGATGGAACCGTATGCGAAAGAAGATATTACTCAAATGCCACACACCTTGAAAACATGCAATAATGGAAATGTTAGAAAGAGAACTACGACGGAATCAGCACTATTTTCCCAAAGACCTCTCTATTTTCCATAAGCTTGTGGCCTTCTGCAGCCTGAGACATCGGAAGAACTTTGTAGAGAACGGGTTTCAGTTTGTCAGATTCAACGTGCTTTATAACCTCAAACA
>Ga0209431_10002005_pt1 | contig 16684 bp, 16 predicted proteins | sample RifCSP13_3_FD_184021 | JGI IMG/M metagenome (GOLD analysis project Ga0209431, IMG submission 184021) | Soil microbial communities from Rifle, Colorado - Rifle CSP2_sed 13_3 (SPAdes) (version 2) | ecosystem: Environmental > Terrestrial > Deep subsurface > Rock core/Sediment | place: Rifle...
AGGCCCAGCGCCCGTCGAGGCGAAGCTCGCCGTTCGCCTGCAGGCCGAAGACGCGGAGCTCCGTCACCACGCGGCAGCGCGGCACGGCCGACGAACGCCACGGAGAACGTGCGACGAAGTGCTCGGGCAACAGTGTCACCAGGTTCTCCGCGAGGGTACGCGTGAAGCCGGTGTCGAGCGGCTCGCCCCAGCGCAGGAACTCGTCGATCCGCAGCTCGCCGGGCGCCGTCCAGGTGACGAGCTGCGGGCGGTCGAGATGGCCGGGGAGCCGGACGGGCATCACGCCGACGAAGCCACGCCGGGCGTCGGCCGTGGAAACGGGTGCGGCCGGCGGCTCGGCAACCGAGCGCAGCACGAAGAAGCGGGCTTCGGGCGTGCGTTTCAGCGAGACGCACCCCGCGCCGACGATCAGGGCGGCGGCGAGTACAGGCAGGGCGGCACGCGCGCGCATCACTTCTTCTCCTTGCTCTGGGGTTTGCCCTGCAGCATCGCCTCGGGGTGGGTCTGGATGTAGTCCAGCAGGTTGCGGATCGCCTTCATCGCACGCTCCAGCTCCTCGAACGTCCCGGCTGCGCGGACGCGCGCTTCGTCGGCTCCCGACAGGGTTCGCTCGAGGGCTTCGAGGGTGTTCTGGGCCAGCTCGAGCGTTTCGCGCATCTCGCGCAGGGTCGTCTCGCTGTCGCCGCCGATGCTCTTCACCCTGACGTCGAGCTCGCGGATCAGCCCCCGGGCTTCCGTGACGGCTCCGCGAGCCTCCACGATCGTGGGCTGGAGCTCGCGCGTCGCGCGGTGGGCGCCGGCCATTGCTCCCGCGAGGTCGGGCGAGGCCAGCACCTCGCGCAGGCTCTGCAGCGCGCCGCGCAGGTCCTCGAGCATCTGGTCGAGCGGCAGCTCGGCCAGCTTCTCCAGGAACGTCTCGGCCCTGTCGCCGAGCTTCTCCATCGCCGTGGGGGTGGTGGGCAGCTCCGGGTAGCGTCGCTTGATGCCCGAAAAGCGCGCCTGCTCCGCCGGCTGGAAGTCGAGATCGATGTACTTCTGGCCCGTGAGCAGGCTCTGGCTCAGCATGCGGGCGCGCACCCCGCGTGCGATCAACGCCGCCGCGAGCTCGTCCGACGTCCTTCCGGCGAAAGGTCTCGGCACGCCCTCGGGAGCCTCGACCACGTTGGTCCGGATCTCGATCACGACCTCGATCTGGATCAGCCTGTCGTCGCGACCCGTGAGGAACGCCGTCACGTCCTTGACCTCGCCGATCTTGACGCCGCGGAAGGTCACTGGCGCGCCCGTGTTGAGCCCGCGCACCGAGCCGGGGAAGAACACCGTGAACAGGCTCTTGGGCTCGAACCAGTTGCCCGAGCTCAGTAGCGCGATGGCCGCCAACAAGAGCGCGATCGCCCCCAGGACGAACGCGCCGACAGCCCGCGGATGCGTCTTCTGGCTCACAGCCGCCCCCGTTCCAGGAAGGCACGCACCTTCGGCTCCTCGCTGTGCTTCAGCTGCTCGGGACGTCCCTGGGCGATCATGGTCCTGCGCTCCGCGTCGAGAAACACGGCATTGTCCCCTAGCTCGAAGATGCTGGGCAGCTCGTGGGTCACGAGCACGATCGTCGTGCCCGAGCTCTCCCGTAGCTCGAGGATCAGGTCGTCGAGCCGCCGCGAGCTCAGCGGGTCGAGCCCGGCCGAAGGCTCGTCGAAGTACAGGATCTCGGGATCGAGCGCCATCGCCCGGGCCAGGCCCGCGCGCTTGCGCATGCCGCCGCTGATCTCCGCGGGGTAGTGGCCCTCGAAGCCTGCGAGGCCCACGAGAGCCAGCTTGAGCCGGGCGACGTCGCGCGCCTCGCCAGGTCCGAGGCGCTTGCGCTCGGCGAGCGGCAGCGAGACGTTCTCCTCGAGCGTCATCGAGCTCCAGAGTGCGGCGCCCTGGTAGAGCACCCCCAAGCGGTCCATGAACCGCTCGCGCGTGTCTTCGTCGGCCTCCCAGAGCGGCTCTCCGTCGTAGAGCACCTCGCCTTTCGCGGGGCGGTTGAGCCCGATCATGTGCCGCATCAGCGTGCTCTTGCCGCAGCCGCTGTCGCCCATGATCACGAAGATCTCGCCGCGGCGGATCTGGAAACGGATGTCCCGTTGGACGATGCGCGAGCCGAACGCCATCGTCAGGTCCTGCACCTCGACGTGAGGTTGGGGTTCGCCCATCGCTAGAGGTGCAGCAGGTGCAGCAGCACCGTGAAGACGGCGTCCACGACCACCACCAGCACGATTCCCATCACGACCGCCCGCGTCGTGGCTTCGCCGACGGCGGCCGCGCTGCGGCCGCAGCGGACGCCGTAGTAGCAGCCGGTGAGCGCCACCACCACGCCGAACGCGACGCTCTTGACGAGGCCGATCACGACGTGGCGCAGCTCGAGCGACGACTGGGTCGCCCTCAGGTATTCGACCGCCCCCAAATCAAGCAGCGCCACGCCCACGAAGGTCCCGCCAAGGACGCCCAGGACATCGGCGTAGGCCACGAGCGCCGGCAGCATCAGGCTCGTCGCGAGCACCCGGGGCAGCACCAGGAACTCGACCGGCTTCAGTCCCATGGTACGAAGCGCGTCCACCTCCTCGTTCACGGTCATCGTGCCGAGCACGGCCGCGAAGGACGCCCCGGTGCGGCCGGCCATCACGATCCCGGTCATCAGCGCTCCCAGCTCGCGCGTGATACCGATCGCGACCAGGTTCGCGACGTAGATCGAGGCCCCGAACTGCTGCAGCTGTACCGCGCCGACGAACGCCAGCACGGCGCCGATCAGCAGGTTGATGAGCGCGACGATCCCGAGCGCGCCAACGCCGGCCGACTCGAGCGCGTGCATCAGATCGACGCGGCGAAAGCGCGCACGCCCGCGCAGGAAGGCGCCCAGGGCGACGACGGTCTCGCCGAGGAAGTCGAGCGCGTCGCCGGCCGTGCGCCAGGCGCGCAGCGCCACCTCGCCCACGCGTGCGGTGAGCGCATCGTCTTTCGGCGTTTGCGGCATGACGCGCGCCGGCACGGCCAGCGACAGGTCCAGCAGCCGCCGGGCCCCCTCGGGTAGCGCGCTCGTGTCGACGGCGGACCCCCGCGCGGCCGCCAGGCCCGCGGCCGAGAACAGGAAGCTCACGAGCGCGCTGTCCCAGGTCTCGAGGCCGGCGGCTTCGAAGACGAGGCGTGTGCCCGCGGGCGCGGATTCGAGCTCGCGGGCGACCGAGTCAGTCGAAGGCAGGCCGTCCGCGAGCGTCCATCGCCCCGAGAGACGCACGCGGATGGCGCCCTGGCTGTCGCGCGCGATTTGGAGGCGGGACAGGGCGTCGGTCGCCGGAGCGGGAGCGCTCACGAGGCCTGCATGTTAGCGCATGCCCACGGACGGCCTACTTCACCACCTCGACCATCGAGTCGAAGACGCGCACCTTCTTCCAGTTCTTCTGCTGCTCGGCGATGAACTGCTTGTGGCGCGGGTGCTCCTGGTAGGCGTCGTGGGCCGCCCGGCTCGCGAACGTGACGTGGAGTGCCACGTCGAAGTCGCGGTCGTTGACGGGCCGGGCGAGCTCCGCGGCCACGACTCCCACCGAGAAGGAGAGCGTTCCCTCGTAGCCGGTCAGGTACTTGTGGCAGGCCGCGACCAATTCGGCCCGCGCCGCCTGTGAGGCGTCGTTCAGGCTGAAGTAGACGTCGTGCGCCAGAGCCTTCTGGGCCCAGGACGCCACGGGTGCGAGGAGCAGCAGGGACGCGAGCGCGACCGTTCGCTTCATGAAGGCCTCCGGAATGGAATGCCATCATAGGCCACGGCCCGGCGATCCGTCCGAGGCTCGTCGGTGCTCGCGAAGGGGTAGACTGAAAAGGTGGACTCCGGACTTCGCGACAAGGTCGTGATCGTCACGGGCGCAGCGGCCGGGATCGGTCGCGCCACGGCGCTGCGCTTCGCGCGCGAGGGCTGCCGCGTGGCCGGCTTCGACGTGGACGACGTCCGCGGCCGCGCGCTCGTCGCCGAGGTCGTGGCCGCGGGCGGCCAGGGCCAGTTCGAGTGCGTCAATGTGGCCGAAGCGGCCTCCGTCGAGGCGGGCGTGAGAGCCGTCGCGGAGCGTTGGGGCCGCATCGACGTGCTGGTCAACAACGCCGGCATCCTGCGCGACGCCCAGCTCGTCAAGTGGAAGGACGGCGCCGCGGCCGCCACGATGAGCGACGAGGCGTGGGAGGCGGTGATCGGCGTCAACCTGCGCGGCGTCTTCCACTGCACGCGGGCGGTCGTGCCGCACATGATCCGCGGCGGAGCAGGGGTGATCCTGAACGCCTCTTCGGTCGTGGGCCTCTACGGCAACTTCGGCCAGACGAACTACGTGGCCACCAAGGCGGGCGTCGTCGGCATGACGCGCACCTGGGCGCGCGAGCTCGGCAAGTTCAAGATCCGCGTCAACGCCGTGGCGCCCGGCTACGTCGCCACCGAGATCCTGAAGGCGATGCCGCAGAAGATCCTGGACGGCATGGTCGAGCACACGCCGCTCGGCCGCATCGGCGAGCCCGACGACATCGCCAACGCCTACGCATGGCTCGCCTCCGACCAGGCGAGCTTCGTCACCGGCCACTGCCTGTCCGTCGACGGCGGCGTCGTCGTCGGAACCTGAGGGGAAGGAGCCGTCGTGAAGCCGATCTACATCGCCGCCTACCACCAGTCGGTGTTCGGAAAGCTCATGGGCATGGGCGTGCCCGAGATCGTGGCGAACGCCGTCCGTGGGACGTGCCAGGAGATCGCCGTCGATGCCGCAGCGCTCGACGTCGCCTCGATCGGCGCCACCTGCAACATCTCGCTCAACGAGCAGGGGCTCCTGGCCGGGCTGGTCGCCGAGGTGCCCGGCCTCGGCGCCAAGCCGATCGAGTCGGTCGAGAACGCCTGCGCCTCGGGCGGCCAGGCCGTGCTGTCGGTGATCCAGAAGCTCCAGTGCGGCCTCGGCGACACAGGGATAGCCGTCGGCTACGAGAAGATGCGCGACGCGGAAGGCAAGATGGACGGCAAGCTCGTGGGCAAGGTGCTGGGCTACTTCTCCCACCCCGACGAGCGCCCCGGAAAGGTGTTCGTGTTCCCGCACCTGTTCGCCGAGGTGATGGACGTCTACTTGAAGACCCACGGCTACCGCGAGGAGGACCTCGCTTCGATCGCCGTCCTCGAGTACGCGAACGCCAAGTACAACCCGTACGCGCAGATGCGAAACGTGGACCTCACCGTCGAGAAGGCCTGCTCGATCGAGGGCATCAACCGCTACATCGCCGAGGGGCTGCGGCTCAAGACCTTCGACTGCTCGCAGATCACGGACGGCTACGCGGGCATGATCCTGGCGACGGAGGAAGGCCTCGCGCGCCTCGGCGTGAAGAGGAAGGACTGCGTCCAGATCGTGGGGTGGGGCCAGGCCACCGATCCGCTCAAGAAAGAAGGTCGCGACGTGCTGCGGCCGAAGGGCGCCTACGCTGCGATGGGCCGCGCCTACGCGATGGCGGGGCTCACCCCGAAAGACGTGAACGTCGCGGAGCTCCACGACTGCTTCACGGTCATGGCGGCGATCGGCACCGAGGTGATCGGGAAAGCGGAGTACGGCAAGGGAGCACGGTACTGGGTGGACGGCAAGGCCGCGCCCCAGGGTGAGTGCGGGATCAACACCTCGGGCGGTCTCATCGCCAAGGGCCATCCCATCGGCGCCACCGGCGTCGCCATGATCGGCTGGTGCGCCTGGCAGCTCCAGGGCAAGGTCGCCAAGGAGCTGCAGGTGAAGAACGCGCACGCCGCGGCCACCTTCAACATCGGCGGGCCGATCTGCGCCTCGGTGTGTACGGTCCTGAAGCCGGCGGCCTGAGCGGGCCGCTATCGGGCTACTTCTTCGGCTTCTTGTCGTGCACCTTGCCGAGCATCTCGTCCTTGAACTCGGCCGGCTTGTGGCACTTGGCGGTGCAGCTCGCCTTCTCGGGCTTGGCGATGAGGCCCGCAGCCTTGGCCTGCTCCGGGTTCTTCATGACGCTCATCTTCCAGTAGTCGCCGCCGTTGCCGTGGCAGGTCTCGCACTCGGCCTTGGGCTCGGCCGTGGCGTGCTTCGTCTTCGACCAGGAGTCGAATTCGACCTTGTGGCACATCTTGCACTTGGCGACCCCGACGGCCGCGTGCTCGGCGGCTGCGGGCGCGGCCTGGAGCGCCAGCGCGAAGGCGGCGCCTGTCGCGAAGGCGAGCAGCTTCTTCATGATCCTTGTCCTCCCGGGCATCGAGGCGGCACGCCCATGATCCAAGTCTCTGCACCTGTCCCACCGAGCGTCAATGGCTCATTTGATGGGTCCAGCCTATTATGGGGCCTCGAACCAAAGATGAACCCGGAGGACAGTCCATGCAGCGCCTCGCCCTCAGCCTCGTGCTGGCCATGAGCACGACCGCAGGAACCACGACCGCCGGCGAAGCCCTCAAGGCGCCCGCCCCCGAAGACCGTTTCATCTGGCTCGAGGACGTGACGGGCGACAAGTCGCTCGACTGGGCGCGGGCGCGGAACGCCGAGAGCGCCAAGGTACTCGGGACCCCGGACGAGGTCGCGCTCGAGAAGCGCATCCTCGACATCCTGGACTCGAAGGAGCGCATCCCCGGTGTCCAGAAGCTCGGTCCCTGGTACTACAACTTCTGGAAGGACGCGAAGAACCCCCGCGGCCTGTGGCGGCGGGCGACCCTCGCGGAGTATCGCAAGCCCGAGCCCGCCTGGGAGACCGTGATCGACGTCGACGCGCTGGGCGCGGCGGAGAAAGAGAACTGGGTCTGGCACGGGGCCGACTGCCTGAAGCCCGGCTACAAGCGTTGCATCGTCCAGCTCTCACGCGGGGGCGCCGACGCAGACGTGGTGCGCGAGTTCAACCTGGAGACGAAGGCGTTCCTGAGGGACGGCTTCTCGCTGCCCGAGTCGAAGAACAGCGTCGGCTGGCTGGACCCCGACCACCTCTACGTCGGGACCGATTTCGGCGCGGGCTCGATGACGACCTCCGGCTACCCGCGGATCGCGAAGGTCTGGAAGCGGGGCGCGCCGCTCGCGCAAGCCGAGACACTCTACGAGGGACAGCCGGGAGACGTCGCGGTCGTCGCCTTCCGCGACCACACGCGGGGCTACGAGCGCGACTTCGTGCTTCGCGCGCCGACGTTCTTCACGAACGAGCTCTACCTGCGCCGCGACGGCAAGCTGGTGAAGATCGAGAAGCCCGACAGCGCCAAGGCGAACGTGCACCGCGACCTGCTGCTGTTCGAGCTTCGGGACGACTGGACGACGGGCGGCAGGACGTATCCCGCCGGCGCGCTGCTCGCGAGCGACTTCGAGGGCTTCATGAAGGGGGAGCGGCGCTTCGACGTGCTGTTCGAGCCGAGCGAGCGCCGGTCGCTCGCCGCCTTTAGCCCGACGCTCAACCACGTCCTGGTCAACGAGCTCGACAACGTCAAGAACCGCGTCTACGTGCTGAGCCGGCAAGACGGCAACTGGACCCGCGAGTCGCTGCCGGGGATGCCGGAGTTCGGCACCGTGGTGGCGACCGCGGTCGACGACGAAGAGTCGGACGACTACTTCATGACCGTCACCGACTACGTCACCCCGACCAGCCTGTCGCTCGGCACGATCGGCAAGAGCGCGCCGGAGAAGCTCAAGCAGCTGCCCGCCTTCTTCGACGCGAGCGGGCTCGCGGTGAGCCAGCACGAGACGGCCTCCAAGGACGGCACGCGCGTCCCGTACTTCCAGGTGGCTCACACGGGCCTGACGCTCGACGGCAAGAACCCGACGCTGCTCTACGGCTACGGCGGCTTCGAGGTCCCGATGGTCCCCGGCTACAGCGGCGGCGTGGGCGCTGCGTGGCTCGAGAAGGGCGGGGTCTACGTGGTCGCCAACATCCGCGGCGGCGGCGAGTTCGGCCCCAAGTGGCACCAGGCCGCGCTCAAGGCGAACCGCCACAAGGCCTACGAGGACTTCATCGCCGTGGCCGAGGACCTGATCCGGCGCAAGGTCACCTCGACCCCGCACCTCGGGATCCAGGGCGGCAGCAATGGTGGCCTGCTGATGGGCAACATGCTCACGATGCGGCCCGACCTGTGGGGAGCTGTCGTGTGCCAGGTGCCTCTGCTCGACATGCGCCGCTACCACACGCTCCTCGCCGGGGCGAGCTGGATGGGGGAGTACGGCAACCCCGACGACCCGCAGGAGTGGGCGTTCATCCAGGGCTTCTCGCCCTATCACCAGCTGAAGGGCGGCGTGAAGTACCCGCCCACGCTCCTCACCACCTCGACGCGCGACGACCGCGTTCACCCCGGCCACGCCCGCAAGATGATGGCCCGCATGAGCGAGATGGGGCAGGACGTCCTCTACTACGAGAACATCGAGGGCGGCCACGGTGGCGCCGCGAACAACCAGCAGGCGGCGCACATGACGGCGCTCGCCTACACCTTCCTGTGGCAGAAGCTCGGGCTATTGCAGCGCCAAAAGGAGCGCAGCCTCGAGTGACGGCTTGTCCTGCTGGTTCACGAAGTGCTTGACGATCGTGCCCTTGGCGTCGACGAAGAACATCGTCGGGAAGACGCTGACGGAGCCGTAGGCTTCCTGGACCTCGGGCGTCAGCTGGGCGAGCGTGAACGTGAGGCCCTGCTGCTTCGCGTAGGCGCGGCGCTCCTCGTCGCCGTACGGCAGCTCCAGCACACGGTCGGCGTTCAGGCCCACGATCCGGAAGCCCTTCGCTGCGTAGGTCCGGTCGAGCTCCACGAGCAGCGGTGAGGTGCGCACGCAGGGCGGACAGTTGGTGAACCAGAAGTAGAGCAGGTGAGGCCGGCCCGCGAGGTCCGTCGAGCTCACGGGCCTTCCGTCGTAGTCGGTCGCGGACAAGGCCGGCGCCGGGCGCCCCTCCCAGCCCGCGATCGTGCGCTCGAGCGCCTTGCCGAAGCGCGGGTCGGCCAGGACGCGGTCGACGTCTACGATCACGATCTCCCCGTTCAACGGATGGCGCCTGATGAACCTCGGCATGCGCGGGTCCGACTCCATGATGCGCAGCAGCAGCTCGGCCTCGCCTGGAACGTTGAACTCGAACTGTTCCGAGATTTCCTTGAGCGTCGGCGGGCGGCCGGCGCCCTTCTGGTGCTGGGCCAGGTACAGCGGCAGCTTGAAGAAGGAGTTGAAGAGCCGATTGAGCGCGGCGCGCTCCTCTGCGGCGGTGAAGACCTCGTTGTAGAGCTGGGACACCACCACCCGTTCGCCCGCCTTCACGTGGGCCTTCAGGTACTCGACGACCTTGACCTCGGCCTCCGGGGCCTGCGCGGCGCCTGCCGTGGCCACGAGCGGGATCAGGACGAGCGCGTACGCCAGGACGGCGCAAATCATCTGGAGCATCCTGCGATTCTATCTTCGCGCGCCGCTGCGCGTCGGCCCCGAAACTCTATACTGGGCCCCTGATGCCCACGGGCTCGGGGATCCTGCGCCTCGCGCGCGGCCGTAGCTCCGCGATCGACCTCGACACCGAGGAGGGCCGTGCGTTTCTGCAGGAGCGACTGGCCTTCTACAACAAGGTCTGCTTCCTGATCTCGGGATCGTTCTTCGTCGTCAGCCTGGCGCTGATCGCGAGCGGGCTCCAGGCGCCGGAGGCTGTCACCCGCGAGCACGAGCGGCGCGCGGTCTGGCTCCACGCCGCGACCCTGGTCGTCGGGCTCTCGGTTTGGTGCGTTTGCTCGCGCGGGCCCAGGCTCGGCTCCCGCTTCCTGCGCGCGATCGACGCGGGGGCGCTGCTGCTGGTGTGCGCGGGCTTCTGCCTGCAGTTCGTGAGCGCCGAGGCGCCCCACCTCGAGCGGATGGGCCCGTTCCCGCGCGTGACGCTGGTGCTGATTCTGACCCACGCGCTCGTCGCGCGCGCCGTATTCGCCCCGACCCCGGGAGCCCCGATCGGCGCTGCAGCGGTGGCGATCTGGACCGGGCTGTGGGTGCTGTGCGCCGTCGTGGTCGCGACGCTCACCTCGCGGCTGATCTACGGGCTGCGCGAGCAGGTGCGCGAGGCGAAGCGTCTCGGCCAGTACACGCTCGAGCAGAAGCTCGGCGAGGGCGGGATGGGCGTCGTCTACCGCGCGAGCCACGCGATGCTGCGCCGGCCGACCGCGATCAAGCTGCTGCCCCCGAAGAAGGCGGGCAGCGTCAATCTCGACACGCTGGTGCGCGAGGACGGCCCGCAGCCGCCCGGCCGTGTCGTGCACGTGCTGAGGCAGGTCGCCTCCGCGCTCACCGAGGCCCACGGCATCGGCGGGATCCCGGACGTGGCCAAGGTGGTGGACTTCGGGCTGGTCCGAGATCTCGAGCGAGCCGCGGACGTCTCGCGCACCAACGTCGTACAGGGCACACCGCTCTACCTGTCGCCCGAGGCGATCACAGCGCCCGACCAGGTCGACGGCCGTGGCGACATCTACGCGCTCGGAGCCGTGGGCTACTTCCTGCTGACCGGGCAGCACGTCTTCTCGGGCGCGACGCTCGTCGAGGTGTGCAGCCGGAGCCGATCGAGGCGCTCGTGCTCGCCTGCCTCGAGAAGGACATGGCGCGGCGTCCCGCGAGCGCGGCTGGGCTCGGGAGCCGCCTCGGCACGCTCGCGGCCGCGTACGCCTGGACCGAGAACGACGCGCGCGCCTGGTGGGACCGCTGGCGCGAGCGGCCCGACCGCGCCGCGGCGCCGAAGCACGAGTTCTCTGGAACGCTGGCGGTCTCGCTTCTGGACCGCTCGCGCTAGCGCTCGGTGAGGAGCTCACGACACCCCTTCTGCTTCTCGTCGGCCTGCTGGCAGCGGCTCCCGAGCCGCCGAGTGGTGCTGGGCTCCGCTTCGGATTCGCCAAGCGCCCGATCACGCCCGCCCTCGCCGGAAATCCTATCTACCTCGCGGGCTTCGGTCACGATCGCAAGGCCACGGGCGTCCACGACGACCTGTGGGCGCGCGCGGTGGCCGTGAGCGACGGGCGCCAGAAGCTCGCGATCGTCGCGATCGACCTGATCGGCGTGTTCCACGCGGACGTCGCGAAGGCCCGCGCGCTCCTGGAGCGGAAGGTCCCAGGCGCGCGGCTCATCGTGTCGAGCACGCACAACCACGAAGGCCCGGACACCATGGGTCTGTGGGGCAGCGGCCGTTTCTCGTCGGGCGTCGATCCGAGCTACCTGGAGAGCGTCCGCAGCGCGATCGCGGACGTCGCGGCCGAGGCGCTCGCCCGCCTGCAGCCGGCGCGGCTCGTGCTCGCGAAGACGCGCACTCCGGGGCTCGTCGAAGACGGTCGGCTGCCGCGGGTGATCGACGACACCCTGGTGGCGATGCGGGTGATCGCCGAGGACGGAGCGACGCTCGGCACCATCGTCAACTGGAGCAGCCACCCCGAGGCTCTCGGCGGCTCGAACACGCTCATCACCTCCGACTTCCCGCACTTCCTGAGGACCCGGATGGAAGAGCGGCTCGGGGGCACCGCGCTGTTCGTCGTGGGCTCGATCGGCGGGCTGATGACGCCGCTCGGGCTGAAGCTCACCGGGCCCGACGGCCGTGAGTTCGCTAAGGACAGCTTCGAGCTCGCTCGGGCGGTAGGCGAGCGCGCTGCGGACGCGGCGCTCGCCGCCCTCGAGACGGGTCGACCCTCGGCCTCGGCGACGCTCGAACACCGCCAGGCTACCGTCTTCGTCCCGCTCGAGAACCGGTTGTTCCGCCTGGCCATGTTCCTGGGCGTGCTCGACCGCGAGGTCTATAGCGGCGGGAAGCGCGCCACGTCCGCCTTCGGCGACGACCTCATGACCGAGATCGGCTACCTGCGCCTGGGCGACGCCGAGGTGCTGCTGGTGCCGGCCGAGTTCTACCCGGAGCTGGTGCTGGGTGGGATCCAGCACCCGCAGGAGCCGGGCGCGGACTTCCCGGGGGCGCCGCGCGAGCGCGCGCTCTTCACGCTGCTGCGCTCCGAGTACAAGCTCGTGTTCGGCCTCGCGGGCGACGAGATCGGCTACGTGATCCCGCGCTCGCAATGGGACGCGAAGAAGCCGTTCGCGTACGGCCGCGCCGAAGACCAATACGGCGAGGTGAACTCGGTCGGCCCTTCGGCTGCCGCGCGCCTCGCCCTTGCCTTCGAGCGGCTGCTCGGGCGTTAGGCTCGCCGCCTGCGCAAGATCGCGGCCGAGAGCGCGCTGGCGACGAGCCCGATCGGGAACGGCTGGACGAAGGTCAGCGCCGCGTTGGTGAGCGGGCTGTCGTAGAGCTCCTTCAGCATCTGCGCCTGCTTCGCCGTCTCCTCGAGCTTCTGCGGGCTCGCGCCCGCCGCCTGAGCGCGCTCGACCATGCACGCCGCGAACTTGTCGCCGAACTCCGGCGTCACCTTGAAGTAGACGATCTGAAAGGCCACGACGGACGCCACGCACGAAACGAGGGTGATCAGCAGGCCGAGGGCGAAGCCTCGGCCAAAAGTGATCCGCCCCGCGACGGCAGTGTCGCGATACGAGCGGACCCCGAAGAACACGATGAGCGCCGACAGCACAATCGTCGTGTAGCCGATGAGGTCCGTCTTCTCGAACCCGATCGAATCGAGCAGGGGCACCGTGGCCAGCATCATCGCGACCGACAACGCGGCGGACGCGAACCCGAAGCTGAGGACCGTCTTCCTCATGGACTCTCGGCCTCCTTCCGTGAACCCCGGTTCACGTATCGCCAAACTAGGGCCCGCCTTGCCTGCTGTCGTCGTCCTTTCGGGTGATTCTGCGGCCCACGTTGCAGAATCATGCCTCCGGGCGACGCCTCGGCGTCAGGCAACGAGACGCAGAGCCTGGGCGATCTGCACGGCCTGGGTGCGGCGCTTCGCCCCGAGCTTGTCGAGGAGGCGGCTCGAGTGGGTCTTCACGGTGTTCTCACTCACGCACAGGCTGTCGGCGATCTCGCGGTTGCCGAGGCCCGTGGCGATGAGGCCCAGGATCTCGAGCTCGCGGGGCGCGATGCCGAGCTCCTGGAGGCGTGCCTCGTCGAGCTCGAAGGGGCCTGCGGCCGGGATCTCTCTCACGATCACCGTCGGCTTCCGCCGCCGCAGCGTCAGGCCCAGCCAGATCCCGGGCCCTGCGAACAGCGCGGACATCAGGCCGGCGTAGATTTCCACCGAGCGCTCGACGACGAGGAAGCGATACTCGGCCAGCTTCAAGGCCGCGATCAGGACGCCGCCACAAAGACCATAGAGAACGACGTCGCGCAGCGCCCGGCGGCGGCGTGAAGCGGAGTGACCGATCATGGCGCCCTAGCGGAAGTTCTCGACCAGCATCAGCTCGGACTGGCCCTCGGGCCACTCGGAGTAGAGGACCCACTCCTCGTCGGGAGAGACGGCCAGCCACATGTGCCGCGAGGAGCCGACCTGGGTCTCAACCTTGGATTCCTCAACCTCCCGCGCGCTCGTCCACTTCGCCAGGCCGAAATCGAGCACCTTCGCGTCGCCGCGCGCGGTGACGAAGATGTTCGCGGGCTTGATGTCCCTGTGGACGGTCCCCTTCGCGTGGGCGGCGGCGAGGGCGTCGGCGATCTGGGCCGCGAGATCGACGAGCTCCGCCGTCCCGAGGGGCTGGCCGGCGATGCGGTGCCTGAGGGTCTGGCCTTCCAACAGCTCCATGGAAATGAAGGGCTGGCGCTCGTGCTCGTCGATGTCGTGGATGGTGCAGCTGTAGGGGTGGTTGAGGGCTGAGGCGGCCCTGGCCTCGCGCTGGAAGCGCTCGAGCGCCGTCGGGTTGTCGAAGTGCTCGGCGGGCAGGAACTTCAACGCAACCGATCGGTCGAGTCGCGTGTCCCTGGCCTCGTAGACGACGCCCATGCCGCCGGCGCCGAGCTTCTCGACGATCCGGTAGTGGGAGACCGTTCTACCGATCATGGCGCTTGAGCTTTCCCGTCCAGTGTCGGCGTGCTTGGCGAATGGTACACGACGGGTCCACTCAGGGCTGCCGCCGCGCGTCGTCGATCGCGGCCGCGAGGCGTTTCATACCGTCCTCGACGGAGTCCGCACGGACCCCGCCGAAACCCAAGACGAGCGCGTTCTGGGGCTGCGCCCGGCCGAAGTAGTAGGCCGACAGCGGCATGACTTCTACGTTTCGCTCCGCTGCCGCCTCGAAGGCGCGTCCCGCGTCGGCGTCCACCAGATCGGCCACGGCGTGCAGGCCGGTGCGCGCCGGACGCAGCCGCAGCGCGCCGCCGCAATGCCGTCGCGCCGCCTGCTCGAGCGCCTCGAGCCGCTCGCGATAGGCCGCGCGCACGCGCCGCAGGTGCCGCTCGTAGTGGCCGCCGAGCATGAAGTCCGCGAGCACCGCCTGGTCGAGCCGCGGGGGGTGCACCTCGCTGGCGCGGCGTACCGCCAGCAGCTCGTCGTGAATGTCGCGCGGCACGATCATGAACCCGAGCCGCAGCGCCGGGAACAGCGTCTTGCTGAAGCTGCCGACGTAGATGACCCGGCCGTCGACGTCGAGGCCGTGCAGGCACGGGCCCTCCTCGTCGACCTTCACCGGATGGATGCGCGCGCCGGCCGCGACCAGGGCGCTGCGCGCGCCGGGGTAGCCGGGCTCCTCCATCCACGCTTCGTCGCCGGGGTCGAGCAGGAGCTGGCACAGGAGATCCATCGCGCGCTGGGCGCCGGACACCACGAACACCTGGTCGGAGTCGCACTCCGTCCCGCGCGCCGCCCGCACGTGAGAGGCGATCGCCTGACGCAGCTCACGCAAGCCGGCGGAGTTCCTCCACGGTGGAAGCACACGCGGACGAGCTGGCCGGCTACGACACGAGCCCGGGCACCATTCGCTTCCGAGCGGACGAGCCCCCTGCCGGCCACTCTCGTGCGGAAGCTGGTCAAGTCTCGGATCGCGGAGAATGCCCGCCTCGGCTCCTCCAAGCCGCCAGGGCCGCGCGCGCGCGGCTCCACCGCTCGTGCGAGGTGAGACCGGTGGTCGTGGGCGCGGCGCAGGGCGCGTGTAGGATACGGGCCACAGACTGGCCCGCAAATGAAAGACCTCACCCGCGGATCCGTGGGCGGACACGTGTTGCAGCTCGCGGGCTTCATCGCGCTCACCACGACGTTCCAGACGCTCTACTTCCTGGCCGACCTCTACTTCGTCGGCACGCTCGGGAAGGAGGCGGTGGCCGGCGTGTCGCTCTCGGGCAACCTCGCCTTCCTCGTGCTCGCGCTCACGCAGTCGCTCGGCGTCGGCGCGACCTCGCTGATCGCTCAGGCGCTCGGGCGCAAGCAGCGTGAGCAGGCCGAGCTCGTATTCAACCAGGCCCTCGTCCTCGCCAGCCTCACCGGCCTGGCCTTCGGTCTCGTGGCGTTCGCAGCGCGCGCGGCCTACTGCCGCTGGCTTGCCGCCGACGCGGTGACGGCCGCCCGCGGCATCGAGTACCTGTCCTGGTTCGTGCCGGCGCTCGCGCTGCAGTTTCCGCTCGTGGCCCTGGGGGCGGCGCTGCGCGGGATGGGGGACATGAAGATCCCGACGGCGATCCAGGTGGCGACCGTGCTGTTGAACATCGCGCTCGCCCCGACGTTGATCTTCGGGTGGCTGAGCGGGCGTCCGCTCGGCGTGGCCGGTGCCGCGATCGCCTCGCTCGTCGCGATCGCGGCGGGCGGAGCTGCTTTCGTCGCCTACTTCCGGCGCCAGGCGAGCCCGTTCCGCTTCCGGTCGCGCGACTGGGTCCCGCAGCCGCGCCTCTGGGGCGACATGCTGCGGATCGGGCTGCCGGCGGGCGGGGAGTTCGCGCTCATCTCCGTCTACATGGTGCTCGTCTACGACATCACGCGCCACTTCGGGACGCCGGCCCAGGCGGGCTTCGGCATCGGCGTGCGAGTGATGCAGGCGATGTTCCTGCCGGCGGTGGCGATCGCCTTCGCCACCGCCCCGGTGGCGGGCCAGAACTACGGCGCGCGGCTCGGCGCGCGGGTGCGTGAGTCCTTTCGCGTGGCCGCGTTGATGAGCGTCGCCGTGATGCTGGTGTTCACCGTGCTGTGCCACGTGGCGCCCGCCGCGATGGTGCGCTTCTTCAGCCCCGACGAGGCGGTCGTCGCGTTCGGCTCGGAGTACCTGCGCATCGTGAGCTGGAACTTCGTCGCCTCGGGTCTGGTGCTCGTGACCTCCAGCATGTTCCAGGGCATGGGCCACACGCTCCCCGCGCTCGCGAGCTCGGCGCTGCGCCTGCTCTTCTTCGCGCTGCCGGCCTACACGCTCTCCCACCGGCCGGGCTTCGAGATGCGGCACGCGTGGTACCTGTCGGTGGCCTCGGTCGCCATCCAGGTCTGCCTGAACCTCTGGCTCCTGCACCTGGAGTTCGACCGCAAGCTGGCGTTTGCCGTGCCTCCCAGCCCACCTGCCACCCACCCGGCCTGACCGGCTCGCTCAGGCACTCGACTATCTCGGTGAAGAGCTCGACCATCCGGTCGAACCCACCGACAGCTCATCGCACCGCCGTGGCCCCCAAACCATTGTCCGCATGAGTCTTCGGCGTGCGTCCCCGCTGCACGTCGGGTGGGCCTCGCTCTTGCTGTTGGTCCACGGTGGACGCACCCAGCGAGCGGCGGCCCACCGCCGAGCCGCGACAGCCCAAGGGGGCCATACAGGAGGACGACATGCGGATTTCTTCTTCACGACTTTTGGCGTTCGTCGCGCTCGGCGGGGCCCTCACGCTCGTCGCGTGC
>Ga0209431_10002008_pt1 | contig 16658 bp, 17 predicted proteins | sample RifCSP13_3_FD_184021 | JGI IMG/M metagenome (GOLD analysis project Ga0209431, IMG submission 184021) | Soil microbial communities from Rifle, Colorado - Rifle CSP2_sed 13_3 (SPAdes) (version 2) | ecosystem: Environmental > Terrestrial > Deep subsurface > Rock core/Sediment | place: Rifle...
GGCTCGCCGGCGGCGCTGTTCAAGCTGTGCTGGGGTCCCATGGGGTCTCATGGAACCAGTTTAGCTTATTCCTATTGCTTATGCAAATGTCAATAGTTGATAGGAAATGAAATACAGAAATTAAAAGTCAGAAATAAGAAATCAAGAAAAGGGATTCCGATTTCTCATTTCTGTATTACTTATTACTGTCTTTTTTAGCTTGTTACTGCTTTGCCAAGCGCCTCTTTACGGGAGAGCCTTATTTTCCCCTGCTTGTCTACCTCCAGAACCTTTACCAGAACCTCATCGCCTTCTTTGAGTATATCCTTCACATCCTTCACTCTTTCCTCGGCTAATTGAGATATATGTATCAGACCGTCGGTGCCTGGAAATATCTCCACAAATGCGCCGAAGTCCATGATCTTTCTTACCTTGCCAAGATAAATCTTTCCAACCTCTGCCTCCTGAGTAAGCTCCTTGACCATGGCAATAGCCTTTTGCGCTGCCTCATCGTCTGATGATGCAATATTTACCTTTCCTGAATCATCTATATCAATCTTTACACCGGTCTTTTCTATAATACCCTTTATGTTCTTCCCGCCAGGCCCGATAACGTCCTTTATCTTCTCCTGTTTTACATAGATGGTTATTATCCTTGGGGCATGGACAGAAAGTTCAGGCCGAGGTTGAGAGAGAGCCTCTTTCATCTTTTTAAGAATATGCAACCTTCCTTCTTTTGCCTGATATAATGCATCTTTTAAAACATTTTTTGTTACGCCTGTAATCTTTGTATCCATCTGAAATCCGGTAATCCCATCTTCTGTGCCGGCAACCTTAAAATCCATATCACCAAGATGGTCTTCATCGCCAAGGATATCAGAAATGACAGCAATCCGTTCATCTTCTTTAATAAGCCCCATCGCAATGCCAGCCACAGCATCCTTCACAGGCACGCCTGCGTCCATAAGGGACAGTGAGGCGCCGCATACGGTTGCCATAGATGACGAGCCATTGCTCTCTAAAATATCAGAGACAACCCGTATAGTATAAGGAAATTCTGAAGCCTCTGGGAGAATCTTTACAACAGACCTTTCTGCAAGAGCTCCATGGCCCACCTCTCTTCTGCCAGGGCCTCGCAGCATCTTTACTTCCCCGACAGAGAAAGGAGGGAAGTTGTAATGGAGCATAAATGTCTTATACTCCCACCCTGAGAGGGCGTCTATCTTTTGCTCATCCTCTGATGTTCCCAATGTTGTAGCAACCATTGCCTGTGTCTCGCCTCTGGTAAATAGGGCTGAACCGTGAGTCCTTGGAAGCACTCCAACCTCACAGGTTATCGGCCTTATATCATTAAGCCTTCTCCCATCTATTCTTATATGTGTTGATAAGACAGCTTCTCGCAATATTCGGTATTTTAGGTCTTCAAATATTTTCGTTATTTCACTTTCCCTGCCTTCATACTGAGACTTAAGGGCTGCTAACAATTCTTTCGCAATGTCAGATAATCTCTGATACCTTTCCTGTTTGGCAGGAATGTTCAATGCCGCTTTTATTTTAGCTTCAGCAAATCCCTCTATCTTTGCTGTCAATTCATTATCTATCTTAAGAGCGGGGACAGCCATCTTCGGTTTTCCTATCTCTTTCATAATCTTGCCTTGAAGCTTTATGATATCCTGGATAGAGTTATGCGCAAACATCATGGCTTCCAGAAGGTCATCTTCCGTAGCCATCTTTGCGCCGCCTTCTACCATGATAATGGCATCAGCGCTTCCGGCAACTATTAAATCAATATCGCTCTCTTTTTGTTCTTTATAAGTAGGATTGCATATATAGTTGCCATTTATTCTGCCTACCCTGACGCCTGCTATAGGCGTGGCGAAAGGGATATCTGAAACACACAGCGCTGCCGAAGCCCCTGCCATTGCCGCTATTTCAGGATCGTTTTCCGGATCCAGCGAGAGCACGGTAGCAATAACCTGAGTTTCGTTAAAATAGCCTTCCGGGAAAAGAGGCCTTAGAGGCCTGTCTATCAGCCTGGAGCATAATACCTCCCGTTCAGTCGGCCGGCCTTCTCTCTTGAAAAACCCGCCAGGGATCTTTCCTGCTGCATATGTCATTTCCATATAATTTACCGTAAGCGGGAGAAAATCTCTATCTTCAGCCGCCTCTTTGGCGGCGCAGGCAGTGATGAGAACCACTGTATCGCCGTACCTTACCACTGCAGAACCATTTGCCTGCTTGGCCATTTTTCCAATTTCTATTGAGAGCGGTCTGCCGCCGAAATCTATTTCATATTGTTTTGTCATTAGTTTAAAAGTCTCCTTTTAACTTCCAGAATTCAGAAGCCAGAAGTCAGGAGTCAGAAAGAAAATAGAAACGGTTTTTCTTCTGAATTCTGGATTCTGAATTCTGTATTCTAAATTTAATTTATTTTCTCAAGCCTAATTTGTCAACGATTGCCTTATATCTGCTGGCATCTTTCCTCTTTAAGTAATCAAGCAGCCTTCTCCGTTGACCAACTATCTTGAGAAGGCCCCTTCGTGAATGATGGTCATCCACATGGGCCTTGAAATGTTCAGTAAGATAGTTAACCCGTTCGCTGAGTATTGCAATCTGCACTTCCGCTGAACCGGTATCGGCCTCACTTCTTTTGAAGGTTTTTATAACCTCCTGTTTCCTTTGTTGTGTAAGCATAACTCTTACCTCCTTAATTATTATTGAAGCTATTTTAGCTGTTTACCCCATTAGCAGGCTGTTGAAAAAGGCATCAACAGCCTTGATTACACAGATTAGGAAAAACGATTACACAGATATTTCAATGGGTTTTAATCTGTGAAATCTAATCTTTTATCCGTGTAATCGGAGTTTGTTGAGTTTTTCAACAAACTGTTAGAGAAAGCCGCCATCTTAAATAGTTAGAGAAGTTGTTCTCTAACGGGGTTTACTGCAACTGCTCTTGAAATACCTTTTCTAATTTGAATTCATTATTGCCTTTGTGTCTTGCAAGGGCAATAATCCTTCCGTTAAGTGTGAATCTTACCATCTCATTACATTCAATGGAAGAAAGAAAATCTTTTTTAGAATCGAACTGGGAGAGTTTAGGCCATACTCCATGTATTATCCTCTCTGCCAAGTTTTTGTCAACCTCAATATCAGGAATATTTGCAAAAAGCCTTTCTATAGAGATAATATTCTCCTTCAAAAAATCTTCTTTCACTCCCTCAAGTTTATCTATTGAAATGCTCTGTTCCAAAGAAAAATGGCCGTTCTTTGTCCTTCTTAAGCTGATAAGGTGGGCACCGCATCCAAGTCTTCTCCCTGCATCAAAGGCAAGGCTCCGTATGTATGTTCCTTTGGAACATACTATTCTTATACTGACGAACGGCGCCTCAATATCTTTTATTTCTATATCGTATATTTCTACTTCCTTTGGTTTTCTTTCTACTATAACCCCTTGCCTTGCAAGTCTATAGAGCGGGGTGCCATTCACTTTTATAGCAGAAAAGATTGGCGGAACCTGCTGTATCCTGCCTTTAAAACTCATAAGAACAGAAATTATGTCTTCTCTGTTTATTGACGTTGTGTCTTCTCTTGCAACTACCCTGCCTTCTTTATCATAGGTATCAGTCTCTTCGCCAAGTTTGATTGTTGCAATATACTCTTTTTTTCCATCTTCTAAAAATCTGGCAAGTCTTGTAGCATCATTTATGCAAAGAGGCAAAACCCCTGTGGCAAATGGGTCAAGAGTGCCGATATGTCCTACCTTTCTTGCCCTCAACCTTTTCTTCACCATCATCACCACATCATGAGATGTAGGACCTGCCGGCTTGTCTACAACCAATACGCCTCTCATATTGCTGCTGTCTCATATATCTTTTTTTCTGCTGCGCCTATAACCTTTTCCTTAACTTCTGTTAAACTGCCTTTTATGTTGCAGCCTGCTGCATTTTTATGGCCGCCGCCTCCGAATTCTTCTGAAATTTTTGCAACATCTATCCTGCCTTTTGACCGAAAGCTTATTTTGTATTCTCCCGGTTTTGCTTCTCTTAAGAGTATACCAACCTCAACGCCATCAATTGTCCTTGCGTAGTTTACAAATCCGTCAACCACTTCTTTACTTGCCTTTGCTTTATTGAGCATATCAAGGGTAACAACAAGTAATGCAACCTTTCCATTATTACTTAATTCCAAGGTGTTTAATACCGTCGCAAGCAGCTTTAGTTTATAAAGCGGATAGCTCTCATACACCCTTTGCGCTATATCCCATGGTTCTACCCCAAGCTTAACCATTTCTCCTGCAATGTTAAATGATTTTGGAGTGGTGCTGGAGTATCTGAATGAGCCTGTATCTGTAAGCACAGAGACATATATATTTATCGCTATATCAAGGGTAATTGCAACAGGTATCTCTTTTAAAAGGTCATAAACCATTTCTCCTGCAGCGCAGGCATCTGGGTTTATTATATTTATATCCCCGAAACAGTCATTTGTAGCATGGTGGTCTATATTAATAAGCTTACCTTTATTTCTTATCTTATCAAATTCTTCACCAAGTCTGTCTCTCTGGCCGCAGTCTACGGCAAAGATGGCATCATAAATCTTATCCTCATTTATCTTATGCACAACCTTGTCTGCAAAAGGTAGGAACCTAAATGTGGCAGGTACAGGGTCATACAAATAGGCAGTCACATCTTTTTTAAGCTCTTTTAATCCCAATGCAAGGGCGAGGGTTGACCCAACTGCATCGCCCTCTGGGTTAACATGGGATGCTACGAGAAAACTTTTACCCTTCTTAATCTCTTCTACGGCATGCCTAAATGTTTGTTCAGACTTCCTGTCCATCCTTAATCTCCTTTATTATCTTCTCTATGCGGCTTGCGTATTCCAAAGAATCGTCAAACTTGAATATAATATCAGGAAAATGCCTTAATTTGAGACGCTTGCCTACCTCTCTCTTTATATAGCCGCCTGCGCTCTGAAGGCCTTCCATTGTTTTCGTTCTTTCTTTCTCGTCCCCCATCATGCTGAAATACACCTTTGCCTGACGAAGGTCCTTTGAAACCGCCACCTTGGTTATGGTAACGAAACCAATCCTCGGGTCGTGAATTTCTTCAAAGAGCATTGTTGCAATCTCTTTTCTTATTTCTTCAGCAACTCTTTCAGGGCGGTTGTAAGTCATCTGATTTTAGATTTACGATTTACGAATTACGATTTAAAATCTAAAATCGTAAATCTTAAATCATAAATTAGCAGTTTATTATCTCAATCCTATGGTCAATGATCTCTGCAAGGTGGAGCGATTCTATAAAATTTAGCGCTTTATCCAGAATTCCATTTATATAGCTGCTGTCATTGCCAATCACACAAAGACCTATCTGTGATCTTTGCCACACATCATTATCGCTTACTTCAGCAACAGACGCATTAAAGCGATTCTTTATCCGTTCTATGACAGCCTTTAAAATCTGCCTTTTGCCTTTCAGTGAATGGCTATTATGAATTATTAAATCTATTTGACAGATGCCGATAATCATAAAAAAAGAATCTGGAATACAGAATTCAGTAGTCAGAATAAAAACTCTATAAATGCTTTTCTTCTGAATTCTGGATTCTGAATCCTGTATTCTGTCTTTATAATTTTGCTGCCACTTCTTCCATCTGATAGGCCTCTATTACATCGCCTACCTTAATATCGCTATATCCTTCTATGGTGATTCCACACTCATAACCTGAAGCAACTTCCTTAACATCGTCTTTAAATCTCTTCAAAGAACCTATTTTTCCGTCATAGATAACAACATTATCTCTTATAAGCCTTACTTTTGCGATTCTTAATATCTTTCCGTCAGTAACATGACATCCTGCCACAGTACCTACCTTAGTTACGCGGAAGACGTCCCGTACCTGTGCCCTTCCAAGGATATTTTCTTTGATTGTAGGCGCCAGCATGCCTTCCATCGCCTTTTTCACATCATCTATGAGCTCATATATGATACTGTAAAGCCTTAAATCTACACCTTCTTTTTCAGCAAGGGCATAGGCCTTTGATTCAGGCCTGACATTGAAACCAACCACGATTGCATTTGATGCGGCAGCCAGCATTACATCGCCTTCTGTAATGCCTCCTACTGCGCTATGAATAATATTTACTTTTATGGCATCTGTTGGAAGTTTATTTAACGTTTCTTTTACAGCCTCTACCGAGCCTTGAACATCGCCTTTTACAACGATACCAAGTTCCTTTACTTCGCCATCCTTAATCTTTTCATATAACTCATCAAGGCTTATCTTTGCTGTCTTCTTAAGTTCAGACTCTTGTTTCTTTTTCAGTCTTATAGAGGCGATCTGCTTTGCAGTTGCCTCATCCTTGACAACGGAAAATACATCGCCAACCTCAGGAACACCCGCGAACCCGAGAATTTCTATAGGCATAGCAGGTCCTGCATCTTCCATTTTTTTCCCCCAATCATTCATCATTGCCCGCACCCTGCCGGAGTATACACCGCTTACAAAGGCATCGCCATTTTTTACAGTTCCTTCATGTATCAAGACAGTGGCAACGGGTCCGCGGCCTTTGTCAAGCTTTGCCTCAATAATAGCGCCTTTGGCAGGCTTTTCCGAATTTGCCTTCAGTTCTAATACCTCTGCCTGAAGCAGGATAAGCTCTAAAAGTTCTTTTATACCGATGCCCTTTTTTGCAGAGACCTCGGCAAATATTGCATCTCCGCCCCATTCCTCAGACACCAGTCCATATTCCGTCAACGCCTGTTTTATCTTTTTTGGTTCCGCACCATGCAGGTCAATCTTATTTATTGCCACAATTATTGGGACATTGGCAGCCTTTGCATGGTTTATTGCCTCTATTGTTTGGGGCATGACACCATCATCTGCTGCTACCACCAGTACAACGATATCGGTAATCTTGGCACCTCTGGCGCGCATTGCTGTAAATGCCTCATGGCCAGGGGTGTCCAGAAATGTTATATCGCCTTTATCCAGATGAACATGATATGCACCGATGTGTTGAGTGATACCTCCTGCCTCACCAGCAGCCACGTTTGTCTTTCTTATGGCATCTAAAAGAGTAGTTTTGCCGTGGTCAACATGTCCCATCACAGTGACAACGGGCGGTCGTATCTTCAACTCTCCTTTAGCCTCTGCAGTTTCTTCTAAAAGTAGTTCCTCCTGCGGGGCTATGCTTTCCACTTCATAGCCGAAATCGCTTGCAACAAGGGTAGCCGCATCCACATCTATAAATTGATTTATTGTTGTCATAATACCGAGATTCATAAGTTTCTTGATAATGTCACCAGCCTTTATCCCAAGCTTCTGAGAGAATTCTCCAACACTTATGGCGTCAGCTACCTTAATAACACGTTTCGCTGCCTTCGGGACCGTTATTTCAGTCTTTTTAAATTCTCTGGTATGGGAGGGAGGTTTGATTTTATCAAACTTCTCCAGTTTATCAAATTTACGCCCCTTTCCCCAAGGTCCTCTTTTTTCATACTGTTTTTTCTTTACAGGTTTTTCTGTTGCAACAATTTTTACTTCTTTTTTTATGTGTTTTTCTTTTGATATTTCTAACGGTTTTATACTCTCGGGCGCAAGAGGGGTTGCCTTGGTTGCTCCCGGAGGAATTGGCTCTGTCGGAGTATGTATGCCCTTTTTTTCTCTTTCTGCAACTGCTGTTGTAGATATTTCCTCTTTCCTTGCAGCCCTATTGACAGTCTTCTCAACCTGAACAGTCTTTTTTCCCTTTACAGCTTTTTTCTCTTCTTCAAATGCGCTCACCTCAGGCTTCTTAAGTGATTCGGCCAGAACCTCTGCTTTTTTGGCAGACTCCTGCTTCTCTGCCTCTGTAGGTTGAGCAGTCCTCCTTCTTATAACAGTAGGTTTTATCCGCTTTTCTTCCAATTTTTTATCAGATTTATCTTGTTCCTTCTTTTTTTCCGGCATTATCTTTTTGTCACCCCTTAAATACAGGGACTATTAGGATAGGGGCTGGGGTATAGTAAATATATACATAGCCTCTATTCTCTATTCCCTATCTCCTGTCTTTTTTGCGGCCTCTAACAACTTTTGAGCCTTTTTCGGGCCAATGCCCTCTATTGCCGACAGGCTTTCTATGTCGGCACTCAGTATATCTGCAACAGTATTTATACCGGCATTTTTAAGCGCCTCTTGTGTTTTTGGACCAACCCCATGAAGCAATGCTATATCATCACTTTGTGTTGCTTCGGAGGTCTTATGCTGACCTTCTTTTGTTTCTGTTAGAATTCCACTGGTTTCTGCCTCTGCCTGCTCCAACGCTGCTTTCTTTGCATCTGTTTCAGTGCGAATATCTATCTTCCAACCTGTAAGTTTTGCAGCAAGCCTTACATTCTGTCCCCTCTTGCCTATGGCGAGAGAGAGCTGATCGTCAGGCACTATAACCTCCATAGAATGATCTGTTTCATCTATGATAACCCTAACTATCTGAGCCGGCAGAAGGGCATTGCAGATAAATTTTGCAGGTTCATCAGACCAAGGAACGATATCTATCTTTTCGCCTTTTAATTCCTGCACAACCGCCTGGACCCGTGATCCCTTAACGCCAACACATGCACCAACAGGGTCAATAGCCTGGTCGTTGGAAGATACTGCTATTTTTGTCCTGTCTCCAGGCTCTCTTGCAATACCTTTTATATTGATAATACCCTCGTAGATTTCAGGCACTTCCATTTCAAACAGTTTGGTTATAAAATTTGGGTGGGTTCTTGAAAGCATAATCTGAGGTCCCTTTTGAATATTCCTGACATCCAATATCAACGCCCGAACCCTATCGCCCTGGCGGTAGTTTTCTCTTCTCACCTGTTCTTCCTTGGGGAGAATGGCCTCCGCCCTTCCCATATCTACAATGATATCGCCTCTTTCAAAGGTATGGACTATACCTGTGATAATCTCGCCGCGTTTATTTATATATTCGTTATATACAACATTCCTTTCCGCATCCCGCACCTTTTGTATGATAATCTGTTTTGCAGTTTGAGCCGCAATCCTGCCAAACTCACTGGTATCAAGTTTTATACCCAGGCTGTCTCCAAGAACTGCCTCTGGATCAAGCTCGTTAGCCTCAGCAAGAGATATCTCTTTGTCTGGATTTATGACATCTTCAACTACTGTCTTAAACTGAAATAGTTCTATTTCGCCCAGCTCATCGTTAAAATGCGCCTCTATGAGTTTATTTGGGCCATGCTTTTTTTCAGCAGCCTTGACCATAGCAGATTCAAGGGCATCAATGAGGATAGACTTGTCAAGTCCTTTATCCTTGCCTACCTGCTCTATTACATTTTTAAGATTAAGCCCCATGTACTCCTCCAAATTACGAATTAAAAATTACGAATTAAAAATCTCAAATCTAAACTCCTAATTCATAATTCATAATTGTATCTCCAGTCTTGCCCTTTCAATTGCTTCAAACGGAATCTCCCATCGCTTACCTTCGCTATCCGCTATAAAAACTTTGCCTTCTTTAAAACCTTCCAACACTGCCGTAAAATTCCTTCTGCCGACTATTGGCAGTTTTGTTTTTATCTTTACCTTTCTACCGGCATATTTTAGGAAGTCCTTTTCTTTTACCAGAGGTCTATCTAAGCCAGGAGAAGAAACTTCAAGATTATAAGCATGTGGAACAATCTCTTTTATATCTAATATTGTTCCGATCTCTGTACTTACATCGCCGCAATCATCAACGGTTATTCCTTCTGATTTATCTATAAAAAAACGTAAAACCCAGTGCCCGTGCTCCATCTTATATTCAACATCAACAAGCTCTATGCCTTTTTGTTGGAGTATTGGTTCTATCAACTCTCTTACCTGTAATCTTATTTCCTCCCCCTTTAAAAAAGGTCTCACGATTAAAAAACCTCCACAAAGCATACCCCTTAAACAAAAAAGCGGGCATAAGCCCACTTTCTAAGAAAACAATTATGATAGAAAGATTTGAAAAAGGTAGCATAACTATTTTTATATTGCAAGTGGAAAGTTTTACAAAAGTTTTTACAGTTTTTACAGTGGAAAGTTTGAAGTATATATGTGTAGCCAATAAATATATAAGCAAAAAGATAATGACAATATGTTTAATAAGAATGACAAAATGTATAGAACTATTTTTTCAAGTTGAGGTAACCTTATAACAATATCAATTAGATTTGTTATGTCCAAGTTATTCAGTAGAGCATAAAACAGTTTACATCTAACCAATTATGTCCCCGATAAACCCCCGATTGAATCTATCGGGGGTAAACGGGGGCGCTACGGATTCTTGAATCACGAATTTCGAAGCGTCGGGATTTATTCCAGATGATATTTGGGATCTACAAAAAATGCAAACTATTTAATGTTCCGAGTAATAAGTGAGGGGCAGTGGATTACAAAAAATTTTCCAAGAGAGAGTTGATTGCTATTCTTGATGTGGTGCATTCTGCTGTTTTTTGTAGAACCGAAGCAGACATAAAACAACTATTAGAAAAGGCCAAGGAACTGGTGTGCGGGGACTACAGTATATGCGGGGTAGGGGCATGCAGCAGCCAAGAGCTGTCAGGAATCAAGAAAGTCATTAACGGCAATTATCCGCAGGAATGGCTGTATATGTATGATGGCGATAAACTTTATGAGAAGGACCCCATCATTTGGCATCAATCTAAGTTTTCTGGGATTCAGTTGTGGGCGGAAACTTATAAAAAATATAAAAATAAAATCTCATCTGATTTTGTCAGTAAATCTGGCGACTTTGGCCTCAACTTTGGAATATCAGGAGGTATTCAATCACCGTATGACGCATTGGCCAGTATAATAACCTTTTTCAGAAGAAAGAATTATTTTACACAACACGAGAAGGAAATAATGGATATCGCGGTGCCCCATCTTCATCAGGCATTAGTGAGAATATGCGGAGGAAAAATTAATAGCCAGCTACCTTATTTGACCAAAAGAGAACAGGAGGTTCTTAATTGGACAAAGGAAGGAAAAACAGATTGGGAAATATCTATGATTTTGAATATAGGCGAGAGAACCGTGAAATTTCATATTCAGAATATAAAAAGAAAGTTGAATGCCGTTAATAGAGCACAGGCTATTGCAATTGCCTTTGAGCAGGGTCTGATACATTAACAGGCTGTTGATGCCTTTTTCAACAGCCTGCTAATCTTTTATCTGTGTAATCAGAGATTGTTGAGTTTTTCAACAACCTGTTAATAAGCCAGTTTAAAAAGACAGGCCACTTTAAAGGAACATTGCGATAGACTTATTTACAATTGTTTATTTTCAAATATCTAAATCATATCCGTATTGAGCGCTTCTGTTAGCTATTTTCTATTTATCTACCTGTAATAATTAAAAAAGCAATATAGCAGTTTATCTTGTGAGGAGGCCAATGATGTCTCAAGAGACAAAAAAGAAAATCCTTGTAGTAGATGATGAGGAGAGGAATTTATATGTCTTGAAAGAGATACTTGCTGCAACAGGTTATGCAGTAGAAACAGCGCAAGACGGCTTTGAGGCATTAGAGAAGGCAAAAGACTTTCTCCCAGATCTGATATTGCTTGATATTGTCATGCCTAAAATGGATGGATACGAAACATGCAGGAAGTTAAAGGAAAACTCATCAACCGAAAATATCCCCGTAGTTATATTGACTGCTTTGATAGACAGGGAATCAAGGATAAAAGGCCTTGAGTGCGGGGCAAACGATTTTATTTCAAAGCCCTTTGACCCTGCGGAACTTTCAGTAAGAACAAAGAACCTTCTAAAGATTAAAGAGTTTGGAGATTTTCTCAAGAGGCATTCCGAACTCCTTGCCATGGAAGTAGAAAACAAGACAAAACAATTAAGGTTTGTGCTCCAAAAAGTCAGCGAGATAAATAAAGAACTGAAAGAATCAAAGCGGATGATTAAAGAGGGGTATATTGACACTATTCACAGATTGACTATGATTGCTGAGCATAAAGATAGCGATACAACCCTCCATATAAAAAGGGTAGGCCATTATTGTGCATCGTTAGCAAAAAGCCTTGGGTGGCCTGAAGAGGATATTGAAACAATCTTTTACGCAAGCCCTATGCATGATATAGGCAAGGTCGGTATTCCATCAGATATTCTTCTTAAGCCGGCAAAACTCAACCCTGCAGAATTTACCCTTATAAAAACCCATACAACAATAGGCAGCAAGGTTCTTTCTGGCTCTGCCTCAAAAATACTCAACATGGCAGAACGGATTGCATTGACGCATCATGAAAGGTGTGATGGAAAAGGTTATCCAAATAAATTAAAAAGAGAAAACATACCAATAGAAGGGAGGATAATGAATATTGTTGATCAATATGATGCCCTGAGGTGCAGAAGGCCGTATAAACCCCCATTTGACCATGAAAAGGCATTGCGGATTATTACAAAAGGTGACGGAAGGACAATGCCATCACATTTTGACCCCAAAATACTTGAGGTCTTTAAAGATACCCACAAACAAGTGTATGAGATATATGAAACCCATAAAGGGTGAATGGAAAATTTTCTCTCTCGCTTAGTCTTAGGGCAATCCCAGTCTTAATACCCTTCTTCCTGTAATCAATCATATTGCCTTATTCTCTATTTCACCTTTTTTTGCTACAATAGACGCAACATCATGGTGCAAATTTCACAACCAATAAGCCGTATAAGAATTGCTGTGCAAGGTATTGTGCAGGGTGTTGGCTTTCGCCCCTTTGTCTTTAAATGTGCAAAGGAGAGGGGGCTTGCTGGTTTTGTAGAAAATACTTCCGGAAAAGTGACTATAGAGGTTCAGGGGAGAAGTCATAAGCTAAAAGACTTTGTTCATGTCATACGTGCAGACCACCCGCCATCTGCCTTCATATCAGATGTTGAAATATACGAGATACCCCTTGCAGATGATGTTGATTTTATAATCAAGGAAAGCAGGCGCTCACATAATAAAGAGCCTGTGTTCCCTGCCGACTTTTCCCTATGTGACGATTGCCTCAAAGAATTGTTTGGTCCCTCTAATAGGCGATACAGATACCCCTTTATCAATTGTACAAACTGCGGTCCACGGTTTACAATAATCAAAGGGCTGCCCTATGACCGCTCCCGGACATCTATGGATTCATTTCAGATGTGCCCTGAATGTCTCAGAGAATATACCGACCCTTCAAACAGACGCTTTCATGCAGAACCAAATGCCTGTCCTGTATGCGGGCCTAAAGTATTCTGGGCTAAACCTGACGGCAGTATTATTGCAGAAGGAGATGAGGCTTTAAAGCTATGTAAAGATATAATACGGAACGGCCGGGTAGCTGCTATTAAAGGCATAGGCGGCTTTCATCTGATGGCAGATGCAGCAAACGATGATGCGGTTAGGTTTTTACGAGACAGGAAAGATAGATATGAAAAGCCGTTTGCAGTAATCTTTCCTGTAGATAAAGACGATGTGCTTTCGTATATACGGGGTGCAGCTTTTGTAGGCGCAGATGAGGAAATGGCAATACTGAACAAGGAAAGGCCAATTGTTGTTTTAAAGAGAAGGCCGGGCTCAAGGCTTTCCAAACTTATTTCGCCAGGCCTTGATACTGTGGGAGCCTTTTTGCCATATTCTCCTTTACACTATTTACTATTACATGATTTAAAAACGCCTCTCATTGCAACAAGCGCAAACTTTAGCGACAGTCCAATTATAAAAGACAACAAAGAGGCAATAGATAAACTTAAAGGAATTGCGGATGGCTTTCTTCTGCATAATAGGGATATTGTCAGAAGATGCGATGACTCTGTTATACACACCTGTAACAAGAAAATAATATTTTTTAGACGTTCAAGGGGATATACTCCGCATGTATTTAAACTGCCTTGCAAGTTAAAAGAGCCTGTTCTGGCAGTGGGTGGAAATCAAAAGGTTACAGTAGCGCTTGGTTGGGAAGATAAAGCAGTAATGAGCCAGCATCTGGGCGATTTGGCTACAGAGGAGGGGTTTCAGGCCTTTGAAGATGCAATTCATGATTTGGCAGATCTTTACAGTGTAAAACCTTCAAGAATTGTCTGCGATATGCACCCAGACTACCTTTCCACAAAATGGGCGCTCTCACAAGATAATGTAAAACATATTCAAGTTCAGCATCATCATGCGCACATAACAGCATGTATGCTGGATAATAATTTGACTGACAAGGTATTGGGCATTTCATGGGATGGTTCAGGATACGGCTCTGACGGCACAATCTGGGGAGGGGAGTTTTTAATCGCTGACTATAAAGGCTTTGAGAGATTCTGCACATTCAGAAAATTTAGATTGCTGGGTGGAGAGCAGGCAGTAAAAGAGCCGAGAAGGGCGCTGCTTTCAATGCTTTATGAGATATATGGAGAAGATATATTAGAGAGTAAGAGAGTCATGGGATCAGAGAGTCAAAGGGATAGGGGGTCAGAAAGAATTGCAAATTGCAAACATATCCCTGCAAGCATTAAGCAGGGGTTGCAAATTGCAAATTTAAAGGACATTTTTACAGAAACGGAACTGATGCTGTTTCTGCAAATGCTGAAAAAAGATTTTAATTCACCTTTTACCACATCAGCAGGCAGGGTTTTTGACGCGGTCAGCTCTCTCCTTGGCATCTGTCATAAGGCAACTTATGAAGGGCAGGGCGCGATGATGTTAGAAGACAGCGCAGGGGGGCAAAGTGTCATAGAGTCAGAGGGGCAGAGTGTCCAGGCATATCCTGTAGCAGTGGGCAGGAAAGATGGTTTAAATATGTTTGACTGGGAGTCCATGGTGAAAGCTATGATTAAAGATGTTTTGGACAACGTTGATATTAAGACTATTTCTCGGAACTTTCATGAAACCCTTGCACAGTTGATTTTATATGCGGCTAAAATGGTGAAGGATGAAAGAGGATTTAATACCGTATGTTTATCCGGCGGAGTTTTTCAGAATAAAATTTTAACAGAGAGGACAATAAATCTTCTGAAAGAAGATGGTTTTAATATCTATACCCACAATGCCCTGCCGCCAAATGATGGCGGAATAAGCCTGGGGCAGTTAGTTGTTGGTGGTTGGTGTTAGAGAAAATTATTTATACTTGAGCTTGAAAGATATTATTATTACAGTAAGAATAAATGATACGCAGTTGGCTAAGATTACAGGCAAATCCTGAATAATAAATCCATAAACAGTCCACAAGATTATACCAACGGCCAGCATCATAAACATTGATAAAGAGATATCCCTTGTTTCCTTCATTTTCCATGTTCTAATAACTTGGGGAACAAAGGACAGGGTAGTCAAAGTTGCTGCGATTAAACCGATTAAGGTGGTAATTTTCATTAGTAATGTTTTAAATATACCAACTTTAAAGGATAGTTTCAATTATATTTATCTTTTTTAGAGTGACAATCTTTCAAATTTTAAGGCTATCTTGTCATTATGAATAAACTAATCCTTATTTCAAATGACGATAGTATTCATTCTGAAGGCATAAAGGTTTTGGCAAGGTATTTGTTGTTGCGCCTGATAGAGAGAGGAACGTTGCAAACCATTCTCTCATCCTTCACAGGCCTTTGCGGGTTGAAAAATTTGACTCCAATATTTACGCTGTTGATGGAACGTGGACAGACTGTATCAATATTGAATTCTAATTTTAAATTTTTCTTTGGATATAGGTAATACACTGGCTTGCAATGTCCGAATTAACAGGTATAATATCCAATGAAAGGGAATTCTTAGTGATAGGGGATAATGTTAATAGAGGAAAAGGATTGGTGCTGGTTGCAGATGGCGATGCGTCAGTGCGGCTCCAACTGCGGAAGGTGCTGGAACAACGCGGCTTTATTGTAGAGGAAGCTGATAATGGGGCAAATGCAATGTCTGCTTTTGAGCATCTGGGGCCGGATATTGTCATGATAGATGTCAGGTTGCCTGATATAGATGTCTTTACTGTATACAATAGGATGCGCAGTCTTTCAGGTGATAATGCAATCCCTGTGCTCATGATGGTTGGACAGGGTGATACCGATTCCATTATGATGGGATACGAGGCAGGCATCACAGATTTTGTCACCAAGCCGGTTAATTTAACAATTTTAAGCTACCGCATGCTGTATATGCTGCGGACAAATAAGGCGTTTTCCAATTTGTATAAAAGCGAAGCCCGTCTGGTTCGTGTGCAAAGTATTGCCCATGTTGGAAACTGGGAATGGGATGTGCAGACGGATAAGTTTTATTGCTCCGAAGAGTTTTATAGAATATTTGGCATAGATCCAGTGGGCTTTGATGGGAAATATCTTTCTTTATTAAATTTTGTCCATCCGGCGGACAGGGAGTTTGTAAATACATCCATAAAAGAAGCTTTAAATGAAAAGAAGCTCTATAGCATTGACCACAGGGTGCTTCTGCCGGATGGCACGGAGAGGACTGTCTATGCAAAGGGTGAAGTAATCATTAACGGGTCTGACGCAGCAAATTGGATGGTTGGAACTGTTTGCCCTTCCCCCGAAATAGCGGACACACCGAAAGGTTAGGTTATAATACAATCTTAAAACCTAAGGAGGTGTGAAATGCAAGAGAGAAAGGTGAATAGGAAGTACGATAAGCAGTTTAAGGAAGAAGCAGTAAGACTTGCAACAGAGGAAGGACGAAAGGTTACTGAAGTAGCCCGGAG
>Ga0209431_10002015_pt1 | contig 16642 bp, 15 predicted proteins | sample RifCSP13_3_FD_184021 | JGI IMG/M metagenome (GOLD analysis project Ga0209431, IMG submission 184021) | Soil microbial communities from Rifle, Colorado - Rifle CSP2_sed 13_3 (SPAdes) (version 2) | ecosystem: Environmental > Terrestrial > Deep subsurface > Rock core/Sediment | place: Rifle...
ATCTCGGGGTTGAGGACGGCGTGCCCGCCGGCGATGACCAGAGGATCGTGCTCACCCCGGCTCGCCGTCCGGATCGGGACCCCACCCAGGTCGAGAAGGTTCAGCAGGTTCGTGTACAGAGTCTCATAAGGAAGGGAGAAAGCCAGGACGTCAAACTCGTTCAGCGGATGCTTGGTTTCGAGCGAGTAGGCCGGGATGGCCTCCCGGCGCAGGGCGGCTTCCATGTCGGGCCAGGGGGAGAAGACCCGCTCGGCCAGCATGTCCGGCTGCCGGTTGACGATGTCATACAGGATCGCCAATCCCAGATTGGCCATCCCCAGGTCGTACACGTCGGGGAAGATCATGGCGACTCGCGTCGGTACCCGGCGCCAGTCCTTGGCGATCTGGTTGAGCTCGCCTCCGGTGTAGCGGCCAGGCTTCTGCACCGTAAGGAGCAGGCGCTCGAGTTTGCGATCGATGTCGGTCGGCCTCATGCGGTGACCCACTCTCCGTCCAAAGTGGACGAATCGAGTTGGAATATTATAGCAGGCCTGCTATGGCCCGGCGGAGAGGGGGTATATGTTTATAGAAGGAAGCGGGGAAGCTTGGCTTCCCCGCTTCCTTCAATAAGCGCGAGTCCACGGGGGGAGTGAGCATTCTCCAGAATGCTCAACCAGGCAGGCGTGATAGAATCACGTCGCGGCCCCCATCGTCTAGTGGCCCAGGACGTGGCCCTCTCAAGGCCAAAACCGGGGTTCGAATCCCCGTGGGGGCACCTTCGCGGATCCATTCCGAACCGGAGATTGAAGCGGCCGAGTAGTTGGTTGCAAGGCTGGGATTCGAGTAGCGTGACAAACTAGCGGATGATTCTTCTGTCCCTGACGTAGCCGATGATCGGGCTACGGATGGTCACGATCCTCTTCCAGCATGTACTTGGGGGGAGTGCGTGCCTCAGCCAGAGATTTTTGCGCCCAATGACCTACCGACCCTTGCCCGCCTCACACCGCCTCACGTATCTCTTCGACGGCTTCCGGATTCGCGAGTGCGCTCAAATCACCGGGCTGCTCGCCCAGGTAGACCGCCCGGATAACGCGTCTCATCACCTTCGCGTTGCGCGTCTTGGGGATGTCGCGCACGAAGCGGATTTCCCTAGGCGCAAGCGGCTTTCCCATATCTCTCGTCACCCAGGTTTCTAATTCAGCGCGCAGGCCTTCGTCCGGTTTCATGTCGGTCCCCAGCACCACGAATACGACAACTGCCTGCCCCTTGATCGCATCCGGCACGCCTATCGCGGCAGCCTCGGTGACCGCTGGGTGGCTTATCAGCACACTCTCTACCTCCGCTGGGCCGACCCGCTTTCCAGCCACCTTGATTGTGTCGTCGGATCGGCCCAGGATGTACCACAGGCCATCCTCGTCGATCGCAGCGAAGTCGCCGTGCACCCAGACACCTGGGATACGATTCCAGTACGTTTCCAGATAGCGATCCGGGTCTTTCCAGAAGCCTCGCGTCATGCCGATCCACGGCTGGCGGACGACCAGCTCACCCACTGCGCCCCGTACCGGCTTCCCCTCGTCATCCACCACATCGGCGGCCATGCCGGGTGCCGGCCCGGAGAACGCGCACGGCTTTAGCGGCAGGAGGACGTTTCCGAGGACGATGCCGCCGCTTATTTCTGTGCCGCCCGAGTAGTTGATGATCGGCACCTGACCGCGGCCGACGCTCTCGAAGAACCAGTGCCACGGATCGGGGTTCCATGCCTCGCCTGTCGAGCCCAGAATGCGCAGCGAGCTGAGGTCATGACCCAAGATCGGCTCGTCGCCGTGCGGCATGATGGCGCGGATAAAGGTCGGCGCGACCCCCAGGACAGTGACGCCATGCCGCTCGACGAGCGCCCACACCCGGTCTACCTCCGGATAGTCGGGCGCGCCGTCGTAGAGCAGCATGCTGGCCCCTAGCATCAACACCCCGAAAACCTCCCACGGCCCCATCATCCAGCCCATATCGGTCATCCAGAACATCGTGTCGAATGCCTGGACGTCGAAGCCGTGGGCCATGTCTTGGGCCGATTTGATGGGGAAGCCGCAGTGAGTGTGAACTGCGCCCTTGGGCTGCCCAGTGGTACCGCTGGTGTAGATGATCATCAGCAAGTCTTCGGCATCGGTGCGCTCGGTGGGTGCGTCGGCAGGTTGGCCGGCCACGAAGTCATCCCACCAGACATCACGCCCGGCGATCGTGGGCACTTCGAGCCCAGCCCCCACACGCGGGTACACAATCACCTTCTGGACCGTTGGGACGTTCTGCAAGGCTTCGTCAACTGTCGGCTTCATTGGCAGGGCTTTGCCCCGCCTGTACATGCCGTCGGCGGTGAAGAGCGCTTTGGCTTCGGCATCGGCGAGCCGTGTGGCGATGGCCCCAGGCCCGAAGCCGGAAAAAAGAGGCAGGATGACCCCGCCGATCTTGGCAATGGCTAGAAAGGCGGTCACGATCTCCGGTACCATCGGCATGTATAGACCGATGGCATCCCCTTTCCCGAACCCGGCGTGCCGCAGCGCCGACGCAACGCGGTTGACTTCCTGGAAGAGGTCTCGGTAAGTCAGCAGGCGCACGGAGCCCCCCTCGTCTTCCCAGCGAATGGCGACACGGTTCTGAGTCGCCGATCCCATCCACTTGTCGAGGCAGTTGTGGACGACATTGAGTTTCCCGCCCACGCACCATGTGGGCCACTGGATGCCGCGCGACAAGTCCACCACCTGCGAATAGGGTTCGTAGAACTCAATGCCCAAGTCCCTGAAGACCGCCTCCCAGAACCACACGATGTCGGTGGTAGAACGTTCCATCAGCGCTTCAAACGTCGCCAGGCTATACCGATCCATGAACCGCTTGAGCCGGCTCCGTTGCACATAGTCCTCGCCGGGCTGCCAGACAACCGACTGGCCGAACGGAAATTGTGCCACTGAGGGCATGTCATTCTCCTTGCTACTTGCCCCTCGGCCCGGATGGATGCGGTCCCCAACCGTAAGGGTTAGGCAACCGTAGCCTCCTTGTGAGCGAGGTGGAGATCGTCGGACAATGGCTGATCGTAGGAGCGACCGGACAACGGTCGGCGTGGAAACCGTGAACACGCTCCCCAACTCCTCGCTTGCCCGGGGCAACCTGTATGTGGCACGTCAGGTGAATGCGCCGGATAATGAGCCCGCCATCTTCCTTGTCAATTTCACCTACAACTTCGGAAGCAAGACGTCCGTCCCCAGCCGGAATGACGCGCGCCTCCAGGTCGCCCCCGAAAGGTGCCAATCAGTCAACCCGCGGTGGCCCCCACCACATGACCGAGGGTGTTGGTGTGTGGCTTATGGACAGTTGTGTCCACCCCAGACTGCTCGGCTACCTTCGAGTGAGGGCCGAACAGGGGCGGTTGCATGTCCCCAGGGTGATGGGCCCACCGCAAAGGCCCAGTACGCGTTCGATCCGGACGTGTGATCTGTACACTGTGCTAAGTGCCGTCACTCACCTCATCTCAGACCATTCCGGTATGCCGCGAATGATCTCTTAGCTCCCAGCCCTCCGCCGGCCGGATGGTCTCCACTTTCTCGGCCCGCGGGGTGCGCGAAACCCGCCGTGTTCGGCCTCCAAGCCGGTCAAGCTTCAGTCAGCACATTGTGCTCGAAAGAAGCCCGCTCGGGCGGCAGTTGCTTGAGTTGTCTGTTCTCATGGCGCGCCGCCGGCCCCTCCTGGCCGCTGACCTGTCAGCTGGGGTTGCCCGTCAGTCGCTCCTTGGCGGCTCCCACGATCTACTTGCTCCATTCGTGGTCGAGGTTCTGTCTGGTGCCCTCCTGGCGGGACAGGATTCCAAGAGACTCTTCCCTGCGCGAGCCTTCCACCATGATCTGGAACCTCTCCTCGTCCGAGTTCATGCGCTATGTTCCTCGTTTGAAGCTCCGGGCAGCGATTTCTGCTAGTCCGTCCCACGACATGCCGCAACCCCGCTCCAGGTGGGCCGGGGTGGGGAGAGTATCTTTCAGCCTACACCACATTCCTGGATTACGGGATTCGACACGGATCAATCGGGAGGCCACCTGAATTCTGATCAAACGCAGAACACCGTGTTCATCATATAGAGCAGTCCTTTGGTGTGTCAAGCAAAGTTCTTGAGCTTTGTCCTGACCGAGACATCATCCATGATGTGTCTTGTTCAGGCGAGCCGGGTCCGGGTCTTTGGCCTTTCCCGCCGGCTGACCAGGAAAAACGCAACCAAAGACGTGAATCTGCTGCCTGACCGTGACGGAACGGCCGAGGAAAGGTCCGAAATCGCCCTGCGCGACCGGACGCATCGATCGCCTGGATGAGCAATCCGCTCTGCCACCCTTCGAGGAATCCCCAGTTGTGCTTGACATCACAAGCGATATGCCGTATGATCAGCGCATATCTGATATTTGATCAAATATCAGGAAAGGGGGGTACATTTCTAGATCATCCATTCCCCGTACTGTGAAAACCGCGTTAGTAGAGTACCTGCGTGACGAGATCATCCAGGGTGACCTCGTTCCAGGTCAGCACATCCGTCTGGATGAGACTGCCGATCGTTTTGACGTCAGTACAATGCCCGTGCGTGAAGCTCTTCGCGACTTAGAGGCCGAAGGGTTGGTGAGCATCTTTCCTCATCGGGGCGCTGTGGTGACCCAGTTGAGTGCAGATGACCTCCGAGACATCTACGAAATCAGGGGAATGCTGGAAGAGCTCGGCACACGCCTGGCCGTCCCGCACATGACTGAGGCCACTCTTGCTGAATTGACCTCTCTCATCGAGGAAATGGATCGTCACCTGGATGAAGTTGTCACTCTGGTAAGACTGAATCATCGTTTCCACTCCGTACTGTATTCCCCGTCAGGCCGAAGGCATCTCTGCGGCTTCATTATCACGCTGCGATATCGCACACAACACTACTTGCGCGCTTATATCGCCCAGTTGGGTCGTATGCCGCAAGCTCAAGCACAGCACCGCGCCATTCTCGAAGCCTGCAAGTCCGGGGACGCTGAACTTGCTGGTTCGCTCATGTACGACCATGTGGTCGAGGTGGGCGGTGCAATTGCCGAGCACGTTCGCCAATTGGAAAGAACTGAAGAAACCGCATACGAAGGGGCGTCCGAAGTCTGACGCGGACCGGCCAATCTTGTTCAGTCCAGACTAAGCCTGAGGAGGGTAAGAGCGATGCCTTCATCCACTGACCAACTGGAGTTTTATGACCTGAGCCACCCCTGGGGACACAACGCCCCATTGTGGCCTTATTTTCCGGACGTGAAGATCGAACGGTTCCATTACCACGCCAAATCCAGGGTGCTCTCCCAACAGATCACCACGTTTATGCACTGCACAACGCACACCGACGCACCGGCGCACGTCATTGAAGGAACACCGTTCATGGACGAAGTGCCACTCGATCGCTTCTTTGGTACAGCCGTGGTCGTCTCAATCCCGAAAGGCAAGTGGGAAAAGATCATGCCCGAGGACCTCGAGAAGGCCGAGCCCAGAATCGAGCCCGGGGACATCGTGATCATCAACACGGGCTGGCATAAATCCTACGGCGACAACATCCGGTATTTCTGCTACTCGCCTGGCCTGTATGTCGAAGCGGGGGAATGGTTGCGAGACAAGGGTGTCAAGGCTGTCGGCGTGGACCACCAAGCGTTGGATCACCCGCTGGCGACCGCCATTGGCCCCCACGGTCCCGGCGGACCGATCCTGCCTTGGGTGTGTGAGGAGTTTGAGCAGGAAACAGGTAAACGTGTTGAGGAAGTCTTCTCATTGTGGGAACCGTGTCACCGGGCTCTGCTGGGCAACGGCATCGTCGGTTTCGAAAACGTCGGCGGTGACATAGACCGGGTCACTGGTAAGCGCGTGACCATCGCCGCTTTCCCTTGGCGCTGGGTCAAGGGCGATGGGTGCATCGTTCGCATGGTTGCGATCATCGATCCGACAGGCGAGTTTCGTCTTTAGCAATTAAGGAGGCGCTCCATGAAGGTGACACGTCTGGAAGAGGCGGTGAAGTACAGTCCTCCCAAGCACACCGCGACATGCCACGCCATGTGGCTGCAACATAGGAGCATGGGTTGCGAGGCGCCTTACTGGGTTGGCTGTTCCTACTATCTGCCTGGCGCCAAGGCCGAGTGGGATGCTTCTCCGCTTGACAAGATCTACATCGTCCTGGAAGGCGAGCTGACCGTCGAATCTGAGGGCGAGACCGTCAAGCTGGGGCCAATGGACTCGGTTTTCATCGGGCCGAACCAAAACCGAGAAGTGCGCAACGAAACCAACAGCGTCGCAACCATGCTGGTCGTGTTGCCGTATCCGCCGGCATAAGGGGAGGCTCACCATGGAGCACATTCCCGATACCAAATCACTTTTTGACGTGAGCGATAGGGTGGCGCTCATCACCGGCGCCTCGGGTGGCTTTGGTCAAGCAAGTGCAAAGGGACTGGCAAAAGCCGGCGCAAAGGTGATGCTCACGGGTCGTTCAGCAGAGAAACTGGAGCCCGTTGTCAAGATGATCCAGGAGGCGGGATATGTGGCGGCCTTTGCCGCGGGCCGGCCAGATGACCCCGACGAGGTGAAGCGCATAGTCGAAGAGACAGTCAAGCAATTCGGCGGCATCGACATCCTTATTACCGCGGCAGGACTGAGTCGCGTCAAGCCGATCACCGAATTCCCCGTCGAGGAATTCGAAGAGATCATGGATGTCAATGTCAAGGGCTCCTGGCTGTCCAGTAGAGCAGTGGGCCGGGTAATGATTGAGCAGGGCCGAGGCGGCAAGGTCATTCTGGTTTCGTCTACGCGCGGCCTGCTGGGCATGAAGAACTACACAGGCTACGCGACCTCAAAAGGCGCGGTGCATCTCTTGACCCGCTCTCTGGCCTGCGAGTGGGGCGAGTACCGCATCAACGTCAATGCGATTGCTCCAACGGTCTTCCGCACTCAGCTCACTCAGTGGATGTTCGACGACAAGGAGCGCTACAAGGTCTTCCTGAACCGCATCCCCATTGGCCGTTTGGGCGAACCGGAGGACTTCATTGGGGCGGTGATATACCTGTCGTCGAGAGCTTCCGACTTCATGACCGGCGCCATCATGTATGTGGATGGTGGCTACACCGCGGGTTAGTGAGAGAAATGTCTCCCCCAGAGCGTATCACGGTCATAGGGGCCGGGTTGATGGGGCACGGCATTGCACAGATATTCGCCGTGCACGGGCACCCCGTGTCGGTGGTCGAGATCAATGAAGGCACGCTCAGCTCGGCGAAAGCGCGGGTGCGCGCCAACCTCACAACCATGGCAAACCATGGCATCGACCTTGGCGCTGACATAGAAGAGATCCTTGGCCGGATCAACACGACGGCCGGCATGGCTGCAGCCTGCGAAGACTGTGATTTCGTGTTCGAGGCCGTCTTCGAGGATTTGGAGCTCAAACAGCAGGCTTTTGCTGACCTGGACCGCCTTTGCCCACAAGAGGCCATCCTGTGCAGCAACACTTCTGTAATCAGTATCACCGAGATTGCGGCGAAGGCAAAGCATCGCGAGCGCATTGTCGGCACACACTTCTGGAATCCACCCTACCTTATCCCGTTGGTGGAAGTGGTTCGTGCCGAAGGGACCGCCGACTGGTGCACTACCGCGACCTATGACATCCTGGCTCGCGTTGGCAAACACCCCGTTCATGTGCATAAGGATGTACCGGGGTTTGTCGGCAATCGTCTGCAACATGCCCTGTGGCGTGAGGCATTCGCCATCATCGATGAGGGAATTTGCGACCCGGCGACGGTTGACGAGGTCATACGTGACGGGTTCGGGTTGCGACTGCCAATCCTCGGCCCCGTCGAGACCGCCGACATGGTTGGCCTTGATCTCACCTTGGCTATCCACAACTACATCCTGAAACACATCAACGCTGACCCAACTCCCTCGACCACGCTTCGGGCCAAGGTAGCGGCGGGCGAGTTGGGATTCAAGAGCGGGAGAGGGTTTCGGGAATGGCCTGAAGCTGACATTGCCGAATCGCGAGAGCGCCTTCTGAACTACCTCATCAATGTCTATGCCGAACGGCAACGCCAATCGAAAGGAGGGGAAAGCAGACAAGATCGCCCTTAGTCCACGATCAGGCACGGCAAATTGGATCTCTTTCCGGGACGGAGAAGAAGAAAGGGAGAGTGCGAAATGAAACGAAAGCAATTGGCCATGGCTCTCGTCACGATTCTGAGTTTGCTGCTGGCGGCCTGTGGTGGCGCGGCGGCCACCGCGGCCCCGACCGCGGTCCCACCGGCCGGGCCGACCGCCGGCCCACCCGCTACGGCGCCAGCTGTAGCCGCCGGACCCGAGTTCATCCTTATCGGTTCAAGCGCACCACTGATTGGCATGTTCGCAGGTTTTGGTCAAGGCGGCACATGGGGTGCGCAGGCAGCTGTGGATGATATTAACGCCCAGGGGGGGATCTATGTGAAGGAATACGACCGCAAGATCCCTGTAAGACTGATCATCGCTGACAGTGAGAGCGATCCGGCCAAAGCAGGGCCTCTAGCTGAGGACCTCATTCTTCGCGATAAGGTCATCATGCTGTTCTCCCCCGATATGTCACCAGCAATGCACATCCCAACAGCTGAGGTGGCTGAGAAATATGGGATTCCGCATATCGTCGGCGGTGGACCTCTCGAGCCCTGGCTGGCTGCTCGAAACGCGACGGAGACTAAGTGGCAGTACACATGGTTCCCAGGTTTTGGAATCGCCACCCCGCCTCCTGAAGGCGATCCAAGGTTCGGTAAGCCTGGATACACCATCAGGGATTCGTGGTTCGCGGTACTGGACGCCTATGGCAACCAGACCAACAAAGTGGCCGGTGTCTTCGCGACGGATGAGCCGGATGGCATCGGCTGGTACGGATTGTTCCCCGGTCTCCTGGAGGAGTGGGGCGCAACCGTCATCGGCATGGACCACAAGCTCGGGTTCTACCCCCTCGGCACGACGGACTTCACCGCGATGTGCACCGAGTGGAAGAACAGCAACGTCGAGATACTGTGGGGGAACGTGCCTGGTCCTGAGTTCGCAACCCTGTGGAGACAGTGCAAGCAACTGGGCTTCAATCCGAAGATCGTGATGGTCGGACGGGCGCCGCTCTTCTATATCGACGTGAACTCCTGGGGCGGAGACCTGCCACAAGGGGTCGGCACGGAGATCTGGTGGGACCCGGGCTATCAGGGGCCCGGCATCGGCGAGACGACTCCCCAGTCTCTGGCGGACAGATGGATTCAAGAGACTGGCGAACCGCTAAACCGCGGCATAGGCCACGGCTATGCTCCAATGCAAGTCCTGTTCGACGCCGTGGAACGAGCTGGGTCGCTCGATGGCGAAGCCATCAATGCGGCGTTGGCAGAAACCGACATGCAAACAGTCAACTACCTGGTCAAGTTCGATCCAGAAACGCACTTCAGCTGGATACCGCTCTTCGTTGGTCAGTGGCAGAAGACCGACAAGCCATGGGTTTGGGAGTTGCCGATCACCTTCTCGAAGCACGATTTTCTAGCGGCTTCGGCGGAGTTCATCTTCCCGGTTCCTGCGGCGCCCTGACTCACGGAACAGATCGGGAAGGGGCGGGCCGTACGATGCCCGCCCTGTCCCGATCCACCCCCTCACCTAACCAAAGATAGGTGGATGCTTGGAACAGCCGATGTTGTCAGTGAGTGGAGTAAGTATGCATTTCGGAGGGCTGCTCGCTCTTAATCATGTTCATTTCGACCTGCCGACTGGTGTGATTATGGGGCTTATGGGACCCAATGGCGCGGGCAAGACGACTCTGGTGAATGTCATATGCGGGTTACATAAGCCAGACACGGGGAGGATAAGCTTCAAAGGCGCAGACGTCACAGGTTATCCGCCGCATAAGATCTGTCACCTTGGAATCGCCAGGACTTATCAGATCCCGCAACCTTTCGGGGATCTAACCGCACAGCAAAACGTCGCAGTCGCCGCAATGTATGGGAAAGGGATTGGCAGGGCGGCTGCCGAGAACGATGCCCTGGAGGTGCTCAAGAAATCGGACCTCCTGGAAAAGAAAGACGTGCTCGCCAAAGATATGTCGACCATCACCCTCAAGCGGCTCGAGATTGCCAGGGCTTTGGCCACAGAGCCGGAATTGTTGCTGGTTGACGAAGTGGCTGCGGGCCTGGATGAATCTGAGCTTCCGCGGATTCTGGAGATTCTCAGAGCCATCCGCCATCAAGGTGTAACGATCATATTGATCGAACACGTCATGAAAGTCATGATCGGTGCCGTAGACATGATCCTTGTGCTGAACGAAGGGGAAATAATCGCGTTCGGTAAGCCTGATGAGGTAATGAATGACAGGAGGGTCATCGAATGCTATCTGGGCGAATCTGATGATAAGGGGCAGTCAGAGAAGGGGTGAGACACGAGGAAAGGAAAAACATAGAGATGTCAGGGAATGTGGTGCTGAGAATATCTGACATAGATGTGTTCTACGGCAACCTCCAGGCGCTATGGGGAGTGTCATTGGAAGTCAAGAGCGGTGAGATGGTAGCCATTGCCGGCGCCAATGGGGCGGGTAAGACGACTTTGCTGAAGACCATATCTGGCGTTCTCCATCCCTCCAAGGGCAGCATCGAATACCGAGGGAAGGAAATCACCGGCCTGAATGCCTTCGAGATTGTTGACAGGGGAATCTCACATGTCCCGGAAGGGCGAAGGCTGTTTCCCGACATGACGGTGCTGCAGAACCTCATTATTGGTTCTTATAACTCCAAGGCGAGGGCGGCGCGAAGAGAAAACCTGACAAGGGTCTATGAGCTGTTCCCCATCTTGGAGGAGAGGAAGAACCAATTGGCAAAGACATTGAGCGGAGGCCAGCAGCAAATGGTAGCCATCGGCCGTGGTTTGATGGCAAATCCTGGAGTGATCATTATCGACGAAATGTCGCTCGGCCTTAGCCCAATTCTCGTGAGTGAGCTATTTCGAACACTTCATGAGATCAGGGGGCGAGGTATCACCATCCTGCTGGTCGAACAGAATGTGTGGCGGACGCTACATGAAGCAGATAGAGCCTATGTGATTGAGACCGGGCGGATTGTCCTGAGCGGGAACGCCCAAGATCTTGTCGAGGAGGAGGAGGTTAGGAATGCCTACTTCGGCGCGTGACAGTCATTTGAACCGGATAGGTTTGAGCGGATGAGCCAACTGTCCGGTTTGGCGTCGCCGGTTGTTATTGGAATACTGATGGGCGGCCTGTATGTGACCATCGCCCTGGGCCTTTCCCTGGTGTTCGGCGTCATGAAGGTGATCAACGTGGCCCATGGGGATCTGGTCATTCTCGGAAGCTACTTGGCGTTCTCAGCAATCACGATTTGGGGGTTGAATCCTCTGTTGTGGTTGGTGCCCAGCCTGCCGCTCTTCTTCATCCTGGGCCTCTTGATTGAGAAGTACCTCCTGAACCGCGCAGCCAGAATGTCGGCTGATGCGGCCCTGATCGTTGCATTTGGTCTTGCCCTCATCGTTCAAAATGCCTCGCAGATGATCTGGACACCACAAACAAGAGCTCTGACCACAAGTTATAGCATGACCACCTTTACAGTTGGAAATGTCTATATCCCCCTTGTCTATCTTCTTGATTTTGCCGCTGCATTGGTGGTGATGGTGGCGCTCCGTCAGTTTCTGGAAAGAACTTACCTGGGTCAGGCGATTACTGCGGCATCTCAGGACAGGCAGACCGCAGAGCTCATGGGCATCAATCCCGGCAGGGTTTCTCAGATCGCTTTCGGCATCGCCATGGCCCTGGCTGCAACAGCAGGCATATTCTTTGGTTTGACTTTCTCCTTCAACCCGACATCTGGCACCGCCCTCCTGATCATTGCATTCGGTGTGACCATCCTGGGGGGGCTGGGAAGTATGGTTGGAACTTTCATCGGCGGGATGATCTTTGGGTTGTCTCAAACGCTGGGCGGCCACTTCTTGGGGCCGACCGGTCAGCTGCTTGTCCCATTCTTGATGGTCCTTGTAGTCTTGACGATTAGACCGCAGGGGTTGTTTGGTCGATAAAGCCAGGAGATGCCGTGCGTAGTTACCTGCTCCTGATGCTGCTGATCGCGGTTGCAGTCGGGCTGACTCTGCTGCCGGTAGTGGGTGCACCCCAAATCTGGCTGCTGTACTTGTTCTATTTCTTTGTGTTTCTGGCCGCGGCGAATATGTGGAACTTGCTGGCGGGTTTCAGCGGTCTGCTGGCGCTCTGCCCAGCCGCGTTTATCGGTCTGGGTGGCTACACTATGACGATCCTGACCTGGCTAGGCATCCCTTATTATCTGGGGATCGTAGTCGGTGGCGCGGTGGCTGCGCTATTCGCCATGATCATTTCAGTATCTGTCTTCAGGATGCGAGGTGTCTATTTCGCCATTGGGACACTAGTCGTCCCTGCGATTCTACGACTGGTGTTTCTTCGTTGGAAGCCAGTGGGTGGGGATCTCGAGGGTGGGGGGGCAGGCTATATGGTAAAGGGCGTCCGCGCTATACCTCCTGAGACCACTTATTGGTTGGCGCTTGCTATCGGCCTTGTTTCCGTAATCCTTGTCGTCACTATTCTGCGTTCAAAATTCGGCTTGGGGCTCGCCGCAATTCGTGATAATGACGTCAGCGCGGCAAGTTCGGGGATAGACGTATTCAGATTGAAGCTATCTTCCTTCATTATCGCCGCCTCCGTGATGGGCGTAGCCGGAGGTATTTTTTATATGAACCAGGGGTATATAGAGCCGAACAACGCTTTCGACATTAATTGGCTAATGATCGTGCTCCTGGCAACTGTCATTGGAGGCAAGGGCCTGGAGTGGGGACCGCTTACGGGAACGGTCATCGTTGTGGCACTAAGGTTCCAAATGGCAAGATACGTGGGCATCAGTTCACTCATACAGGGTCTCATATTGGTTGTCATCATGTTGGTAGCCCCACAAGGCATCATGGGTTTGGTTCGCGATCTGCGCAAGGCAGCAAACTCGCGTCTAGTCTCATGACTTTTCCTTTGCTGGAGGGAGGAATGAATATGGGAACCATTCAGAAGTTGACCAATGGGACAACGGGTGGCCCGGTTTTTGTGTACGTGCAGGATGGCAGGGTCATACGTATTACGCCGATGGAGTTTGACGACCTGGACGCTCCATCCTGGGTCATTAATGCAAGGGGTAGGGAGTTTTCCCCACCTCGGAAAACCACTCTCTCTCCTTACTCGCTTGCCTGGCGTTCGATGCTCTATTCGCCTACGCGACTGCTGCACCCCCTCAAACGGGTTGACTTCGATCCCGCTGGAAAACGGAACTGCAAGAATAGAGGGGAATCGGGATACGAGCAGATCAGTTGGGACGAGGCGGCAGAAATCGTCAGCAGCGAGATCAAGCGGATAAAACGGGAATATGGCCCGGCTGCGATGATGGCTACCCCAGGCTCTCACCATTTATGGGGCCACGTGGGCTACCGCCACAGCGCCTTCTTTAGGTTCATGAATCTGACCGGATATACCTCCGCAGAGCACAATCCCGATAGTTGGGAGGGCTGGCACTGGGGAGGCATGCACATGTGGGGATTCAGCCATAGGCTGGGCATTCCAGAACAGTATGACTTGCTGGAAGATGCTCTAAAGAACACGGAAATGATTGTGTTTTGGTCGAGTGACCCCGAGACCACCGGCGGAATCTACTCGGCATTCGAGAGCACTTGTCGTCGTCAGTGGCTTAAGGATCTGGGCGTCAAGATGATTTTCATTGACCCCTATTTCAATCACACGGCCGGTCTCCTGTCTGACAAGTGGTTCGCGCCGAGGCTGGGTACGGACAATGCTCTGGCTTGTTCCATTGCCTATGTCTGGATCACCGAAGATCTCTATGACAAGGAGTACATCAAGACACGGACAGTTGGTTTTGACAAATGGAAAGACTACGTCCTGGGCAAGGAAGACGGCGTTCCCAAGACGCCTGAGTGGGCGGAAAAGGAAAGCACCGTCCCCGCGCGAGAGATCAGAGCCCTGGCCAGAGAATGGGGCTCCAAGAAGACCATGCTGGCTGCGGGTGGTTTGGGGGGCTGGGGCGGTGCCTGCCGGGCTGCAACCGGAGGAGAATGGGCCCGTCTGATGATCTGCCTTCAGGCCATGCAGGGTCTGGGAAAACCAGGCATCAACATCTGGGGCACGACGCAGGGCGCGCCGCATAATTCGGAGTTCCTCTTCCCGGGCTATGCCGAGGGAGGCATTTCTGGAGACGTTGACAATTCCGCGGCCGCATATCGCTTTGTCTACCGCATGAAGTTCAAGCCCACTCGTTCCAGCATCAACAGTCCCATGGGCCAACACGTTCCCAGGCTTAGGATCCCGGAATGCATCCTCGACGGCAAGTATGAGTGGAGAGGCAAGGGCTTCTGCGGACAGTCGATTGAAGCCCAGTTCCATCAGTACAAGTATCCCGCTGACGGCTATCCGGAGATCCAAATGTACTACCGATACGGCGGCTCTTTCATCGGCACCATGAATGAGACCAACCGCTATGTCAAGGCCTACCAGACCGACAGGCTCCCCTTTGTGGTCAATCAGTCCATCTGGTTCGAAGGCGAAGCGAAGTTCGCCGACATTATCTTGCCGGCTTGCACCAATTTTGAAAGATGGGACATCAGCGAATTCGCCGGTTGCCTCGGTTATATCCCCGATTCCACTTGCCAGGTCAACCACAGGGTCATCAGCCTGCAGAAGAAATGCATCGAGCCTTTGGGAGAGTCGAAATCAGACTACGACATCTTTGCTCTCTTGGCCGGCAAGCTGGGATTTCACGAGCTCTACACCGAAGGGGGTCTGACGGAACTTGATTGGGTCAAACGTATGTTTGAGGCCAGCGATCTGCCAAATCATATCTCCTGGGAGGATTTCTTCGAGAAGGGTTACTACGTCGTTCCCATGCCGGAAGACTACAAGTCTACACCTGCTCTGCGCTGGTTCACCGAAGACAGAAAACGGGATACACCGGACTGGGGGCCCCACCCCGAATCTCAGGAAGAATTCGGCAAGGGACTTCAGACGACCTCAGGGCTGTTGGAGTTCGAATCTTCGAGCCTCAACAAATTCGATCCCGCCGATGAAGAGAGACCGATCATCCCCAAGTATATTCCGTCCTGGGAGGGCCACCATACCACGGAGCTTTACGCCAGGTATCCCTTGCAGTTGGTGTCACCACACCCGCGATTCAGTTTCCATACCATGGGCGATGCCAAAGGAAGCTGGCTAAACGAGGTCAAGGATCACCGGGTCCTGAAAGAAGACGGCTACTACTACTGGGTCATACGGATAAACTCGAAGGACGCGGAGAAAAGGGGCATCAAGGAAGCCGACCTCGTTAGAGTCTTCAACGAGCGGGGGGCAGTCATCTGTGCCGCGCAAGTGACCGAGCGTCTCTCTCCCGGCACGGTGCACTCCTATGAGTCTTGTGCCGAGTATGATCCGCTAGGCAAGCCAGGCGAGTCTGCAGATCGGGCGGGATGCATTAACATCTTGACTCCAAGTCGTTTCATCACTAAGAACTCAAGCGGCATGGCACCTAACTCGTGTCTCGTAGAGTTAGAGAGGTACGAAGGAGGTGAGGCATGAACAAGTGGAACATGATCATCGACGTTGCAAAATGCCACGACTGCAATAACTGTTTCCTGGCCTGCAAAGACGAGTTCGTCGGAAACGATTGGTTCCCATACTCCGTGTCTCAGCCTCTGCACGGTCACAAGTGGATAGACATCATGCGAAAGGAACGGGGTCAGTTTCCACTGCTCGACGTGGCCTACCTGCCGACTCCGTGTATGCACTGTGATGATGCCGATTGCATAAAAGCGGCAAAAGACAATGCGGTCTACGAGCGAGAAGACGGAATCGTCATCATCGATCCGTTGAAGGCCAAAGGGCAGAAGGCCATCGTTGACTCGTGCCCGTACGGTGTGATCTGGTGGAACGAAGAACTGGATGTGGCGCAGAAGTGCACTTTCTGTGCGCATCTTCTGGATGAGGGATGGCAACAACCGAGATGCGTACAGGCTTGCCCAACGGGCGCGTTGGAATTCTTGCACGTTGACGATGGTGGGATGCAGCGCGTCAGCGAATCGGAAGGGCTGGAAGTTGTGCATCCGGAATATGGCCTGCAGCCACGCGTGTACTACCGGAACTTATACCGGTACGAAAAGAGCTTCGTTGCTGGCAGTGTGGCGCTCGAAGACACCGACGAATGTGCCGAGGGCGCGAAGGTCACTTTGACCAATGACTCCGGGCAGGTCATCGGCAGGGCGATAACCAACAACTACGGCGATTTCAAGATCGATGGCCTCGAGAAAGACGGCAAGTACAGCCTGGAGATAGAGTGCGCCGGATACAAGAATCGGGAGCTCCGTGTGAGCTTGGAGGATAGTAGAAACGTCGGCGTGGTCTTTCTCTAGATGACAACCCAGCCACGAGTGGAGCGGCCGGCCCTGCCTCATGGCGCAGGTAGATCGGTTGTTCAATTGAACTCACTTGGAGAATCCGACCAGCAACCGGCAGTCCATGGAGCTGCCTCGAGCAACGCAGCGTGTAGCAGGTCGCTGGTTTGAGGTCGGCATACGGCAGGCTGCG
>Ga0209431_10002017_pt1 | contig 16640 bp, 17 predicted proteins | sample RifCSP13_3_FD_184021 | JGI IMG/M metagenome (GOLD analysis project Ga0209431, IMG submission 184021) | Soil microbial communities from Rifle, Colorado - Rifle CSP2_sed 13_3 (SPAdes) (version 2) | ecosystem: Environmental > Terrestrial > Deep subsurface > Rock core/Sediment | place: Rifle...
GGCGTAATTAATATTTTCAGAAGCAGAGACTAAAAGATGTAGTAAATTTATTTTGGAGGTTTGGTTTTTATTTTAGGAGTAAATAAACCCCACCCAAAATTACTAAAACACCATAAATCTTTTTAATCCACAAATTTTTTTTGCCTAAATTATTGAATATGATGATAGCTTGGTAAAAAGTAAATCAATGTTTTTGAATTAGTAAAAAGTGTTAGAAAGAGGGACTCTTTTCGCTATTCAATAATGTTCAATCTGGAACGAAGATCGAAATATATTTAACAATTAAAAATTTCTATGATATCAACCATCGATTTTTATGGTTGCGCTGACTTCAAATGGCTGGCCGTTAAAGTATATTTGAAAATGAGGCAAAGATGCATGCTTGCATCCAAGTGTTATTACTAAAATTAAAATAATGGCTGAAATAACTCTTAATCAAATCTTAATGAAATACGTTTATAAAATTTTTTGAAAAATGAACATATAATAAAAAAGCTGCTGCACATTAAATGCAGCAGCTTCGTAATCTGAGAAAGCCTGCAGGGCGTTCTATAAATGCTGTCCCGAGATTACTTTAAGTGCATCATTTTCTTGGTCTCAACATAATTGCCAGAGCTTAATCGAACAAAGTAAACACCGGATGTGACAATAGCACCGGTGTTATCTTTTCCATTCCACTTAACTTCATGAGAACCCGCAAACATTTCTTTATCAACTAGGGTCATTATTTCATTACCAGTAATATTGAATATTTTTACTGTAACCTTTCCGTTTTGTGGAATTGAATATTTGATTGCAGTTTCAGGATTGAACGGGTTTGGATAATTCTGTTCAAGGGAATAGCTTAAGCCGTTTACGACTTCAACTTCAATTATTTTAGAAAACTCATATTTACCATCAAAGTCAATTTGCTTTAATCTGTATGAATAAGAACCTGGTTGTAGTTGCTTATCAACAAATGTGTATTCGTGTGAATTTGTAAATGTCCCGTTACCTTTTACAAAACCAACTGTCGCAAAATCTTTGTTTGTTTTCCTCTGAATTTCAAATCCATTATTATTGAGTTCGGTTGCTGTGTTCCATTCTAATTTAACATCAGAACCGCTTACTGATCCGATAAAAGCCGTTAATTCTACGGGAACAGGTAAACGTGTAAAACCGAGTTTGGTTAACGTAGCATCATCAAAAGGTTCACAATAAAATATATGGGCATTATCAGTTTCGGATTTTAGATAAACCCAAAGATTTGGATCACCGGGTAGAATTGTCGAATCTCCTGTATAGGTAACATAGTCCAACTTAAATGCTGTTTTCCAATCTGATGTTAGAGGCACTACTCCAGATGGCCCTACAATTTTTTTGGTTGTTGGATTCCATGTAGTCATTGTCATTCTGCCAGTGTTGTTATATTCAGTGATTGCAACATTAGTTCCGCCCATATTCTGATGGCAACTTGCACAGGTTGTTGCATTTTTGGCAATAACGTGAGAGTGATAGGAAGAAACAATTACATTTGTTTTTCCCTGGAACGAATGAGTCATAAAACCGCCTAAATGAACCTTGTCATTTTTCTTTACAAGCAGGCGATATCCTTTTATTTGGTTAATTGCTCTGTTCTTACCAATTGCGACAACCGTTTCAAAATGGCAACCAGCACAAGTTAATACTGAGACAGCATGGCAAGCTGCACAATCAACTGTTGCACTGTGAGTCGAGTGTGCACTGTTTGTCGGAAGAGGGCTGTGGCAATCCATGCACTCAGACTGAATTGCACCGTTTTCTTTTAATGAAGCATAAACAATTCCGTCATCACCATGTAACTCCGCTTTTTTATGACATGACACACAAGTCATTCCAGCTTTTCTGTGAACATCACCATTGGCAAGTGAATCCGGATAAGCTGTTATTTCATAAACTTGTCTGTTGTGGCAGTTTTTGCACGTTTGCTGTGCTACCGTAGTTCCCGCGGCAAAATTATGACAATCGTTACAGCTCGGAGCATATGTAGCTGAAATTATCGGATCTCCGTTTGGATAAGTTTCGGTTGTGGAGTGACATTTCTTGCAAGCAAGGCTATCCATTGGAATATTGGTGATTAATTCCATACCACCATTTGCAGTTTTATAAGCATCGTTTTTGCCTTCTCTGGTTTTATGCAAACTTGTACTAAAGTTTGCTTGCGAAAGCATTGGTAAAATGTATCCCATTACAAAAATTGAAGTGAGAACTAGAGTAAATTTTCGCATGAGAATCTCCTTTTATTTTGAATAAATCAGTTAATTGAATTTTGTCTATTAGAAATGAGCTTGTTAATTAGTATGGAGTTTATTTCTTTAAATCTATGATCATCGGGATTTTTCACTTCTGCTTTTTTGAAAAATTCTATCGCTTTTTCTAAGCTGCAGTAAAGCCAAAGAATTCCTAGTGCAATGGTTTTTTCAATTTCATTATTAAATAGTTTTTCTTCGTTTTCAATTTGTGAGATAAGTTCAGGGCAGGGATAATCTTCGGAGTGAATGTCTGTATTAATCACGAAGTCTATGTCATCTTTTATTTGAGATAAAAAAAGATTAAGTGCATTATCAACTTCGCCGGTTGTTATGTAGCAAACCGTCAGTTTTTTCTTAATAGATTTATTTGTAGGATCTTTTACGAGTATGCTTTCGTAGATAGATTTTGCCGAAATAAAATTTCTGACGAGGAAGTAATGATTGCCAAGCATTTCACTCATGATACTTGACTAATTCAAATATCAGTCCATAGAAAGATGTGATTTAATGTAATTAAAGGGGTTTTTTATTGTAACTGTTGCAGCGATTTTTGTACTTGGTCAGCCAAACCTTTGAAGATAAATATCTTACAGATGCAACACAATGTTGCGGTGGTGCAACAAAATTTTATTATGCTAATCCAGTTGCTTTCATTCTTCGCCAAATAGTAGATCGGTTCACACCAAGTTCTTCAGCTACTTTGGTTTTGTTCCAATGATGTTTTTCAAGTAAAAAAATTAGTTGTGATGTATTTAAGTTGTTTATTGCATCTTCACGATTATCATCACAATCTACTCGATCTCTCAGATATTGCGGTAAGTTGCACGCACAAATACTTTTGCGTTCTTTTATACGAACGATAGAAAATTCAATAATATTCTTAAGTTCACGAATATTACCCGGGTAATTCCATCGTAATAAAAAGTCTAAAGCATTGTCATCTATATCATTTACATCTTTGTTATATAATGTTGTAAATTCATAAATGAAGTGCTTAATAAGTAAAGGGATATCTTCTTTCCGATCGTGAAGCGGTGGAATTGCAATCGGGATAACATTTAACCTGTAAAAAAGATCTTCTCTGAATTTAACTTGCTGAATCAGTTCTTCAACTTTTTTATTCGAAGCTGCAATTACACGAACGTTAACTTTTCTTGAGATCGATTCACCTAGCCTTTCAAAACTTCCTTCCTGAAGAATTCTTAATAACTGAGACTGCATTTCATAGGATATTTCGCTAATCTCATCAAGAAAGATCGTCCCTCCATCAGCGTATTCAAATCTTCCAATTCTGTCTTTTATTGCATCCGTAAAAGCGCCCTTTGTGTGTCCGAATAATTCACTGGCAAGAAGTGTTGGCGGAAGGACAGAACAGTTAACTTTAACAAACTTTTTATTCTTTCGCTGACTAGTTTTAACAATTGCTTCCGCAATTAATTCTTTTCCTGTTCCGGTTTCTCCCCTAATAAATACTGATGCATTCGATTCTGATATCTCGGTAATGAGGTTAAAAATTTCCTTCATCTTTTTGTTTTTACCAATCAATCCGAAAAACTGAGTAGACGATTCAAGCTGCTGTTGAATCTTGTTACTATAAGTCATATCTCTAAAAGAAATAACTCCGCCAATCGGCTCATTGTCGTCATTCTTTAATACCGCTGCATTCAGTTTAATCGGGACTATACCATTCTTACATTGTATTTTAGATTCCATATCGAATATGCTCTTACTGCTTTGAAGAACATTCGCTATGGGACAAGAAATTGAACAAAGCTCTGACTGAAAGACTTTGTTACAAAATTCGCCAAGAACTTCTTCTCTTTTCAATCCCATCAATTTTTCTGCAACATTGTTAAAGAATGTAACTTTAAATTCTTTATCAACAGTAAAAACTGCTTCGGCTAACGAGTCGAGTATGTTATCTTTATTTTTTAATTCACCATTCATCTAATCAAACTCACATTGTTGTATATATCAAATACATTCCGCCAAGTATAACTAACAGACCGCAAACTCTCTTAATCCACAAAATTGTTTTTGATTCTTCAGACCAGTTCAAATACTTCTGAACCTTTCCGGTTAGCGTTCCGGCACCAACTATTACTGAACAATGTCCAAGTCCAAATGCAAGAAGAAAAAGTACTGCAAGCAAATAATTAGTTTGTGCAGTTTGAAAAACCACTCCTAAAACCGGAGCCATATATGCGAACGTACATGGTCCTAATGCAATTCCGAAAAGTAAACCAAGTATTAAAGCGGCTAATAAACCTTTTACTTTTATTTTTCTTAATCCTGCAGAATTCCAATCAAGTTTTATAATGTCTAGAAGGTAAAGCCCAACAAGAAAGAAAATTCCGGCGACAAGATAGTTTCCAAAGCTTCCCACATCTCCCATCAATCTGCCAAGAGATGCAGTAATAATTCCAATTGCAGCAATTGTAATTAGGATTCCGACTGAAAAAATAAGTGAAATATAAAACGTTCTTGATATTGGAATTTTTCCTTGTGAACTTATAAATCCAACTACAAGAGGAATGCTGGACAAATGGCAGGGGGAGAAAAGTATTGATAAAATTCCCCAACCAAAAGAAGCGAGAAGCGCTAACCAAATCGATCCGGTCATTGCTTCGTACAATGCAATAAAAATTGATTCAATCATAAATTACGATCCCTTTTTATTCATTTTAAGTCCTTTTGATTTCATAATTTTATCTATTTCCTCTTCGGGATAAAATCCTTCATGACGGTGAAATTCTTTTCCATTTTCATCAAGAAATACTTGGGTGGGGATAACTCTAATTTTGTACTGCTCTGCATATTGTCTTTGTTCTTGAGTCCACACATCATAAAATACTACCTTAACCTGACTACCATAGTTCTTCTTAATGTTTTTCATTACCGGCTGCATCATTTTGCAGGGGATGCAGTTGACCGAACCAAGCTCAATGAATGTGATTTTAGCTTTATTTATTTGATGTTCTAATACTTGAGCGCTGCTTTTGTTGTTTCCATTTGAGTTGAATGAAATATATAAAATGACGATAAAAAGTAATCCAATAATTGAAATGTATTTCATCTAAGCCTCCTTAATCCATTTTAGAATTTGATCATCCTTTGGGACAATGCCAAGACTTTTTACTTTTTCATTTACAACTAACGCAGGAGTCATCATTATTCCGTAGTTCATCATTTCAGTTATTTCTTCTATCTTTAAAACCTCTGCATGAATATTATTTTTCTCAATTAATTCTCTTACCTTCCTTTCAAGTGTTCTGCATTTTGAACAACCGGGTCCAAGTATTTTTACTGATAACATTTATTTTTCTCCTTCTAATATTTTTAATGAATTGGCTATTGTATCGTTTACGATTGCTTATTTTATATAACGGGCAACTTGCATTGCTTCGACTATTTCTTCGTTTGTTACTTAATTTTGCTTTGCCATTTTAGTCCACATCTGAGTGGAGGTATCACTGCTTAAAGCTGTTGCAACTCCAATACCAACCTGCCTGCCGGCAGACAGGTAAGCATTTTATACTTATTCCGTACTTTTTGATATTTCTCGTTCTCAAAGATGAGAGATTTTTCTTGCCTCTGGTTTTGAGCAAACTCTGGTGCAAAATGTTTTAATAGTTCCATTGGTGATTTGCTCATATATTTTTTGCCTTTCTTAAAGTGTTACCATGTACGGCTTACTAAACTCATTCATAAACTTGTTAAAGTTTGTTTTCGCTTTCTCGATATTTTTATTTTCAACACCATCTTTCCATTCTTTTACAATTTCTTCTACAGGCGTAAAGAGTTCATCGAACTTCGGATCATTCTTCTTTTGCTGATATGATTTTAATTTGCCATACATTCTGTCAACCATTTCAATATGATTATTTGAGCCATCAACATTTCCGGCAACGAACATATCCATTGCATTCTTAACTTCAGCTCGCCACATAAACATTACATCTGTTAAATCGGTTCTTCCGTTGTTTCTGTGCATCTTTCCGAAAGTCATACAATAGAACGGGCAGTATTTTTGTGCAAGGCGATATTCTTTCTTCTCAATTCTTTCGCGGATAATATTTGTATTATCCATCAAGTCTTCCAGATATGTTTTCCACTGAGGATCTTTTTCATACTCAGCCGGAGGATTGTTCAAATATTTTTCTGAGATGACTTTTAATTCCGATTCAAGTTCATCGAGATTCTTAATGAATTTTTGTTGATCGAATACATCCATATTGCGAAGCATACCGCAAGTCATAACAGCTTTTTTATGCCACGGTGCAATTTCTTCATCAAATCCGCCGTGGCGGATTGTTTGCGCAACAATCAAACTGCTTGTTACAAAAAGTAACAAAGCCAAAAATAATTTTTGTGTTCTCATTCTAGTAAGTCCTTTATATTTTTAAGTAAAATTTATTAAACAGCGTTTACAGCTTTAGTTTCTTTTCTCTTTTCAAAAATGTAGTACAATGCCGGCAAGAATAAGAAGACTAATATCAGTCCAAATACCAAACCGCCAATTACTGCAATTGCCATTGGCTTCAATAACTCCGTTCCTTCGCCAATGCTTAATGCTAGTGGAAGCAGACCGATAATACCAACAATATCTGTCATCAAAATCGGGCGGAGACGAACAACCGCCGCTTTCTGAGTCGCATCAATCAAATTCATTCCCTCCTCGCGCAATTGGTCAATGAATGTTATCAGAATAACGCCTTGATTAATTTCAATTCCGGCAAGTATGATAAAACCAATCATCACCGTAACTCCAATCGTTTGGTTTGTTAAATACAGAGCTAACGAAACGCCGATAAGGGAAAGCGGAACACGGATAAGAATTATGAACGGCTTTACGAAATTTTCAAAGTTGATTACAAGAACTACATAGGCAAAGAACATTGCAATGAGAAGAATTATTATCATCGTTTGAAAATTTTCGCTGAGCATTTGTGATTGCCCGCCGTAATTAATTTTGTATCCTGCTGGCAAAGTAAATGTGCTCAATGCTTTTTGAACATCTGCGGTTGCCTCGCCAACAGTTCTTCCCGAAACGTTTGCAGTTGCTTTAATAACTCTATTCTGATCTTTTCTATCAATTTCTAGCGGTCCCGATCTTTGTTCAACTTTAGCAATTGTGTTTAATCTTATCTTGCTTCCGTTGGGTGGATATATCGAAAGATTCTCAACTTCACTGATGCTTTTAATGTTAGCTTCATCAACAACAATTCGAATAGGATAGTAATAACCTTTCTCTTTAAACTGAGTTGGAACGTTTCCGTCAATACTCGATTTGATTGTGGAAGCAATTTGGTTTACGCTCAATCCCTGGTCAATTGCTTTTGTTCGATCCACAAATATTTGATACTTCGGTTTCGTAATATCAATCGAAACATCAATGCCGGTAAGCCCGTCAACTTGTTTCAGCAATCCTGAAACATGAGTGGTGTTCTCATAAATATTTTCAATCGGTTCACTGCGCGGTGCAATTACTTCCACCTCAATATCGAACTCGCCGGTTTGTTTAATTCCCTGCAACTTTTTGTGAAAGACCTTCATCTTCAAACCGGGGATTTTTACATTTTGCTGAACCAGAGGTGTAAGCCATTCAACATATTCGTCAGTTGTTTTCTGCCGTTTGGAAGGTTTGACAAGTTGAATATTTACTTCGCCTTCGTTTGCAATCTCGTAAGTAACCAATCCCCAAATTTTACCGCCGGAAAGAGAAGAGTATTTTTCGATGGATGGTTGATCTTTCACAAAATTCTCTATTTGAGAAATTACTTTGTGAGTTTCTTCCATCGAAGAACCGGTTGGCATTTTTATTTTAATGGTAATTAATCCGTCATCTGAAGAAATTCAGAACCGATTTTGTTTAAGAATATCATTCCGACAAAAAATAATACGAGCGTTATCAAATTCAATATTGGTTTATACGGTTTGATAATTGAAGATATTAATCCATCTGCAAGTTTAGATACAATTCCTTTTTTAACGTGAACCGGTTTACCTTCTTTAAAGAATATTGAGGTTAAGGTTGGTGTTAATGTTAGAGCAACGATTAGCGAAAGCGTAATTGTTATCGCTACCGTTAATATCAACTCACTAAACAAAAGTGAAACGAAACCGGAAACCAAAAGGAATGGAAGGAACAAAGCAATGAATGTCAGAGTTGCAGTAAGTACAGCACCGCTTACTTGCGTTGCGCCCTTCTGCACCGGATTAAGTTCTTCCGGTTCTTCTTCCTGGATACGCGTAATGTTTTCGAGTACTACAATACAGTTATCAAGCAGAACAGTTATCGCAACAACCAATCCGCCAAGTGTAAAAATGTTGATTGAAAAATTTAGCAGTTGCATAAAGAAGAAAGTGCCGAGCAGTGTAACCGGCAAAGTGAGCGTAACAATTACTACTCTTTTCCAGCCGGTTAAAAAGAAAGCGGTGATTAAAACAACGAGCAGCCCTGCAATTAAAGCAGCATCCCTAACGCCCGAAACCGATGCACGAATATATTCTGCCTGGTCATAAATTATATCGAGATTTATTGAAGGCGGGATGACGTTCTTTAGCTCTTTCAATTTTGCTGAAACCAAATCGGAAACTTCAATCGTATTGGCGCCTGTTTGCTTGAAGACTGAAAGTTTTACTCCCTCTTGACTGTTCAACTTATTTTTTAATCTTTGAATTGCATAAGCGTCTTTTACATCTGCTACATCTATAAGAAGAACCAATCCTTCGTTCTTACCTTTTACTATAATTAAATTTTCCAACTCGTTCACTTTGGAAAATTCACCGACAGTTCTAACTATATAATCTCTTCTTTCAGAAGTTACTCTTCCGCCGAGCAATTCAAGATTTTCATCTTTCAATCGCTGCGCAATTTTATCTACAGATAATCCATAGCCCTGCAATTTTACCGGATTGATATGAATGCGTATTTCCCTTTTCAATCCTCCGGTTATTTCTGTTCCCGCAGTTCCTTCAATCGAAGTGAATTGATCCTGTAGTTCATTTTCAACATACGTTCTTAGCTTTGTCAGATCCATTTGGTCTGAAGTGATAAGCAAATCCATCACCGGCAATTGCGATGGATCCGCTTTGAACACAAGCGGTTCTTCAGCATCTTTCGGCAGATTCTTTCTCACCTGTCCGAGTTTGGAAAGAACATCCTGGTATGCAATATCACGGTTAGCATTATAAGTAAAGTTTACCTGAAGCGCATAAAGCCCTTCGGTGCATTGAGTCTCCATATAATCAAGGTCGTCAACAGTTGCAACTTTGCGCTCAATAATCGTAGCGATATTGTCTTCTATTTCTTCCGGCGTTGCACCGCGCCAGGTTACATAAACTTTAACCATTGGATAAGTAATATCCGGCAGAAGATTCGTAGCGAGTTGTGTATATCCAAGAATACCAACCACAACAAAGGCAATCATCAAAATGATAACTGTCGCCGGTTTTTTGATTGCTGAAGCTGATAAGTTCACTTTTTCTTATCTCCTTCTGGTTTCATTTCTTTCTGCTTCTGAACCATTATCCTCATTCCGTCTTTCAGAAGTTCTTGTCCCATCACAACAATTTTTTCGCCTGCGTTTACGCCAGAGATAACTTCAGTAACCTTTTCATTTGAAATTCCCGTTGTAACAATTTTCTGATGAGCAGTAGAATCCTTTATTACATAAACCAACTTCTCATTCTTTTGATTTACGATAAACACATCATTCGGAACTACGATTACTTTATCTTTTTTGCCGGTAATTAATTCAAGTTCAGCCATCATTCCCGGTGTAATATCTTTTGAGCCGTTGATGAGTTTCAGTTCAACGGGAAAATTTCTTGTTGCCGGATCTATCTGCCGGTATTTTACCGTTACTCTTGCAGTAAATTCCTTATCCGGGAAAGCGTTGAACTGCACTTTCAGCTTATCGCCTAATTGTATATTGGAAAATAAATCTTCCGAGACAGATGATTTGATGATAAGCGAATTGAAATCAACAATAGTAAAAAGATTTTGCTTTACAGAAACGGCGCTTCCGGCTTCAATAAATTTTTGAGTCACCGTTCCGCTTAACGGAGAGATTACCGGCACACCGAGAAACAATTTTTCTGCGTATTCCAATTCTTTTTTTGCCTGCTCAAGCTGTGAACGTAATTCCACATCTTCCGAGTTGTCGGGTAAAGCGTTATCAAGTCTTAAGCGTAATTCTTCAACTTTATTTTTTGTTTGAGATACAAGCGATGTGCGTTCTTGAGAAGAAATCATTGCAAGAACTTTTTCTTTTCTTACAAATTGATTTTCGACAGCATTTAATTTTTCAATATAGCCATCTGCCGGAGCTACAACATTTGCAACGACTTTTGCCTCTACCGTACCTGTCAGCATAACTGATTTTGAAATTGAAACTGATTTAAGTTCTTCAACTTTTACAAGCGGAGCTTTTGGTTTTTCATTAGTGTTATTCACATCTTTTGAACAGCCGACAAAAAGAATCGTGATTGATAGGATGTATATAAATATTTTCATTTTCATAATATTATTTGCCTATTTACTAAATGGTATTTCATCACTGCCAATGTTGTAATTCAATTCAGCAATAGATGATAATAAATCAATTATAATTTGATTGTAATTTAACTTTGCAGTTGTAAGAACCGTTTCTGCGTCTAAAACATCAAGACTGTTTCCTTTTCCGATGTTGTATTTTAAGTTTGCCGTTACAAGACTTTCCTCCGCCAGCTTTACAATCTTTTCACTTCCACTTAAACGGCTTTTATAATCATCCAGCTTCAGCAGATTATTTTTCACATTAGTTTCAAGCTGCTGAACAACGGCATTTTCGGTTTCCTGCAACGCACTTATTTTAATTTCAGTTTGTTCAACCTTGTCCAAAAAATTTGACCCGCGGAAGAAAGGAAGTGAATACGAAACAGTTACTCCTACATTCCAGTTGAGATTTCCCATTGGAATTTTGCTGTCTTCAACATTCGTAATTCCAAACGCATACAAATTTGGATAATAATCTTTATTGTATAGCTGAATCTCTTTATTCCGTAATTCCTTTTGAGTGTTGATATTTTCTAAATCGGGATGCTGAACAGGCAGCAAAGTTTTTAGATCGCTAAAGCTGTAAGTTTTGGCTGAATATTCTTTCCACCATTCATCAACATTATCAGCCACATCAAAAGAATCACCGAGAGCATTTCCGCAAAGCACATTTAAATTATTTCGTTGCACATCAAGCTGGTTTTTAGATTTCGCTAGTTCATCAAGCGCAACTTCAATCTGAACTTTCGCTTTAATTACATCTAGATTAGAAACCTTTCCAATGCTGTAAAGCGCTTCGGCATTTTTAAGATGCTCTTGTAACTGAGCTATCGCTTCTTCCTGTATCTGCACTGTTCTTTTTGCTTTCAGCAGTTCCAAGTAGCTTTTCGAAAGTGAAAAAGAAACTGCCTGCCGCAGTTTTCTTCCAAAATTTCTGTCAATGTCAACAGATTTATCCACATAATCTTTTTATAATGAATTCTTATTCCAATCATAAACCAACTGATTGACTCTGAAAGCAGAATAAAAATCATTTAGAGAATTACCAAGATATTTTTGTTTGTTGGGCATTACCCAATCCCACCGCGATAGATTCAAATCGAAAAACATTTGCGGCTGGTAGTCTTTCGCGAGATAATCAATCTGTTTCATCCCGGCTTGGATGTTTTTATCATTCGCTTTTAACTGCGGATTATTTTGAAAGGCAATATTTACAAGCTCAGCCAGCGTGTATTCTTTATCTTAGGAGAATATAATATTCGAGAAGAAAAAAAATGCTGATACACAAACAATAAATTTTCTTATAACTGATTTCATTCTAATTTTCTATTAAAGTACCATTAATCTCTAGTTTCATTATTACCGTTCAAAAAAAAAGCTAATTGGTCAATCATCTTTTCGTCATATTCAATTTTATAAAGCATTTGGTCATTGTTATCGAATACAATTACAGAAGGAACAAATAGTGTCTCATATTTCATTGGAAGATCGCTGTTCTCATAGGCATCTATAACCAGATAGCTGTATTCATCGCTGCCCGATCTAACCAATTTTAAAATATCTAATACTTGATTTTTACACATTTCTAATGTGCAGTAGCATGACATTGACGTGCTGAGGAAAAGAACTTTTGTTTTAGGTGAAGAGAAAAATTTATTGACTGTATAATCGTAGAAAGTATTATTTAATTTTAAGTACCATTGATTGAAAAGAAATAATGCAGAATCGGAAGAAATGTTTCTCAATCTTGATTCATATTCATTAAAATAATTTTTCAGACGTCCAAAATCATTCATTGAGATTTGATATTTACTCTCAAGTTCATCTTTCTCATAATTCTTGAAAAGTATTTCATTTAGTTTAAATAAATCATCATCTGCTTTAGAATCTTTATTTGAAAGACTAATAAAATATTTTGCTGCAGTTGTCTCAATTGATTCATAGATCTGAGAATAAATATTTATGGAAACTGCAATTAGAACAAAAACAACTAACTTAAAATTTATCGTCATAAAATATTCCCCATGAAATAATATAAAAACTCAAGAGTTATCACGGACAAATATCGGGAACTTTAACAGTCCCTTCTTCAACATTTCCGAAATATTTTTTCTGTAACCACAAAGCAACATTTACAAGCGCAATCAAAACCGGAACTTCGACCAATGGACCAATTACTGCGGCAAATGCTTCGCCGCTGTTGATGCCGAAAACTGCTATGGCAACTGCAATGGCAAGTTCAAAGTTGTTGCTTGCCGCCGTGAATGCAAGAGTTGCTGTTTTGCTGTAATCAGCACCAACTTTTTTGCCCATATAAAACGAAACAAAGAACATCACCACAAAATAGATGACTAACGGAATTGCAATTCTTACGACGTCTAATGGAATCTTGACAATGTATTCGCCCTTTAGTGAGAACATAACTACAATGGTAAACAGCAAAGCAATTAAAGTAATTGGAGAGATTTTAGGAATGAATTTTTGTTCGTACCATTGCTTGCTTTTAATTCTCAATACAATGAATCTTGTAATCATCCCTGCAAGAAAAGGTATACCAAGGTAAATAAACACACTTTCAGCAATTTGCCCGATTGTTATATCAACTGCAAAGGTTTGAAGTCCGAGCCACGATGGTAAAACAGTTAAAAATAAATACGCATAAACAGAAAAGAAGAGCACTTGAAATATTGAGTTGAAGGCAACAAGACCGGCAGCATATTCTGTATCACCTTTTGCTAATTCATTCCAAACAATTACCATTGCGATGCAGCGAGCTAAACCAATCAGAATTAAACCCGCCATATAATGCGGGTAGTCTTGCAAGAATATTATCGCAAGTACGAACATTAATATTGGTCCGATAATCCAGTTTTGTACGAGAGAAAGAGTTAACACCTTTACGTTTCTAAAAACATCAGGTAACTCTTCGTACTTCACTTTTGCAAGCGGAGGATACATCATTAATATTAAGCCAATTGCGATCGGGATATTTGTAGTTCCAGATTGAAATGAATTCCAGAAATTAACAACTGATGGGAAGAGATATCCCGAAAAAACTCCAATGAACATTGCAAGGAAAATCCAGAGTGTCAGATAACGATCTAAGAAAGAAAGTTTTTTACTAAGTGTGCTCATTAAATTCTTTCTACTTTATTTCTTTTAACCAAAGTTCAAGAGTTGATTTGGTGGGGATTTTTCCGCTTGAAAGGACTTTACCGTTCACAACTAAACCGGGAGTTAGCATTATTCCGTAATCTAAAAATTTTTCTCCGTCGGTGATTTTTTCAACATTAGCAGGAATATTATTTTCAGAAATAACTTCCTTGACAAGGTTTTCTAGCTTAATACAGTTTGCACAGCCGGATCCAAGAATTTTTATGTCTAACATTTTTATAATTCCTAAATATTTTTTGTAATGGGACACGGATTGGACTGATAAGACTGATTTAAACGGATTAAAATCAATAAAAATCCGTTCGATCCGTTAAATCCGTGTTCTATTGTTTCTTTAATTTGTTTAAATAAAACTCATAAAATTCTTTTTTGATTTCATCTCTTACTCTGCGATAAATAGGCATCACTTCTTCTTCACTTCCAACTGCATCTGCAGGATCATCAAATCCAATGTGTAGACGATTTTTTACGTTTCCAATGAAAACGGGACACGTTTCTTTTGCTTTATCACAAACTGTAATTACATAATCAAAAGATTGATCGAGATATTTATCAACATTTTCTGCAATGCCGGCACTAATATCTATCCCGATTTCCTTCATCGCTTTTACAGCAAATGGATTTATCTTTTCAGCCGGCTTAGTTCCAGCAGAATAAACTTCGAGATTGTCATCAAATGATTTGAGAAATCCTTCTGCCATTTGGCTGCGGCAGGAGTTTCCAGTGCAAAGTATTAAAATTCTTTTCTTCATTTATTTCCCTTCAATTAATAAATTTATAGAACGTAAATTACACTGACCTGCCTTGCCGTCAGGCAGGTTAAACTGATCAGCGCAGATCTGCAAAATCTGCGTTATCAGCGTTCTATTGCATTAAAATAATGATCCATAAATCAATCCACTGATAGTTGCCATAACTACAACAAGCGATACATACACAACAGTTTTTTGTGTTCCAATTACACCACGAATAACCAGCATATTTGGTAATGACAATGCCGGTCCTGCAAGCAGTAATGCAAGTGCTGGACCTTTTCCCATACCACTGTTAATTAATCCCTGTAAGATTGGAATTTCAGTCAATGTAGCGAAGTACATAAAAGCGCCGGTGATGGAAGCAAAGAAGTTTGAGAACAAAGAATTACCGCCAACTAAAGCTGAAATCCATTCATTTGGAATGACACCGTTGTTATTGTTATTAGAACCGAGTAAAAATCCGGCAGCCAAAACTCCTGCAGCAAGCAGCGGCATAATTTGCTTTGTAAATCCCCACGTCTCACCAAGCCATTGGTTTGCTTCACCATCTGTAAAAGTTAAAGCGATAGTTGTTGCAATAACAGCTACAACAAAAGTGATGGTTGGGTTATCGTAAAAAATTATTGATGAGACAATCACTGCTGCTGTTCCGAGTAAAGTGTAAAGTTTTTTAACCTGAATTATATAAATCATTGAAAGTGCAAAACCGATTCCAAATAATCCTGTAATAAACCATTTGTTTGCAAACATAAAATACCAGAAACCTTCGGTCGTATCAGCAGGCTTTCCCCAATTAACAAAAATCAAAATTGCAACAAGTATAAAAAAGTGAAGTGCAGTCTGCCAGAAAGGGCGCGGTTCTTCAACTTCCGGCATTGCAAGCTGAGCATCAGCTTTTTCTTTTTCTTCTTTACGATAGATGAACGCCATTATCAAACCGATGATTACGCTAAAGGATACTGCACCGATTACCCTCGCAATTCCAAGTTCAAGCCCGAGAATTCTTGCAGTGAGAATAATCGCTAAAATATTTATAGCAGGTCCCGAATAAAGAAAAGCAATTGCAGGACCTAAACCTGCACCTCTTTTATGTATTGAAGAAAAAAGTGGAAGAACCGTGCAAGAACAAACTGCGAGTATGGTTCCTGATCCTGATGCTACTAAATAAGCTACCCACTTTTTGGCTTTTGCTCCAAAATATTTTACCACTGCAGCTTGACTGACAAACACAGCTATTGTTCCTGCAATAAAAAAAGCTGGGATAAGACAAAGCAAAACGTGTTCCTGTGCATACCACTTTGCTAAATCAAACGCTGCTAGTATTGCACCTTTAAAAGATTCAATCTCAATCGGCATAAAGTAAGCGAAGAGAAAAAATCCTAGTATCCATAAAAAACTTTTATATTGTTCTTTCCATTCCATAATGATTATAATTCGTTTTCTACCGAAATGTTTATTAAAAATTTTTATTTAGAGCAAATTATATGTCTGTCAGTCTCTAGAACTTTTTTCTTATCGGAAATAATAACAGATTCCTCCGCAATCCAGTAGTCCAAGGAAGTAAGTAGCGAGGAGATTCTTGGATCCCAAGGATGAGGATTAATGAGGTAGTTAACCCATTTACCCTCTTTTTCTTCAATGATAAAACCAGCTTCCTTTAATATCTTGAGATGCTGTGATACAGTTGAAGTTGCCAATTCAAGTACGTTCGTAATTTCACAAACACAAAGAGGTCTTGTCTGAAGTATTTTTAAGATTCGCAATCTATTGGAATCTGATAATGCTTTGAAAAATTTTACTTTATCTTCCATAATTCATTTCGTTGTTAGACGAAATATAAAAAATGGTGGGTCGAAATCCAAATCATATCGCAAAAAATATTTTCAAATTTGATTAGAA
>Ga0209431_10002018_pt1 | contig 16634 bp, 26 predicted proteins | sample RifCSP13_3_FD_184021 | JGI IMG/M metagenome (GOLD analysis project Ga0209431, IMG submission 184021) | Soil microbial communities from Rifle, Colorado - Rifle CSP2_sed 13_3 (SPAdes) (version 2) | ecosystem: Environmental > Terrestrial > Deep subsurface > Rock core/Sediment | place: Rifle...
GGGGGGGGGGGTGAGCGGACGGACGGGTGGATGGTCACTGTATCTTGTATGATTGCAGTTCGTTGTAGCTAACGTTCAGCGACACTTCTGCGCCGTTAAATCCTTCCACTGCCGACTTTGGCAGCCGGTATTCTCTGCTTGCCCCCTTGAGGATGGTGAACATGTCACCGTCTTCTGAAATGATGGTTCCGACGTCGACCCGGTCGGCCGACCGGACATTCTTGTGCATGACTCTTTCCCAGTGAAGTATTGCGGGTTCAGGCATGCTACATCAATTTCTACATATGTCGAAGTTGTATTTAAGACTAAATTGCAACTAGTGTGATTTTCCTATGATTTCTTGATCATTTATGCGGATTGCCTGCAAATAATGTAACAGGTCTGCAACAGCGTGTTCATAATGCCTTTACAAACGGAAATAATATATAATTTGCGAGCTGCAGCTTTTGCAGGGATGTTTGGCAAAGGCGGGATCAAGCCCGGTGAGTTTGTTTTTATCGTGCAAAAAGACGGTGAATACAACAAGATAGTGATCGGCAGGATACAGGCAGTAAACGGTAGCAAGATGCACGTCGCAGGCACCCAGGTAAGGCCTTCTGGGCTCATCAAGCGTGTCGGGGCAGGCAGCGCGGGCGATCGTTCAAGGCAGGTACTTTCAAGCCCGGACCCGAACAACTGCATTTTCATGCTCATCGACAGGGTCGAGACCGCACCGTTCAACGGCGAGGTGGACCAGGCACAAGAGCGCGTAATCTGGATAAATGAAAGCCGTTATCTTGTCCTAGATGGGTGGGTAAAAGAGAACTTTCCCGAGATATTTGCAGCAGCTTTGACATCGCCGACCGAGGAAGACAGACAGCAGGCAAAGGCAGTTTTGCGTGAAAAGATGGGCTCGCTGTATGAGCGCGACTTGAAGGAGCATGTGTATGCGGTGGCAAGGAGCGCAAGGCTTCTCTAGCGCAAGGATTAAGTTTGAGCTTCCGGAAAAGTAGGTAGACCATGTCGTTCTTTGGCCCACCGCCAGGCGGTGCGAACTTTGACAAGAAAAAGTACGAAAACCTGACGATGGCGATAAGGCAGACAGTGCTTGAAAGGGCGCACAACCGCTGCCAGAAATGCACCGTCAAGTTCGGCCCTTCTGTTGAACCGCACTTTGAGAACGTCAACGGGAGCAAGAAAGATAACAGGCCTGTCAACCTCCGCGCGCTGTGCGCCAGCTGCTACAAGCAAGTCGAAGAGAGGCAGAAAAAGAAAAAGGGCTTCATTGGCGGCCTGCGCAAGGCGTTTGACAAGGTGCCGGTCGATTTCAAAAAGTAGTTTCTTGCTAGCCGTATCGAGTGAACCTGAAGATATTCGAAGATATGGTTAAATCTACCCATATCCTGTGTATGGACAGGGGATTTGCCTAGAAAGAAGCACATGATGGGCTTGATTCCTGGATATAGGCTAAAAAAGGCGATGGAAGGGGGCCTCGAGATAATCGGCCCCGCGGCTCTCCAGGGCGTCTTTGAAGACCTAGAAAGGCGCGGGATAAGGCTATCATCTAACGCGGCTTGTTCGACGGAACAAGTCAACGCCATACTCGCCGACATATTCGGCGAAGACGCATCCAAGCTCATGATGACCAGGATTTACCGCGAGCTCGAGTCCGACTAGATTGCGCTGACAAGGCTTTATTCTTCTGTCAAGTTATACTGGAAGTATGGTGGAAGGACTCTGCAGGGCTTTTGTCGGTCTGCACCACAACATCCAGGCGGCAGTCATTGTTTCCCGGGGCGAGGTAAAGGAGAGGTTCGTCAAGCCCGGAATCCCGGTGCCTGACCCTACGGACCTTGAAAAGCTGTTCATCAGAGCCGAGATGCTTGTCAGCATGACAAGGGAAAGCGACAGGCTCTTTGGGGAGACTGGGTATGTCCTGACCAACCACAAGCTTCTTGACACCTTTATTTTTCCGATGTCCGGGCAGGGCGTGCTGATATTGCCCATCGTCAAGCCATACGATCACGTGGAACTTTTGAAAAAGGCTGGCGAGCTATTGGGCAAGGTTCTGACATAAAGCGGATGCAGGAGCCTATTGCAGGGGGTTGTTAGAGTGCCCCACCACCTTTTCGTCCTTTGTGACCAGGCAGCACTCGCACTTTTTTTGCAGGCACGCTTCCGTATCCTGATGTTTGCATACGGCGCACGAACAAGGTTGCGCCTTGGAAAAGACCTGCTTGGGTCCCGAGAAATACCGGGTGTCCAAATACAGCCAGAGGGTGGCGGCTGCCACGCCGATTGCAAAGAGAAAGCCAAGCGTGCGTATATTTGCCCGCAGCACGATCAGCGCAATGCTAAAGATCACCATTGCTATCAGGATCATCCAGAGCCATCGGGTCTTGAAATCCAATCTTGCTGCACCTCATCCGTAGTGCTGCTGCAATATCTCTGTTGAATCGACCTGCTGCGCTTTCCTCTTTTTCCGGAGCTGCCTTACCTTTTCCAGTATCTCTTTTAGCTGGCTTTCGGATATCTTGGCAATCGTGGCGTCACATTCCATCCCCTGCGCGTGCAGCACCTCTTCTGTAAGCATGATGATAGTCTCTTTGTCATTGCGCTCTTCTTCCGTTAAGAGGTCGTTTGTGAGGAACCTGAGGAATGCGAAATCGCTCATGCCTATGGTATAGACGTCATGTGTTATTTACCATGCTGCTTGGGGGTGGGTCAAGTTGCCAGGGGGGTGTGAAGTGGGTAGAGTGAGTGGAGTGGCCGAAGTGGATGTGAAGTTGACAGATGGGGGGTGAAGGGAATTTGACTGGCAATCTTGTGTCAATTACCAATCCTAGTCACAATCCAATTTGCATTCAAGGCTGTAATCTCATTTGGGATTGATGATGATGATAATAGTTGCTTTGGAGCCAATTCGTGCTCTTAATGTTATAAAAAGCATAACATAAGAAAATGGAATTTGAGCATGTAATGTTATGATTCGACACAGTTCTAAGCTGATTTTCTGTTTACTATGGCTCTTTGAGCTGAACTCCACTTGACATTGTTTGTCTTCTCCATCCAAATCACATATCTGTCCTGAAATTCCAGCCTCTCCCTGAAGTTTTCTTCTTTGATCCTTTCAAGCTCTTTGAGGTTTATTTCAGGCAGCTTCATGTTAGATACTTATTGAACCTACCTTTCTTATCAAGCTTTACCAAGAATTGTTTGAACAACTTCTGATCCATCTTACCGTTAAATAGCTTGTAGAGATGTCTGGCATCTTCTATATCCTTCTCACTATCAAGAAATAGCTTGTATGGTATCTGAAGCTCGATTGGAGAAATTTTAATGACCTTTCCATTCAGAATAACTTGCTTCCCATTATTCAAGACCCAATTATCAAGGTCTTCTGCCTTTGGAAACATCAATTCCATATTGGGGATGAATTCTCCTTTTCTGGAGAACCTCACAGAAGAACGTTGCATGAGATAGTTTTCATAGGCATCTTCAAGATTGTCAGTGATTATACACTCAAAACTCTTCAAGATATCCTTCCACAAAGTTGAAAATTGTTTTTCTGAAATCTTCTCAACTATAATATCTATGTCTTCCGACGACCTACTTCTTCCAAAGAGTATGGAAACGTAGCCCGAAACCAGCACGTAGTTCACCTTATTTCTATCTAGAATCTTTACGAAATCTATGACGAGTTTGTCCAGATCGTTCAGCTTTTTGGTTAGCTTTATCTGGTCGCCGGAAACTTCAATTTCCATCAATTCTATCTACCAAAAGCGTGTTGTATAATCTGATCGCAATACTAGGCAGAACCTACTGTTTAACAGGGTAGCTATTCGTGCCGCGAGTAGTATTTCGGTTCTTGCTTTACTGAATTCAGAAGGCTGATTCATGATGCCAGAAATCAGATTCATGAGAGCCTTGTAAGACCCTTAGATGTATCAATGAAAAAGAATCCCGTAGTTCTACGCTAGACCATGGAAAAAGGTCTTCAAGTGCTTTAGTAAGTCGAAATCGTAACATAAGAAAATGCATTTTGAGCACGCAATGTTATGATTCGACATGGTGATAATAATATTCTGCAAGGTTCCTTTTTAACATAAAGCAGCTTTACCAGAAAGTCTAAAGCCGTTCGCTACATAGATTTTATCTTGCATACCTGAAAAACGCCATGAACATAACCAGGATAGACGGAAGGCTCGTTGAGATTGATACGGGGATGAAGGAGCTAAAGCTCGAAACCACCCAGGGCGGTTCGTCCAAGGTAAAGTACCTGAATGGCCTCAAAGCCGAAGAGATAGAGAAGCACATAGGCGAGGATGTGGCACTGATACTCTACGATGGGCAAGTCTCAAAAATCAAATGAATCGAGGTTGCTGGCTCCGCCAGCCCTTATTTTGAAAGGACTTGTTGTTTGTTTATTATTATCTTCTGCACTTCGAGCGAAGTCTAGGTAACCAGTCGTCACGGCAAGAAAAGGGGAGATGGTCCCAGCCTGTCAATTTCCTAATCCCATTGATAGGCCGTGCCTCTAAATTGCTGCGATGCGGGGTCGTATTCCGAATCTATCACCATGATGAGGTTATTCATCCATGAAAGCTTGGGGGAATTCGTGAATCCTGTTACGGTTACCAGTCCCTTCACCTTTCCTCCTTCCCGTACCCTGCTCTTCTCGTGGGCCCACCAGAAGTACTGTTCACCCTCGGCCGTCATGACGACCCCCTGGTAGGAGGCATCTACAACACCGTGTGGATACTGTGTCATCGTTCCAGAGCCCATATTCTTGCCGCTGGGAAAGTTGCCGATGCCCTTTATGTCAGAGGCAAAGCTCACTTCCATTTTTACGCCTTCTACAGGATGGACCGACCTCACGGTTGCACTCGTTACCTTACCTGTCTCTTCAAAGATCTTGTTTCCAAGAGCCATGAGAAGGGGTGGGTCTGGATGGAGATAAGTATAGCGCTAGGTGTCGCTAAAAATCTTTCTTGCTAAAAATCATTCAGTGCCTATTGTCTGTGTGAAGCTGGAGTTACAGCTAACCTGTGGATAGGAGCATGCTGCCGCAATTGGGCAGTGGCGAGGTGGGTTAGCGTCTCTTGCCGTCCATTATGAGCACCTCGACCAGACTTGCCAGACTTGCCAGATTATCTGCCTCATAGGGTGCAGCAAAAATGATCCTCGTGTATTCTGCGTATGGGCTTGTCCTTAGCACAGGATCGGGCTGGCCGGATAGCCTTACTGCAAACTCGTTTGCATCGTCGTTCGTCCATATCTCCAAGAGCGGAATTCTGGTAGACATGAATAGAAGAAACAGACTCCGTTATATCTGACTCATTTCCATGATCCGAAGGCAGATTGGAGGCAATATTCAGAAAAATGGGAGCCGGTGAACAATAACCGCGAGCAGTTGCTGTGTCTAATGAGGACCACGGATTTGAGCACATGTTTGCGGCTATCAATAGCTCACTCGATTCTGCTGATCTCGATCCTGCCTCAAAAAGTGCTCGTTGAATATTTCCTTAACAGGCGCACAGCTAACGGCGTAGGGCACCATTAAGTGGCATGATGCACCGTTTTTTGGTTTTGGTGGGGTGGAGAGACCACTTAACTACTGTCTCTTTTCATTATCCTTGATGAATTCATCGACCATTTTTTCGAGGCTGCCCAGCTTGTTACATGTGTAGGGAGCAGCGTATATGACATTCGTGTATTGCGTCTTATCGCTAGTTCTTAGCACAGGCTCGGGCTGGCCGGATAGCCTTACTGCAAACTCGTTTGCATCGTCGTTGATCCACACCTCATAGAGAGGAATTCTGGTAGACACGAATAGAAGATATTTTTCCTATCATATCAGATCCATATCCGTTATTCCAGGATTAAATGGGCATTATATTCATAAAAGTGGGATTTATTGACCACAAATGGAGGTGGACACGACGCAATCAGAACCTCTGGAATTTGACCTTATGTTTGCAGGCGGATCACTCGACAATTCCTTCACTACCTACAAATATTTCATCAAATGCTGATTTTTCAACAAGAATTGAGAAGAGCCCCCTTCTAGTTAGGCCACGGTCAGATCTTAGGCTTACTACATCACCTAGAGAGGTGGTCCCAACTCGATCCTTTCTGAGTGTTGACCATCCTCATATAGCTGCTGGAGCCATCTTGTTTGGTTCCTAAATTACTGAATCATGGTGTCGTCGCGGTTGATCATGCTCATTATCCATTAGGTAGCTAGAGGTCAAGGCTCTTCAGGGGTACTGCTGTTGTCAGTGACATTGATGGTAAACATAGCGAAGGCGGTATTCCCGGATGGATCGGTGGCAGTACAGGATACAGACGAGGTACCTATAGGGAATGCGTAGCCTTCCGCCGGCGAGCAGTCTACAGCAACTGCTTCTCCAGAGTTGTCTGATGTGGTTATTGAATAGCTGCTGACTACGGCTGTTGGTTGGCCAAGGTCGGTACTGACATTGATGTCAGATGCGGTGATGCCGGGTGCTTCGACATCGTTTACGGTGACTGTAAAGCTAATGGATGCGGTATTTCCTGATGGATCGGTGGCAGTACAGCTTACGATGGTTACACCTATGGAGAATGTCGAGCCTGAACCCGGTGTGCAGTTAACCGTAACATAGCCAGAGTTGTCAGAAGCTGACGGGGTGAAGCTGACTGTGGCATACGCCTGCCCCTGGTCTGTATTCTGGACAATATCGCCCTGTGATAAAGATGGCAGTTCGTGGTCCTCCACGTTTACGTTAAAGCTAGCCTGCGCGCTATTACCTGCCGAGTCAGTAGCCGTACAGTCTACAGTGGTTGTACCGATTGGAAATTGAGAGCCCTCCGCCGGCGAACAGCTAACGGTTACAGACCCAGAGTTATCCGAGGCGTACACAAGAGAGGAGTAGCTGTTTATGCTAGCAAAAGACTGTCCCAGATCAGCGTTGACGTTGATATCTGATGCGGTGATGCCGGGTGCTTCGACATCGTTTACGGTGACTGTAAAGGCTGTAAAGGCAGTATTCCCAGATTGGTCAGTGGCAGTGCATGATACAGACGAGGTACCCATTGGGAATGCGTAGCCTTCTGCCGGCGAGCAATCTACAGCAACTGGTTCGCCAGAGTTGTCTGATGTGGTTATGGAATAGCTGTTGACGACAGCAGTTGACTGGCCAGGGTCTGTACTTACATTGATGTCTGATGATGTTATGACTGGAGGTTGTTCATCTATGTCCAAGACCGTAACATTAATCGTGTCTGCACCGACGGCCTGACCGTCGTTTACCTGAACTTGGAAAGTGAGGGTTGCTGACGAAATGCCGTCGAGAACAGGTGCAGTGAATGAAGGTGACGTTGAAGTAGAGCTTGAAAGTGTGATATCGTATCCAGAGCTGTCTGTAACAGTCCAGTAGTATGTCATTGGCAGCGGACCTTTGTCTGCGTCGGAACTTGAGCTTCCGTCTATCGCAACGGCAGCCCCTTCGACGACTACCTGGTCAGGACCTGCGTTAGCAAGAGGTGCAGAGTTGGAAACAGTGCCAAGGGACACGACGAATTCGTTGCGACAGCTAGTCGTCGCAGTACTCGTCCCGCCAACTGAGCTGCTATCACATACATTAGTTTGTCCGAATTCTGTCTTAAGTTTGAACTTGGAAGTTGTAAGCTGGGAGGCAGTTATTGTGATACCGTTGGTGCATGTGGTAGTAGAAGTTGAACTGCTGCTAGCTCCGTCGCAGACATTAACCTGGTCTCCCTTTATCATTATCTTGACTTTTGTTGCAGTAACATCATACAATTCAATGGTAAGATTGTTTGAACAGGTAGTCGTGCTGGTGCCTCCATCTGAACTCGTACTTTCACAAACATTAACCTGGCTTGCGTCAATCTTTAATTTGAAGTATTTCGTTGAAAGTTGAGAAATTTTGATCACCAAGTTATTCATGCAATCTGTGATGCTATAACCGCCCGAGCTGTAGCTTTCACAAGTATTCAGCTGGTAAGTGCCCTCCTTGATGCTGGTATTTCTTGCGGCCAGCGCGGACTGCTCAAACGAGGATGCCACCAATATGCATGACACCAAAATCACAATTGCAGGAATTAGGAGTTGCTGATCTATTCGTCTCCGCACGCTCTTTATCATTGTATTTAGTCGACAAACATCTGAATCTAAAAACCGTTGTGGAAAATCTAGTACTTGCGCATTACATGGAGTACGGGAGCCATGGCGACTGTCATGCAAGTTGATGGCTAGATAACTGTTGCATTATAACGCTGAAATTAGTGCAAAGATGTCGGATCCTGACCGAATCCAGAGTAAGGGTGCTATTCTACTACCAATCAAAAAAGAGAGAAAAGAGGGATGTCTCCCCTATGGTTGCTCTGCAGCAAATTTAGGTAAGAGACAGTCGGGCTCGCTCAGGTTCAGCATCTACGTTCTTGTGCACCTATTGTGTGATGGTGATGGTGCTGGTATTAGTGCATGTGGTGGTCGAGAAGCTAAGGTCATTAACGTCACCACCTGCTACATTTCCAATTCCGCCGCCGGATGTTGCCGAACACGTGTTTGTCTGCGCTGAAGCTAACGTGATTTGCACATTCTTCGAATTCTTCGCTGCGTATGCTTCCTGTACTCCGAATGTTCCTGATGTTGCCAGTACGAGCATTGCTGCTGCTGCGATTGCTGCTGCCATTACGAACGTTCTTGGTATTTTTATCATGGCACAGGTGAATGATTGCGTTATTGATAAAAGCGTTGAGGATGATCAGGTAAGTGCTGCGAGCTATGGTGCGGGCGTTTCGTAATGAATTTACAGGCTTGCAGCTTCTTGAATGACGATTTCGGCACAAGTGAGGCTGCGTCAAATGAAGACGATAGAGCGGCTGGTACGTATTTCCTGTTCTATATCCTGTCGTCCTCAAGCGTTTTAATTTCCAAATTCGTACTACGGTACGATAAAAGTGGGATCAACTAGCGGTGCGAAATTTATGTTTGCACTAGTTATGCTTAATCTTGTGGGGACGTTCGTAGCAACAATAGCATTCTATGGAATTGCAATCGTAATCTCGCAAGGAAATAGCAACGGAGCCGATTCCTTATCCAACTTTCCTCTTACAATGCCATTTGCTTTTTGCGGCGGCAATTCATTCATTAGTATTGATTCTTATTTTGGTAGCACGACGTGCTTGCCATTGCCGGGTATCGCCTAACCAATCGCGTCAGCAAGTAAGATATCATAAAGCAATGGCTAGAGAACATTATTTCCAAACGAGGAAAACTGACATCAAGAATTTGGACGCAGATGCGTCAAGCAAAAGACGAATGAGCTTGCAAGATCTAACTCATGTACGGTCGACAATTGAACTATAGCCGGATACGAGCATAGATAATTGCGTATCATTTGAGGGCCCACCACTTGATTGCCATTCTAATGTGGTGAAGCGGGTGAATTTGAAACTTTTACTGCAGGATCTAAGATTGCGTATGCTATTAATACAGCAATGTAATTACTATTTCAATGGCACTTCTTTTTCTTCTTTCAATTCACCGGCAACAATTCCTACAAACGCCCTGCCTTTTTCCGTGATAAGATACGACCTATAAGGTACAGATATTTCTTCAACCAGACCCATATCATGCAAAGCCGACAGATACTTCTTGGTCTGACCGTAACTCAAGTTCGTTCTGTATAGAATGTGAGTTAGCCGTGTAGGCTGAAAAGTATTCGAAAGGAGATCTGTCATTATCCGAAGTTCATTTCTCCGCTTCACGATGAAGCTGTTGCCATCTATTTCAGGGATACTCTTGCTAACAAGCGATCTCTCCATGCCACACTGCTAAGAGAGTTAACTTAAAAGCATGACGAGGATGATCCAAGCATTAATTGTTCTAGAACAATTTTCTAGTCAAGCTTATCTACTTACACCTAACAGGTTTCTATTGAATGTAAGGTCCTGAAGGAGTGTTGTTGCTATAGAGAGAAGCAGATTTTCTGACAATTTTGAAGATTATGAAGGCAAGTTGTTAAGCTAAATAAAGCACCCCACCAATGCATAAATAGAAGAATTACAGCCACTACAGCTCCATGGTCAGGCCCAAGCGAGATGTTTTGGATATCATGGTTTCGATCCTCACATCTTTGGCCGAGTCCCCGCAAAAAAAGACGCGGTTGGGCAATAAGACCAACTTGGATTCGCGCACTATGAACAAGTACATCCGTGTCCTGACAACCTTAAAGCTTGTCTCTCTTTCCAAAAATGAGGGCTCTCCCAATGCCCATTCCGGTTCCTTTGTTGAAATCACCCCGCTTGGCATCCAGTTTCTAAAGGATTATGAAAGACTCGGAAAAATTTTGGAAATTGCGCACTCTCAACTTATCGAGTTAAAAGCTGCAAGCTAACATATCTTTCACTCGCGGCCGGTTTGTCTTCGGTAACTCGCACTCGGGAAATCAAAAAATTTTATTCAAATTCATTCGTGATCAAGTGATTGAATACAACAACAAGATATCGTTATAGAAAGTAACGCCTTTTGTAAGGCACCGATTATTCTCAGTGAGAGGCATAAAAGGATGTCCTGTAGCCGAAGATTGTTACAGTATTGCACCTCCATAATGTACATATAATTTGCAAACTTGCTCCTCCATGCTAATGTACGTAGCATCGGAAAATATGAGGGAGTCGTTATCCGAGCTCTTGTTAAAGATAATTGAGCGAAATGTCGAACTAAACAGGTCTGAACTGGAAAATATTTCGATTGATTCCAAACAGGTTACAAGACAGCTACTGGATTTCTTTATCAAGTTTGGAATCGTGGAGTATGATCCCGTAATGAATACGCTCAGGCTCGGCAAGGCAATGGAAATCCTTCGCGAAGAATAAGAGAACTAGGCAGTGTGACATGACGCTTTCATTCTTTCTTTACTCAACCGTAGGTTCCGTATAGAAAAAACAACAATAAAAAAGAAAGGAAGGGGTTAGTGGGTCGCCGCTTGCTGCTTTTTCGCCATGTGTTCCCCGATGGATTGGAACTCTTTTAGGAATGTAGTCATGTCGTAGTGTTGTGTGTGCAAGGAGGCGCTCCAAAAAGCGGTTTGGCCGGCCAAGATACCAACTTCTGCTAATTCCTCTTCTGTAGCTCCGTACATCTTTGCGACCTCTCTATGAAACATTTCACAGTATGGGCACTTCATTGTGGCGGCAGCTGCCAAGCTAATCATTTCGCGGTACTTTGGAGGTATTACCGATTGCCCCAGAATGTACTTTTTCATCAGAGGCCACATTTGCACCAATACATCTTGCGGTACGCCTTTCATGAATCCCGGAACGAATCCGAACGTATCCTGCACGTCTTTGGCGGAACTTTCGTAGCTCATTGGTGGAGATATGGCGACAAACTATATATCTTTGGTGCCGAGGCGGCGATAGAGCGTTCAACGATGCTACATTGAGCGATCGAATCATTCACGACGTTTTGGGGAAAAGAAAAAGAAAGAGAAGGTTGTTCACCGAAGTGAACAATCATTCACTCATTCATTCATCGTTCCTTCCTGCTTTACACCGTTGATGGATCTGGTACAGTAGTCGATTCAGGGTAGAACCTCAGCTGTGCGAGCTTCAGTCCGTTGTTGTCGTATTCCCACCATTCACCTAGACTGCCGTCAGAAAACAGGGGAACGCGGTCAATGTCGCCGTCGCCGTCAATGTCTTGATAGATGTAGAGCAGGTACTTGCTCACGTTTTCGAATTTGCTAGGGCCTGCGGTGCGTTCAAGCTCCATCGATATGACAGAACACCATGTTCCATTGATGTCTTCGAAACAGGTGGTTGTTGTCGACTTGCCACCTGGCTTGCCAAGTGCGCGTGCATAGACAGAGTACTCGGTTACGCCGTCACCGTCCGGGTCTGGGTTCGGAAGCTGGAACGTTGCGCCGTTGCTGTCTGTTCCGTTGGCGTCAAGGACCTGGTAGCTTTCACCTTCAGGAGCCTCTTTCAGATATATCTTTGTCTTGGCTGCGACTTCGTCATTGCTGCCAAGCGCGACAAAGATGACGTGGCCGTTGCTGCCGTCCATGTTGGCTGTCTTGGGATTCTTAACACCTATGATGTTCAGGTTGTAGTGAGCTCCGCTAGGAGCGCCGTTTCCTGTCGCATAAGACTGCTGCAGGGACGCCGGTATTGTGAATACCATGGCCAAAAGACCTGCTGCAACAGCTATCGCAGACATTCGTACGATTTCATTCTTCTTTACGTTGACGTTCATTTTCATGCGTTTTAGGTTAGCACTCGGATTATACGTATGCGTGTAGCTCGAGATGACTACTCTCAATGATGAATTTGCTAAGCCTAGTGGAAGTTAATGGCAAAGTCAGGTCATCCAGGAAGCGAAATACGAGCACCTTAAATTACAGAAAAATCATCTAGAGGAAGACTCTAGAGGAGCAATGTTTAGCGCTGGGTTAGCAATACTAGAGTTTGACGAATGGTATCTCCGAGGTCCTCCGCATTATTCCATTCCCCCAAATTCTTCACCCGTCGAGCAAGAGCATATCGTCGATTGCTGCACTCGGCGCTTGTCAGGAATCATCCTGATTCGTATCGACCCTCGTATCGATACGCAGTTTCTTGATTTTACGTACGGTCTTACCCCTGATGCGAACGCTGGATTCTCCAAATTCAAAGTCCAGCAAACAGTTCGTTGGACCCTCCGTCGCCACGCGAACCCCGGGCACTTTAGAGGGGGCATATTTCATGTAAGTAATCTTGGTTGATTCTCTACTAAACAGAAAGCGCGGATTATCACAGACTACTTTGAGAAAGGGGGTTATTTCTCCAAGCCCATTCAGGACGCCCTCTCTACTGAATGGTTCGTATACTATTGCATCGTCTTCAAACAAGTCTAAAAGGTAATCTAGGTTCTTGCTGGAGAGCAATTTCACTGCTTCTAATGCCCAGACTTCGGCTTCTTGCACCCTTTGTCTATAGAGAGGGAGCACTTTAAGGAGCCGGAACACAGTGCAAGACACTGCCCGACGTCTATCATGAGCTATCGGCAGGTTTTCGGATCCGTCACCTGTGTTCTCACAGGGGCACTACCGAGGGATGTGTCGATACGATACTGTTCGTAATTACTATCAGGTGATTTGCGAAGATTGCCGTTCGGCAGCTGCCGTTAATTCAATTCAATTCGATCGCATTGCTTCTTGAAGTGAACGCGTCAGGAAGGATGGTCGCCCGGTATTCTCGGGTGGATCATGTATTCGGAGGCGGGTCCGCTTCCTACCGCCTGCGAGCTGTTATGGTGTAAGTTTTATCGACATACCACCGGATGCTGTTCTTGAACGTCGACCACCAGTCGAGAAAAGAGTCTGACTTTTCTGCCTCGAAAATTAGAAATCCGTTATATTCTGTTCCCCATGCGTGGTCGTATTCTCCAATCAGTTCTACGTCTTCTGGCAGACCACTTTTGAGTTCATGCCACTGCTTTGCGGCCTTCTCTGCCTCTTCTTTCGTCATGCTTTTGTACTTGTAAAATACAAGGAATGCTGTCCCCATACTAATGCAAAATCTGGTACAATGTGCGCTCTAATAAAACCACCTATTGCCTTTTAGCCTGGAATCAGCTTTCGGGTGAGGTAGAAGGTCTGGTCAAAGGTGATGATAATTGATTTATAGTCTTGACAGTGATATACAGTATGTCCACAGCCCTTGTCCTGGTGAACTGCGACCTTGGAACCGAGGATGCATTAATTAAAGGACTATCGAAAATGAGTGGTGTTTCTTTCGCATACAAGACGCAGGGAGTATATGACCTGATAGTACGACTGGATTTGGGTTCAACAGATGCGCTAAGAAAAGCTATCCAACAAGTCCGCAAATTCGATAATGTGCGTTCCAGCCTGACTATGATAGTCAAGGAAGAAGAAGACTAGCCTCGTCATCCAGAGGGATTGCCGCTGATGTGTCGAACTTTGAGAGAATGGCCCCTATATTGTGGCCGAGCTGAGGTCAAGTCTCATGTACCTCTTAATTCTCTCAGAGTGACAAGCAGTTGTAGTATTACCAGCTACACCCGCGTTTTGATATGCATGCGAACTGATATGAGTAGCTGCCAGACCAAGAACTTTCGCAACAAGCTTTGCGGAGCAGTTCGGCTGCGGATAAGAAGATGATGCAGCCGAACATGTTTGGGTGATGTGTTGTTTGTTTTTCCCTTCCTTCAAATTCCGCTTCTTAGTAACTGTGTTCTTCCCAGAACGGCGACTACTCCTATGATAGCGGCAATCGCCACTACAGGGAATTCTGGTACCACACTAGCCCCGATAATTGTAACCTCGTGTACGCAGCACATATGAAAGCGCAAACTCAGTTTCTCTCGAAGTCGCATCAGCATTGACTTGGAAGTTTTCGGTAATTTGCCAGTCGATCGCGACAGCGTTTGCAGAAGATCAAATTCTTCTCGTGTCTGCAATTTTGGGCCTGTGCCAGGGTCTGATTCGGACCTTTTGTCTGCACTCAGGACAACGCAGGATCACCTTTGGTAGTCTGAACCTGCAGGTAGCACAGTAGTTAAACACGCTGTAGTCTATCCTGCCGCCAGCTTGTCTCAAAATCAAAGAAGACATCCGGCAATCAGTTCTTGTTTCGCCCATGCTCGCTAGACACCAGTCAATTGTGCATCATTCATGATGGAATTTATATTTTTTACGACCTGGATACTTTAGTTACAACAGGATGCGTTATCCCTTGCCAGCACATACACAATAATCACCATTCTTGGAAAATGTCTACATCCTTGAACTTACTTGCATTTGTTACAGTTCGATATCGACATAAAAATCGATTACGAGTCACTTTGCAAGATCTAGGAAAAGGATTGCGAGGTACTATTCAAGTGTGGATTTGCATATTGTACAAAAAGAAAAGAGAGAGGTGGGGGAGAGGAATTACTCATTCCTCAATTCTTGCTACTTGATGATGATCGTCCCGCTGATTCCGTCTATCGGTGGGTCTTCCATCAGTACTTCTGTTGCCGGATCCGTTGATTCGTCAATCAAGTAGACGTACAGCGCCCACTTGCCCACGTCCATTGGTTCGGTATCCAAGTTGTACTGATAGAGATTAGCGCTTGCACCATACCTGAAGTAGTTGCCGTCGTTAGCACCTCCTGCAGACGTGGCTTCCATCAATGGTCCTATTGGGTTGTTGGAATCGTCGACTTGCTGGATCCAAAGCCTCACCACGGCGTTAGTCACTATGTCTCCGTTCTCATCCGTCAACGTGAAGCTGACCTTGGCTGTGTTACCCTGCTCGAACTCGTGCGTACCGCTGCCGCCTACTGGAGGCTTCAAGTTGCCAAACTGGTATGGATACACCGTTACCGTTACCGTGGCAGTCGAAGTCTGCGATCCGTCCGAGATGGTGTATGTGAACGAGTCCGTTCCTGCAAAGTCACTCTCTGGTGTGTATATCACTGCCTGGCCGCCGTTCACGATTGTGACTACTCCGTTCGCTGCTGTTCCGACTGAAGTCACGTCCAGGGCATCTCCTTCCACGTCGGAGTCGTTGGCGAGGACATCCACGAGTACAGGGTTCTCTATCGTAGTGGCTGCCTCGTCATCGTTGGCGACAGGAGCATCGTTGACCGCGATTACACTGATCGTCACTGTTGCGGTATCAGTTCCGCCGTTGCCGTCTTCCATGGTGTACTGGAACGAGTCTGACCCGCTGTAGTTAGGTGCCGGCGTGTAAGTAACGGTATTGTCAGGGTTGATTTCTACTGTTCCATTTGCAGGTGTTGTGGCGCTTGTTACCGAGAGCGAGTCGCCATCGATGTCAGAGTCATTGGCGAGGACATTCGCGGTGAGCGGTGTGTCTTCGTTGGTTCCGTTGGGGCCGTCATCTCTGGCCACCGGGTCGTCGTTGATGTTGTTCACGGTTATAGTTACAGTAGCGACGTTGCTGCCTGCAAGTCCGTCATTTGCTTGGTAGGCGAAGCTGTCTGTACCAAAGAAGTTGGTGTTTGGCGTGTATGTGACTGTGTCGCCAGATAGGACTGCAGTGCCGTCTGATGGACCTGATATGATATCAAATGACAGTGCATCTCCATCTACATCAGTTGCGTCAAGCGTTATGTCGACAGCTGTTTCCTCGTCTGTGCTGGTGTCAACGTTGTTGGCGACCGGAGCGTTGTTGTCCGTATTAACTCCAAGGATTACCGTAGCTAAAGATGTTCCGCCGTTGCCGTCTTCAATGGAGTAGTCAAACGAGTCCATGCCCACATAGCCGTCCTCTGGCGTGTAAGTCACGGTATTGTCAGGGTTGATTACAGCTGTTCCGTGCGCAGGTGTTGTGGCGCTTGTTACCGAGAGCGAGTCGCCATCGATGTCAGAGTCATTGGCGAGGACATCGATTACTACCGGATCCCAGAACTTGATCGACACTCCGTCATTCCTTGCTACCGGGTCGTCGTTGATGTTGTTCACGGTTATAGTTACAGTAGCGACGTTGCTGTACGAGTCAACGTCATTTGCTTGGTAGGCGAAGCTGTCTGTACCAAAGAAGTTGGTGTTTGGCGTGTATGTGACTGTGTCGCCAGATAGGACTGCAGTGCCGTCTGATGGACCTGATATGATATCAAATGACAGTGC
>Ga0209431_10002025_pt1 | contig 16596 bp, 12 predicted proteins | sample RifCSP13_3_FD_184021 | JGI IMG/M metagenome (GOLD analysis project Ga0209431, IMG submission 184021) | Soil microbial communities from Rifle, Colorado - Rifle CSP2_sed 13_3 (SPAdes) (version 2) | ecosystem: Environmental > Terrestrial > Deep subsurface > Rock core/Sediment | place: Rifle...
CAGCCATTTGACCGCCGCACGCGTGTCGAGCACGGCTTGCCGCATTGATTGAATGGTGCGCCCAACATTTGTGCTGACCAGATGGTCCGCACGCTCAAGGTCTGGAGGTCTGCGGTGTTCGTGGTAGGGCAGCGTTAAACGAAGTGCTGAGATGCCCAGCAGGTTGAAGATCCTGCAAGCCTCAATGTGACTGTTCGGCTGTGCATTCCATTGTGGCAGGACCAAGACCGCTGCTCGAGCATGAGTGGGCTTTTTAGGCTTGGCCGGAAAGTATCGGGCTCGCGCGAGATTATTGACTTCGGATGGCGTACGAACAGCACTGGTCCAAGTGAGTTGATCGCCCTGCAGTTGGAAGTCATGGATTGGTGGAAGTTCATAGAACTGCTCGCTTCGCCTCGTAGCTTGGCTGCTATAACTGCGGAGGACGTTTCGCGGATCGTCGCCATTCACATGATCCGAGATAAAGGAGAGACCCCACTCCAATGGTCGCACGACGCGGTTGTTATCACGTTCGTGGTGGGCGATTTCTCGCCGATGCATATACCGCTTCCACACAGTTAAGGCGTACCTCGCTTTTGAAACGAATTTGTAATCGTACAAGCGACTGAAAGATGTGACAAGCGAGCAGCCTACCTCGCGGGTGTCCTAAATTAATTTCTCCGTGCGCCTCTGTTTCTCCGTGAACTCCGTGCTGAATATCCGTGGGACAAACAACCACCGAGCAACAGAGTACACAGAGTTAGCATAGAGACAACGTCGCATGAGACATCACCCCAGGAGATGGGCAGTTGCAGCTTTCGCATCAAGGGTCTGTACCTCCGAGAGGCATTACTCCGCTTACCACACTGCCATTGCCGAAAATTGGAGACGGCTGGAATTTTGTCCCCTATTGAGCCTTTTCCCTGCATTTTCCTGCAATCTTTACCGGCCATGAGCGCCGCCACGTATGAACCCCATGCTCGGTATTGACAGCCGGCCGGAGCAGGAATACTTTATGCGGGTTCGCGCTCGTGAATTGCCTCGCTTCTGGGGAAACGGTCCCTCGCAGAGGCCGCCGTAAACGCCTTACATCCTCGAAAGGGAAAATCTTTATGTCTATGTTTCGACCTCGTCGTTCTTTAGTGATTCTGTCTGTATTCCTTTGTTGTTTGGTAATGACTGCCGTCACCTCGGCCGATCACGCATGGGGTAACTATCACTGGGCCCGTACCAGCAACCCATTCACTCTGAAAGTTGGAGACAACGTCAATAGTGCGTGGGATGCCTACCTGAATGAGGCTATTAGTGATTGGAACGCATCTAGTGTGCTGGATCTGCAAAAGGTCACAGGCGGAGCAAACCCCAAAAACTGTCGACCGACTAACGGCCGCATTGAAGTTTGTAACTCGAAATATGGCAACAATGGTTGGCTTGGGATAGCGCAGATCTGGGCCAGCGGCAGTCACATCACACAAGCGATTACCAAAGTTAACGATACCTATTTCAATACTCCTACCTACAACACTCCCGCATGGAGAAGGTTGGTGATGTGCCAGGAGATCGCTCACGACTTTGGCTTAGATCACCAGGATGAAAACTTCAATAATGCAAACCTTGGATCGTGCATGGACTACACCAACGACCCAGACGGTGGCGCCGGAGGAGCGGTAAATAACGACCCTTCAAACGAACATCCGAATTCGCACGACTTCCAGCAGATCTCCACAATCTATGGACATCCAGATAGCAGCACCACAATCAGCCAAACAATATTTGGTCATCGTGATGCTGAAGGTCCCGCACCACCTGCTATGAACCAGATCGATTTGGAAGGGCCGCGGCAATGGGGTCGGCTGATTCGCTCTTCACCAGAAGGCCGAGTACAACTGTATGAACTCGACTTCGGCAATGGACACAAGGTCTTTACACATGTGCTCTGGGCCGACGGCGAAGAACGAGGACGAGGCCACCAACATTGATCAGTTAGCCGCAAAGAGCATGGACAAAAAGGGTGAGGCAACTGCCTCGCCCTTTTTGTTGCTTCCCGCTGTTCTCACGGCGGTAGCTGCGAGCTAGGCCCTACCCTCGTCTTAAAGACAACATTCGCCGCAGCATCTGAGGAAGAAGCCGGCTGGTTCTCACAATTGATCCAGTCGTGAAGTGTTTAGCCAGGGCCCGGAACAATCTACTCGCTGGCTCATCATAACGGAACCACCAAAGGTCGGGGAGAAACCAGATGCGATTCACATGAATGTGCTGTGGTATGACCAACTCCAGCAGCCCAGCGCGACCATGTGTTCGTCCATAACCACTTTGTTTCATCCCGCCCCAGGGCGTTTGTGCAATCCCGTGCGTGTAAAGAACTTCATTCACCATTACCGTTCCTGCTTCTATCTGTTCGGCAATCCGGCGACCTCTGGTGATGTCCCTGGTCCACACACTGGCAGTCAAACCAAACACGCTGTCGTTGGCGAGTCCCACTGCTTCGCCTTCTCCTTTGAAGCTCATGATCGGCAGCACGGGACCAAACGTCTCATCTCGCATTATCGACATCTCATGAGTCACGTTAGTTAGGATTGTGGGCTCGTAAAATAGGCCCTTCAGCTCAGGCGGACGGTTGCCTCCGACAACCAGTCGTGCGCCCTTCTGCAGTGCATCCTTGACGTGGTTTTCTATCAGGTTCAACTGGTTCTGGTTCGAGATAGCCCCAATGTCGCTAAACGCCCCATCCGCGCCCTGTTGCAGTTGTTGCGCTTGCGCCGTCACAAGATCAATGAATTTGTGCGCAACCTCCTCTTCAACATAGCAACGCTCAACCGAAGCACACGCCTGCCCGGCATTTGCAAATGCCCCCCATACAGCAGCTCGCGCAGCGTTTTCAAGATCCGCGTCGGCAAATACGATCATGGGATCCTTACCACCCAACTCCAACACCACCGGGGTCAGATGTTCGGCAGCCGCTGCCGCAACACGCTTTCCCGTGGCAACGCTACCGGTGAACATGATCTTGTCGACGGGCGCCTCGATCAACGCCGCCCCCGTGGCACCATTTCCTGTAACCACTTTCAGAAGGTTCTGCGGTAGACCAGCTCGTTCGCAGAGTTCGCCGATCTTCAGAGCGATAAGTGGCGTAAGTTCGCTGGGTTTGAGTACGACTGCGTTTCCGGCCATCAACGCCATGACGGTCTCCTGAAGTGGCGTCGCGAGAGGAAAGTTCCACGGCGAGATAATCCCGACTACGCCGTAGGGCCGGTAGACGACTCGTGAAGAACGACCCATCAGACCGTATTGGCCAATATCTATCTTTTGAGGACGCAGCAGCCGCTTGGTGTTTTGGGCAAAGTAGTGGATCGCGTCAAGCGTAGGAACGACTTCCATCGCAATGGCTTCGGCGATGGGTTTGCCTGTCTCTCGAGAGATGAGTGTTGCAACAGCATCTGTTTCGGCAAGTAAGAGCTCGCGCAAACGGAGCATGATGCGTTTGCGTTGATCAAAAGAGAGCTTTGACCAACTCCTCTGAGCAATGCGAGCACTCTCCACGGCTTGAGAGACTTCTTCGGCCGTCCAGATTGGGGCGCGGCCAATCTCTTCGCCCGTTGCCGGATCGTACGAGATAACCGCATTCACTTGCCGTTCTGGAAGGACCTCGGTGGTCATGCTTGTCCGATTATCCACCAACCTGCCACATGAAGCGAAGGTTCATAGAGGCTGAAGGATTCGGGTAGGTAAAGCGGAGGAGTTTGGCAAGACGCGTAATTGGGAGGCGCTGCGGGCGGGGACGCCGCGTTCCCGGGCGTTCTGGAGGCGCTGCGGGCGGGGACGCCCGCGTTCCCGGGCGTTCTGGAGGTGCTGCGGGCGGGGACGCCCGCGTTCCCGGGCGTTCTGGAGGCGGGGCGGGCGGGGACGCCCGCGTTCCCCCGGGCGTTCTGAACTTTAACGTTGTGCGCCGTCAAGAAAAGCTTTTAATTTCCTCGACCGGGAGGGATGTCTTAGCTTCCGCAAAGCTTTGGCTTCAATTTGGCGAATGCGTTCGCGCGTAACCGCAAAATGCTGGCCCACCTCTTCCAAGGTGTGTTCGGACCCGCTGGTGCCCAGCCCGAATCGCATTTTTATTACCTTCTCTTCCCGCGGGGTTAAAGTCGCCAACACCTCGTCAGTGATTTCCCGAAGGTTTGAGGCAACAACAGCATCGGCGGGGTTGAGGATCGACTTGTCCTCAATGAAATCTCCTAAATGAGAATCCTCTTCCTCACCTATTGGTGTCTCGAGTGAGATCGGTTCTTGTGCAATCTTCAAAACCTTTCGCACCTTTGAGACTGGTATGTCCATCTTCTTGGCGATCTCTTCACTGGTTGGCTCGCGCCCCAGCTCCTGCACCAACGCGCGCGAAGTCCTAATCAGCTTGTTAATCGTTTCGATCATGTGCACGGGAATACGAATCGTCCGTGCCTGATCGGCGATTGCACGAGTTATCGCCTGACGAATCCACCAGGTTGCGTAGGTTGAGAATTTATAACCGCGCCGCCACTCAAATTTGTCTACGGCCTTCATCAGACCAATGTTGCCCTCCTGGATCAAATCCAGGAACTGAAGCCCGCGGTTGGTGTACTTCTTCGCAATCGACACCACCAAACGGAGATTCGCTTCGACTAATTCCCGCTTGGCCTGCCCGGTCTGCTGCTCGCCGATAATGATCGAATGCAACGAGCGTTTTATTTCTACCGGGCTTATGTTCTGATCGAGTTCGATCTGTTGCAGCCGTTTCTTGGCCACAGAAATTCGCTTCTTGTATTCCTTTTGGTCCTCAGGCTTGATGCGCTTTTTTCCGAGTTTCTCGGTAAAGGTGTCAATCTCTCTCTCCGCCTCACGAACTTCTTTCTGAACGGAACGAATTGCGTTGATCAAGCGCTGGCGTGCACGCTCTGTGAGATTGAGCCGGCCAATCTCCTGAGCAATTTCGAGGCGAAGGCGCGCAACCTTTCGGCGCAGGCGTAGCAGCTTCTTCGTCTTTTTTCCTCGGGTGATCTTCTGTTCGGCCCGCAGTTTCTCCCACTCTTTCAAACCCTGCTTGAAGAGTTTGCGGATGTTCTGAATGCCCTCAACTGTCCAGGCGCGATATTCCTCGGCTTTATCCTCATCACCGGTTAACTCTGCCTGCTCCGAGAAGTTGACGATCTCGCGAATGTTCGCTGTGCCGGCTTCGAGCTCCTCGCCTATTCTCAGCAGTTCTCTAACGGCTATGGGTGACCGAGCAATTGCTTTTTGAGTCTTCAGTTGACCGCGCTCAATGCGCTTCGCTATGGCGACCTCTCCTTCCCGCGTTAACAGGGGCACAACCCCCATTTCGCGCAGGTACAGACGGACAGGATCGTTAGTCTTCTCGAGGGCTCCAGCCGAGAGATCCAGCTCGATATCCTCATCGAGCGAGTCGTCATCCTCATCCGGCACAACTGCTGCAGCCTGCGCCAACAGTTGCTCATCGGAATCGGCTACGGGGATGTTCGAACTGTCGAGCTTCTGCAGTACGTCTTCGATGTCATCTGGAGAAACGACATTGTCGGGAAGTTCGCGGTTAAGGTCGTCGAATGTTAGGTATTTTTTATCGCCGCCGAGCTCCAGCAGCCTCTCCATGACATCGTCGCGGTCTTTATCTTCAATACTCACTTATCTCTGCTCCGTTAATTCACACCTTGAAGAACGTCTGTTCTGCCGCAAAATTGCAGAAGCAATATCAACTCACCATCTGCAGCACTTCCGCGCTCGGAAGCAGTGCAATTTTCAGGCGTTCAAGTTCGATCTGTTCATTCGCAAGTTTCGCTACTTCCTGCTCGTCATTCGCGCGTTGGGCGTCTGCCAACTCGGCTTTTACTTCATCAATCCTTCGACACACCTTCATGAGCCTGAGCGTACTAATGCAGCGCTCTGCGAATAACAACCGCTCATCTACCTCCACAGCTTCAGGGGCCTCGCTGATGAGGAGCATTGGCAGTAACTCGGTGGCCTGAGATTCGGCAGGAATCAATGCGTTAACCGATTCGAATGTCGGCTCGGTGCCTGCTGCGTCAAGCGAAATTATCGCTCGAAACAGATCGGTAGTTGGCAACTCTTCGTAATCCTCCGGGCTGAGCCTGGGCAGGATTACTTGTCTTACATGTTTGTCAGCAAAGAGCAGCTCAAGAAGCCTTTCCTCAGCTACAGTAGGCTTGTCAAACACGCGTCGTGGCTCAAAGCTTCCACCGGCCGCCAGTCCGCTTCGCACCGAATACCACAACTCGCGTCGTAAACCTTGATCGCCGACGCGCAGCGTATCCATTGCAATCTCAAAATATTCGCGCTTCTGGAGCTTACTCCGGACAGCACGAACATACGGAAGCACCTCATTTATCGCAGCCTCTTTCTCGGCTGGATTGCTGAGTTTGCGATCCCGTACTGCCTGATCGATCACGAATTGTATGTGGGGAAGTGCCTCCCCCCGCCGCCGCTGATACTCAATTCCGCCAAATTTTCTGATGAACTCATCCGGATCCAAGTTGCCCGGAAGCACCAGCACCTTAACCTCAAAGTCCTCTGCCAAAAGGATTTCAATGGCCCGTTTGGCCGCCTGTACACCTGCGCGGTCCCCATCATAGTTGACTAACACCTTACGCGCAAACCGACCCAAAAGTTTCACCTGCTCAAGAGTGAGCGCTGTTCCTAGACTGGCAACCACGTTTCTGATCCCTTGCTGGTAGGGGATCATCAAGTCCAGGTAACCCTCAACCAGAATTGCATATTCTTGCCGGCGGATCTCGTCTCGCGTCAGGTTTAAGCCGAACAGATTCCGGCCCTTGACGTATACGGCAGTCTCGGGCGAGTTGATGTATTTTGCAGTGTCGTCCGGGTTTAGGGCACGGGCGCCAAAGGCGATTGGTCGCCCCTGAACGTCCATGACAGGAAAGATCAGGCGACCGCGAAAGCGATCATAAATGCGACCATCCTCTTCCCTCTTCACTACCAACCCGCTGCGTTCGATTTGAGCTTGGCTGGCACCCTTCCGCTTCAGAAAGAAGGTCAGTGCATCCCAACTGTCAGGACAATACCCGAGTCGAAACAGCTTCTGCGTTTCAAGCTCAATCTGCCTTTGCTCCAGGTATTGACGCGCAAATCCTGCTTCAGAACTTTCCTCCAGGTGTTCCTGCCACCATTCCAACGCCCAGGTGTTCAGTTGGATTATCTCGTCCCTCTCGTTTTGACGTGCTTCAAAGCGAGGGTCTTCCTGGAGTTTGGGAAGCGGCATGCCACTCTTCTCGGCAATTATCTTGACCGCCTCTGGAAACGAGACGCGCTCCATTTCCATTACGAAGTTGAAAACTGAACCCCCCTTATGACAACCGAAGCAATAGAAGATCTCTTTGGAAGGACTGACCGAAAAGGAGGGTGTCTTTTCTTTGTGGAAAGGGCAACACGCCATCCAGTTTGAGCCCTTTTTCTTCAGGGCAACATAATCCTGCACAACCCGTACGATGTCGGCTTGTCGTCGCAGGTCATCGATGAACGTCTGGGGGTACCGCATTTTCTTGAGCTGAGGGATTAAGCTTTTAAATCCACAAGTGTGGCCCCACTGCCACCCTGGTTTGGGGGCGCAGGTGAAAAGCGCTCTACGTGTGGGTGCTGCTTTAAGTGTTCGCCAATTGCTCTTCGTAGTGCACCCGTGCCATGACCGTGCACAATCCGAACTTTGGTTAAGTTATTCATGAAGGCGTTATCGAGAAACTTGTCTAACGTATCGACCGCTTGGTCAGTAGTTTGTCCAATAACGATCAGCTCAACGTCAGTCTCACTCTGGCCGTGATCCGAAAGACCCCGAAGCCCCCGAAGACCTCGAACCTCAGCTTGTGGCACGGGGCGGAGTTTTGCCAGACGACCTTTGTCCTTAGGTGCGCTTGAGATTTCTTCGACGAGTTCCAGCGCCTCCAGCTTCTCACGAAATCGCAAGGATTTTACTCTCACCTCAGCTTCGCCGTGTTTTATCTGCTCGACTACGCCGACTGTGCCTAATGGCAGTCGAACTTTATCCCCAGCTTTGATTTCCCGGTCCGGGACGACAACAAATTGGGGTTTATTAGTCGCGACCGGCGTCTGGTGAAACTCAGGCGATACCTCTTCCCCAGCTCGGATTACGCGTACGCGGCCCTTCCCCTTGTCAGGTTGTGCCGTTGTTTGGATCGTCTTTGCGGCTTTTTTGAATTCAGCCGACCGTTTTTTGACCTCACGCTCCAACTTTAAGCGCTCGGCCTTGTCAGAAACAGCAGACAGCAGTTCCTGCGAGCGCTCGTCAAAGTCTCGTTTGGCGCGCTCCATTTCCTGCTCAAACTCAGCCTGCCGCGCTCGCTCCTTTTTTTCGGCATCTCGGTCGAGCACAGCGAACTTCTCAGCCACTGCTTCTCGCTCTTCTTCGAGGGCTCGCCGGAGGGCTTCAGCGTGTTCGGCCTCGCGCTTGATCCGCACCAGAAAGTCACTTGCCCGCCTCGACGAATCCTTCACCAACTTAAGAGATTGTTGAACGATCACATCGGGCACGCCAAAGCGGCGCGCAATCTCCAGACCCGATGAAGCACCAGCGAAACCCAGGATCAGTCTGTACGTTGGCCTGAGCGTCTGCTCGTCAAATTCAACGCTCGCATTTAATACCCCCGGCTCTGTTGTCGCATACATCTTCAAACCGCTGTAGTGCGTCGTGGCAATCACCTGCGCACGACAAGCCTTTCTGAAATGGTCTACAACGGCCACACCGAGTGCTGAGCCCTCATCCGGATCCGTACCTGTCCCTACTTCGTCCAGAAGAACCAACGCCGGTGGTTCACACATTTCCACCATCCGCGCGATGTTCGCGATGTGTGAAGTAAAAGTAGACAAATTGGCCGCAAGCGACTGATGGTCCCCTATGTCGGCAAGGACCATTCTGTAAAACGGAATCGTTCCGGCAGCCGCGGGTACCGGCAAGCCCGAAAGTGCCATGAGCGATAGCAGGCCTGCGGTCTTAAGGACCACGGTTTTTCCACCAGCGTTGGCCCCGGAAATGATCAAGCAATTATGTTCGGCGCCCAACGAAAAGGAGACTGGCACTACAGATTCGCCGGTGCTCTTAAAGTTCTCCTCCAGCAGCGGATGCCTCGCTTTGACCAACTCGAGCTGCGCACCTGAACCTGTCTCCGACGCTTCGATAGTGGGAATTACGCACCTAAATGCCTCTGAAAACGCGGCCTTCGCGTTGATGAAGTCCAGTTCAGAGACGGCTTCAACAGCCAACTGAATGGCGGGAAGGTTGTCGCGAAGCTCCTCCGTGAGATTGGAGAGGATGCGAAACACTTCACGCATCTCAAGTTCACGCAAGCCTTGTAACTCGTTGTTGCTTTCGACCGTCTCAATCGGTTCAACAAAAACTGTTGCTCCTGATGAAGAGAAGCCGTGGCCCACCCCCGGAATCCTGCCTCGATGATCTGCTTTAATTGGAATGACGAACCGCTCATTCCGAACTGTTACGAGTTCGTCCTGTATTGCCTCCGCAGATTTACGCATCAAGGACTCAAGCGAGCGCGTGATGGTTGATCGCAACCGAGTGATGTCATGTCGTATTCGGGCCAGCTCGGGGCTCGCACGGTCATCAATCTCGCCATTGGGTAAGATCTTGTTGGCGATTCGAGCCGTGAGGCTACTGAGTTCACGAGGAAGGTCCGCAACCAACTGCCAGAGCGTTTTCGTGCTTTCGCGTTCATCGAGAATGACGGCCCTTGCGGACATAGCGTGGTCGCAGATTCGAGCCATCTGCAAAATGTCGACGGATTCTAGTGTAGAACCCAGCACTCTCAGGCGCCCAAGCAGCTCTTCTGGATCGCTGAGGTCGTCCAAGGACCATCTAAAGCCGCGGCCTCGTAGTTTTAAGCATTCATCAACAGCCTTCAACGCGTTTTCTAACTGTGCTCGATCGCCGAAAGGCTGCAACTTATCTGCGCGAGATTGTCCCATTGGCGTTTGTGCGTAACGCCGGACTATTCCGCATAGCTGGTCAAATTCGAGTATTTTGAACGACTGATCGTGCATGCAAATGGCCAGGCACCCTGCAAGCAGGGTCAAACCTCAGCATTTCGACTAAAGATGAGCTGATTCTAACATCGCAGGTTGTTTTTCCAATGCTGGTGACAAACGACAACAGCAAGCTAGAATCAGCAGTCAACTGTAAGTTTGTTGTGTCGCCCGCGACTAATTCTGACCGAGAGGAAACTCCCGTATGGACGAATTTGACCGATACCGGCAAGAGATGAACGAAAAACTGCTGGGCAGCAACCACTTGGGTATTAAACGGTTTTTTGCACTTGACTCACGGGCGTACGAGGATGGCGCCCTCGATAAACGTACCAAGGAGATGCTGGGACTTGTCGCGTCAATTGTCCTGCGCTGCGATGACTGCATCACATATCACATCAAACAGAGCGCCTATGCCGGAGTAACAAGGCCGGAGTTTCTGGAGGTGTTCAACATAGCACTCATTGTGGGCGGCTCGATAACGATTCCACATCTCCGCCGCGCTGTTGACCACCTGGATCAGACGCTGTCAAACAACACTGAACCAATCCAGCGCCATGAACATTGAAGTTCAATCTAAACCCATTACCGTGCCAGCACGAATTCATCTTCCTTGTAAGTTATTAATCGTCCTAACGTTGATTTTGGTTGGATGGAGCGCAACCAGAACCGGCGAGTCCAGAGGAGTGTCTATGTCGATGTCTGTTCAGAACAGCGCCAAACTTAAGGTTCGAGCGCCTGAAATTACCGGCGGTCTTGGTTGGCTTAACACCGATAAACCGCTTTCACTGGCGGCTTTGAAAGGAAAGGTGGTGCTGCTCGACTTTTGGACCTATGGCTGCATCAACTGCATTCATATCATTCCGGACTTGAAGAAACTGGAAGCCAAATATCCCAATGAACTCGTTGTGATCGGGGTCCATTCAGCAAAGTTCGACAACGAGAAAGAGACCGAGAACATTCGTCGGATCATCTTGCGATACGAACTCGAGCATCCTGTTTACAACGACGCCGACTACAAAGTTTGGCAGAGCTACGGAGTGCGTGCATGGCCGACGCAGGTGTTGATCGATCCGGCTGGATACGTGATTGGAACAGTATCTGGCGAAGGTAACGGAGAGATCTTAGATCAAGCGATCGCCAAAACGATCGAAGAATTCCGCAAGCGAGGCGAACTGAACGAAGAACCGCTGAAGCTAACCTTGGAACGAGCGAAGACGGCCGCTTTGCCGCTGGCGTTTCCAGGCAAAGTTTTGGCCGACGCGACCGGTAACCGACTTTTTATCGCGGACTCAAATCACAACCGGATCGTGATCGCTAAACTCGACGGTACAATGATCGATATCATCGGCACTGGAACGGCAGGAGCCAAGGACGGAAGCTTTCAAGAGGCGAGCTTTTTCCGACCACAGGGCATGGCGCTGGATGACAAACACCTTTATGTCGCAGACACTGAAAACCACCTAATTCGCCGCATTGATCAGTCCGCTCGTACGGTCGAAACGGTCGCAGGAACAGGTAAGCAGTCTTACGAATACTTTCGAAAAGGCCCAGGCCGCACTATTGGATTAAGTTCACCCTGGGACCTGACGGTTCTGGGTCGCGTGCTCTACATTGCCATGGCGGGTCCGCATCAAATTTGGCAGTTGAATTTGATTACGCTAGAAGTATCGACCTTCGCGGGTTCGGGACGCGAGGTGCGGCGCGACGGTCTTTTGGCCGAGGCTGGTTTTGCTCAACCGTCTGGTATCACTACCGATGGAAAGGACCTGTTTATAGCCGATAGCGAGTCAAACATAATTCGACGGATTGATGTAAGGGCGGGAATTGTCGAAACACTGGTTGGAGGTGATCTCTTCGAATTTGGCGACGTGGACGGACTTCGCGACGACGTGAGACTGCAACACCCGTTGGGCATCGCAAGTCAAGGCAACAAGATTCTGATTGCGGATACGTACAACCACAAGATCAAAGAGTTAAGTCCACAGGAGCGCGCGGTGAGAACTGTGTTTGGAAATCGTAAACCCGGGCAATCAGACGGTTTGTCTCCTACGTTCTATGAGCCTGGCGGTCTGAGTTTGGCTCAAAACAAGCTCTACGTCGCTGACACCAACAACCACGCAATCCGAGTAATTGATTTGGATTCAAAGCGGACAACTACTCTTAAACTCAAAGGCCTTATGCCGCCAGCAGCAGCCACAGACAGCGCTACCTCTTCTGACGATGGGCCCAACAAGGAAGAGGTGAAACTGCCATTACAGCAGATCCAGTTCGACAAGAACGCCTTCATTATCACTGACGTGACTTTGCCCGCTGGTTATCACCTTAACCCTGCGGCGCGACAGCGACTTCGCCTTTCTATTGATTCAACGGCAGACGCTATCATAGCGACCGAGGGTGGCGCCGATTCCAAAGGCAAGGAACTCTCCCGCTCAACGAAAGACCTGACGTTCCCACTTCGAATACCACTTCGCGGAGTTGCGTTAGGCAAAGCCGAGATCCGTGTCCAGCTCACTCTCTTCTATTGTCGTGAAGACAACACGGGAACTTGTCATATCAAAACACTCGTCTGGCAAATCCCGGTAGAGGTAGTCGACGATGCAAACGCTGGGCAGCAGATAACTCTGCAGCGGACAATCGGAATCACGTGATACTGGTCCAAAGACGAGCGTCTTGCGAGCATCCGCAAACTTGCTCCGACTCTGGTGAGCGAGTAATATCCACTCACCCCCGAAAATTTGAATTCATAAGGAGTCGCAGCCGTGGCCGATAAACCATTTCTGACCGACATTAAGACCTTGCGTGAACGCGCCCGGCGGCATCTCGAAAAGGGAGCCGTTACCGAAGGTTATTCGGCGGATCGGGAGACCGTCATCAAGTTGTTGAACGAGGCTCTGGCTACAGAGATTGTCTGCGTCTTACGGTACCGGAGACATTATTTCATGGCCTCGGGGATCAATGCCGAGAGCGTTGCCGCAGAGTTTCTGCAGCACGCCAATGAAGAACAGGGACACGCAGATCAAATTGCTGCCAGAATCGTGCAACTGGGTGGTGCGCCAAATTTCAATCCAGAGGGCCTCTTAACCAGGAGTCATGCAGAGTACGTTGAAGGCGAGAACCTATTAGACATGATCAAAGAAGATTTAGTTGCCGAGCGTATTGCCATCGACAGCTATCGAGAGATGATCACCTACTTCGGGAATGACGACCCGACTACTCGCCGCCTGATGGAAGAGATCCTGGCAGTCGAAGAGGAACATGCGGACGACCTGGTGAGCCTGCTCGAAAAGATGGGCTAGTTCCTAAACGAGCTTGACCACTCATTTTCATTGAATAAGGGAAGCGTGATGCGTTTTCGATGACGAAAGCATCACGCTTGTTAGCATACGACGTTGTCGGATTCCGAAGCAGAGCAAGTAAGAAAAGATTCCCGACCCGGTTTGTGCCGGAACTGCGGTGCAATCGTTGGTGCTGGAGAAAACGAGTGTGCCGTCTGTGGCACGCCTCTGGGTTGGCCTGCAGGTCGCACTCCTCCGAGTCCTCCTGATCGCGACGCAATACGATTCGCCCGCGCCATACTTAGTCGCCCACATAAATTCACCATCATTTTTTTGGTAGCCAATTTGTTGGTCTTTCTAATGATGTGGCAATCGAGTGGGACACAATCGGGGGCTCTCTGGGAATTTCCAACTCAAGTTCTGATCGCGTATGGGGCAAAGCTCAACATCCTGATTAATGGACAAGGACAGTGGTGGCGATTTATCACGCCAATGTTTCTTCATGCTGGGTTAATTCACTTGCTCGTGAATATGTATGCCCTATGGATGCTTGGGCCATATGTTGAGAAGCTCTATGGATCAGCAAAATTTGTGGTGTTCTGGGTGGTAACAGGCATCGCCGGAGTCGTTGCAAGTTACCTGAGCGTCGTGGAACCTGGCAGGACCATCTCGCCAGTCTTTCGGTTCATCTTCAAGTACCAGGATGCCCCGTCAGTTGGCGCTTCTGGAGCTCTCTTCGGGTTAGTGGGTGTACTGTTTGTCTTTGGAATTAAGTTCCGCCACGAACTCCCGGAGGGATTCAAGAGGGCGTTCGGCACGGGCCTTCTACCGATGATCCTGCTCAATCTATTTATCGGTTACATGGGAAGAGGCATTATTGACAATGCAGCACACCTCGGCGGCCTTGTATCCGGCGCAGCTCTGGCTGTGGCCGTACACTATCGCCGGCCCGGGGCACGTGGTGGAGTGGCCCTGATTTGGCGCGTTCTTCAGATTTCCGCATTGTCTGTGATTGCCTTCAGCTTCTATCGAGTCATACAACACTTCCGGGATGCCTTACCGGATTACGCCATGGCCGCTCGGGTGCGACAACTCGAGCGACCGCCGACTCCATCGTTTATTCGGTATTTCAAGGCATTTCATGAGTCGCAAGAGGCACTGCTACTGACCATCAACGATCGTGACTCAGGCGGGATCGACGCAGCGCTCGAGCAACTTGATAGCCTTCCGCCTCTGGATGAGAAAGCAAACACACTCCGAGACACATTGAAGCCAATTCTCACAAAGGCAAAGGAGTTGAATACTCGCGTAGTGGCAGCACCCAAGCCGCTACCCGTCAATCTTGAACGTGAACGCGCCACTCTGGTACGCGAGCTTTCCTTGTGGACCACCGATTATAACGAATGGCTAAAGACCGAAGGTAAAAAATACGGGGTCGCTGTTTCTGAAGACCAGAATGCGGCAAATTAGATAAGCCTTTCAGATTATTAGCGACTGAAAAGAGGAGACGGTGAAATGGAGATTAGGAAAGTAGGTGTTCTAGGTTGCGGATTGATGGGCTCGGGTATCGCCCAAGTCGCAGCCACCTCCGGTTTCGAGACAGTCGTCTGTGAAGTGTCGGATGAACTGATCGAAAAGGGATTTAAGGGGATCGAGAAATCGCTCGCGAAGTTTGCAGAGAAAGGGACGATTACGGCCGAGCAACAAAGCCAGATCCAAACACGTCTGCGCGGCACGACCTCGTTCGACGACCTCGCGAATTGCGACATCATCATCGAAGCCATCATTGAGAATATCGACGAAAAACGAAAGACTTACGCTCAGCTAGACAAGATCTGTAAAGCAGATACTCTGTTCGCATCTAACACCTCATCAATTTCAATCACTGAAATGATGACTGCCACTTCACCAGAGCGCCAGCGGCGTTTCATCGGACTTCACTTCTTCAATCCAGTCCCGTTGATGAAGCTGGTTGAAGTTGTTCGAACTATCCTCACTGACCCGGAGATTTATGAAGAAGCAATTGTTTTTGGAAAGCGTCTGGGGAAAGTGCCTGTTCGAGCCGGCGATAAAACTGGGTTCATAGTTAACCGCCTGCTAGTGCCTTACATGCTGGACGCGATACGTGCGCTCGAAGAGGGTGTAGGCTCGATTACAGACATTGATGCAGCAATGAAGCTTGGCTGTGGTTATCCCATGGGTCCATTTACGCTGGGAGACTTTGTGGGACTCGACACCACGTACTATATCGCCGAAATCATGTTCAACGAGTTTCGCGAAAAGCGCTTCGCTCCGCCACCGCTGTTAAAACGTATGGTGCTTGCCGGTCTTTATGGTAGGAAGTCCGGACGCGGCTTTTATGACTACACAGTGGATCCTAAGAATCCGACACCCATGAATTTGCTCTAGCTATTCACTTCAAGAACGGAAATCTTCAAGCGAAGTATTGCGCCATTTTTCATGACTTCTTTGATCACACTGAATCGGAATGGAGCAACTGGGGTTGTAACCTTAAGCCGCCCAGAAAAACTCAATGCGCTTTCACAGGCGTTGATGTCTCAACTCACTGACACTCTGCATCAATTAGCTCTGGACCAGGAATTACGCGCGGTCATTATTACCGGAGCCGGCGACAGAGCTTTCTCTGTCGGTACAGACATCGCTGAGCTGTCGGAATTAGATGAAAGCCGGGCTCGAGAGACAGCCGAACGTGGTCAAAGTTGCTACAAGGCGATTACTGAGTTTCCCGTACCGGTGATTGCCGCTGTGAATGGCATCGCTGCAGGTGGAGGCTGTGAACTCGTTCTCGCCTGCCATCTTCGCGTGGCAACTGGCAACGCAGCATTCAGCTTACCGGAAACAAAACTCGGAATGATTCCGGCCTACGGTGGTACTCAAGGTCTAGCTCACGAAATAGGGTTGGGCCGGGCAATTGAGATGATGCTTACCGGCCGAGTTTTGACTGCGGCGGAGGCTCTCTCTTGTGGCATGATCAATCGCGTGGTTGCCCCTGGCGAATTAATAACGGCAGTGGAAACGCTGGCGAATGAGATTGGGGCACTTGCCCCACTTGCCATCCGCGCGTGCTTAAAGGCCGTCACGCAGGGCTTCGACCTTCGCTTATCTGAAGGGCTCGCACTGGAAGCTCAACTGTTTGCCAGCCTGTTTAATACGCAGGACGTGCGTGAAGGGACACGAGCGTTCCTGGAAAAGAGGCAGCCGGTCTTTTCAGGCAAGTGAACACATCTAACGAATAACTCGCTTGCTGCCTCAGAAG
>Ga0209431_10002026_pt1 | contig 16581 bp, 18 predicted proteins | sample RifCSP13_3_FD_184021 | JGI IMG/M metagenome (GOLD analysis project Ga0209431, IMG submission 184021) | Soil microbial communities from Rifle, Colorado - Rifle CSP2_sed 13_3 (SPAdes) (version 2) | ecosystem: Environmental > Terrestrial > Deep subsurface > Rock core/Sediment | place: Rifle...
GATTATAGCATTGTATTACCACCGTCTTAGAAGAGAATTAAGCTAGGCGTGTTATCTGCGGATAAAACCATGAATGAAAAAGTAAATACCGCACGCTTATCCATCCTATCCAACTGTGGACTAATCATCTTGAAAGTGCTGGCCGGACTGTTCAGCGGGTCAGTTAGCATAATATCCGAAGCTATCCATTCGGGAATGGATCTGCTGGCGTCAGTCATCGCTTTTTTTTCGGTGAAAATGTCGGATATCCCTCCGGATAAGGAACACCCGTATGGTCATGGTAAATTTGAAAATGTATCGGGTGTGGTAGAGGCGGTGCTTATATTTGTTGCAGCAGGATGGATAATTTTTGAAGCCATTCATAAGATCATTTCTCCAGCAGAAGTCACTAACCTTGAAATCGGAGTTGCTGTAATGGCTGTTTCAGCAGTCGTAAATTTCCTGGTATCCCGCAAGCTTTACAAGGTGGCAAAGAAAACCGATTCTATTGCCCTTGAGGCCGACGCACTGCATCTTAAAACCGATATATATACTTCGGCCGGGGTTGCTGCTGGGTTGCTGCTGATATGGCTTACCGGCTGGCATTTCCTCGACCCCTTTGTTGCTATTTTGGTTGCTCTGCTGATCATTAAGGAATCCTACAACCTACTCCGGAGAGCTTATTCGCCATTGCTTGACGCCTCACTGTCCCAGGATGAAACGTTACTGATCAGCGAAGTAATGCTTAAACGGGGACTATCATACCACAACCTGAGGACCCGTAAATCGGGACAATACCGGTTTGCCGACCTTCACCTCGAAATGAAGGAAAACATGACTTTAAAGGAGGTACATGATATATGTGACGAAATTGAGAACGAGATCAAGAACAGGATCAGACATATCGAAATTCAGATCCATGTTGAACCTGTTAAGTAAAATAGATTTCATAAATTGCACCCGTTTTAAGACAATCGGAGCATTATTTATTTTTTTATTTATAAACTATCCGGAAATAAACTTGTTGTGCAATTTGCCGGGAATTGAATTTCAAACCATATGGAAAATTTAATAAAACAGCTGAAACAAGATATTATTGAAGCTTTATCGCTGGAGGATGTTGTGGCCGATGATTTTAATGCTGACACCCCATTGTTTGTCGAAGGTCTCGGACTGGATTCCATTGACGCACTTGAACTTATCCTGCTTATGGAACGCAAGTACGGGGTGAAGATCGAGGATCCCAAGGAAAGACGTAATGTTCTGCGTAACGTAAAGGCAATGGCTGAATGTATTACCAATCACCGAAACAGTAACGGGTGATGCACACCAGGGTTTTTGTCACCGGTGTGGGCATTATTTCGGCAATAGGCAATGGTACCGAAGAAACCCTTTCTTCATTAAATGGTCTCAGATCGGGCATAGGTCAGCTTTCTCTTTTTGAATCAGTTCATAGCAACATTCCGGTTGCAGAGGTTAAATACAACAACATCCAACTTTCCGGTATGGCAGGTGTGGACCCAACCATCGATACTTATACCCGGAACACCCTGCTGGCTTTAGTTGCCGCACAGCAGGCCGTTAAGTCTGCGGGCTGGCATGGTTCAACATCTCAGCGGAATGGCTGTATCATGGCTACAACAGTGGGAGGTATGGACTATAACGAACGCTATTACAAGTCCCTGCTGGAAGGAAAATACCGTGATCTTTTATCGGTGCTTGACAGTGCCGACAGTACCGAGAAAGTGGCAGCACATTTCGGCATCCGACATCATGTAACCACCATTTCAACAGCCTGTTCATCCTCAGCCAATGCAATCATGCTGGGAGCACGGCTGATCCGCAATAACCGTCTTTCCAGGGTGCTGGTGGGCGGTACCGATTCCCTCACCAAATTCACACTCAACGGATTTTATGCATTGGAAATTCTTTCGCCAACCGGCTGTCGCCCTTTCGACAGCAACCGTAACGGGCTTACTATTGGTGAAGGCGCAGCCATGCTGGTGCTCGAATCGGAAGAAACGGCCGATCCGCGCAGGGTCCTTTGCGAAATCACCGGTTATGCCAATGTGAACGAAGCTTTTCACCAGACCGCTTCCTCTTCGGATGGTACCGGTGCATTGCTGGCGATGACAAAGGCATTGGAAAAAGCATCAATAACACCGGAAGATATTGGGTATATCAATGCCCATGGTACCGGCACCGAGATCAACGACCTTTCGGAAGGCAGGGCGATTGACAGCCTGTTCGGCAGTAGGGTTCCACCTATTAGTTCCACAAAAGGATTCACAGGTCATACCCTGGGAGCAGCAGGTGCTGTAGAAGGGGTAATTTCCGTGTTGGCATTAAAAAATCAGGTAGCCTGGCCCGGGCTTAACCAGTCGGAATCCATGCCGGAATTGTCGTTTACCCCCCTTTCAACGGTAACTCCCGGGCCAATCAGGCATGTGTTGTCAAATTCATTTGGTTTCGGAGGGAATAATACCTCCCTGATATTTTCAAACCTGTAATATGAAAGCCTACATCACATCCTCCGGTGTAATATCGCCACAAAATACGCACGATTCCAGTGGATTTCCTGCAGCGGTCAATACTTTCACTGCAAACCGGCTTACATGCACTGAACCCGATTATCGCGGGCTTATCAATCCAATTCAGCTGCGCAGGATGCCACGGATCATTAAGATGGGACTGGCTGCTTCTCACCTTTGTATTCAGCGTGCCGGCGGGAGTAGTCCCGATGCGATTATCATCGGAACCGGACTGGGCTGCATGGATAATCTGGAAAAATTCCTGGTTGAAGTAATTGACACCAACGAACACATAACCAGTGTTCTGCCCTTTATTAACTCAACCCACAATGCTGTTGCGGCACAGGTGGCCATGCTGCTGAATAATCATGGTTATAATGTTACCTATTGTCACCGCGGATTCTCTTTTGAAAGTGCCCTGGGAGATGCCCTGATGCGTATCGGAGAAGGAGAGGCTCAAAATGTTCTGGTAGGCGGTATCGATGAATGTACCGGGGATTTTGTAAAACTGAACGGGTATCATGGAGCCTGGAAGCAGCCATTGATAAACCTGGAACTGGCTTCAACGAAAACCGCCGGAACAATAGCCGGGGAGGGTTCGGCATTTTTCATGCTTTCGGACAACCCCATTCATGACAACTGCATTGCGGTGGAGGGTGTTCATACATTTTTTATTCCACAGGGTGCACAGTTTGATGAAATTGCAGCGGAAACAGACAATTTTCTGCAGCAGAACAATACGGGAAGGGATGAAATTGATATTGTTTTACTTGGCATAAACGGTGACATAGTATCCGATGCCGGGTACAACAACATGATGGAAAACTTTTTCATTCCCGGTACCGGTTTTGCCATGTATAAACACCTCTGTGGTGAATACTATACTTCTTCCTCATTTGCCCTTTGGCTTGGATCGGTAATACTTGAAAATCAATCCATTCCTGGCGTTACGCAGGTATTGCCTGCTGCCGGCAGGTCCTTTAAAAAGCTTCTGATTTACAATCATTACCGGAATACCGAACATACTTTAATTTTACTGGGTTATGGCGGGATTTGACGCAGTAATAATCGGTGGTGGACTGGGAGGATTGCTTTCCGGTAATATCCTGAGCAAGGAAGGTTTTAACGTATGCTTAATTGAAAAGAATCAAAAACCGGGCGGGGCATTGCAAACCTTTGGCAGGAAAGGTTGCATCTTTAATACGGGGCTTAACTACACCGAGAGTCTTGACGAAGGCCAGATACTGAACCGGTATTTCAGGTATTTTGGTTTGATGGATAAACCAATCTTTCGCCGGCTGGATGCAGATGGTTTCGAAATTATCAATTTTCCTGACGGCCAGTACCCCTTTGCCATGGGACAGCAGAATTTTATAGAAACACTTACCCGCGATTTCCCGGCTGAAAAGGCAGCTCTTAAGGAATATACCCACAGGATAGAGGAAATCTGTAAAGCTATCTCGCTATATTCGCTAAGGGAAGAACAGCTCAGTATCATCGAAAACTATGATCTGAGTTCGGGGGCAGCTGATTTCATCAGGAAGGTTGTTTCAGATCCCCGCCTCCGTAACATCCTCGCAGGCAATAATCTCCTGTATTCCGGCCACGAAACCAAGACACCGTTGTTTATCCATGCCCTGATCAATCATTCCTTTATCGAAAGTGCCTGGCGAGTGACAGGCGGAAGTCACCAGCTTGTAAATGTGCTTGCATCCAATATAAAATCAAATGGCGGCACCATACTTACGGGATCAAAAGCGGTGAAACTGACAGGTGAAAAGGATACCATCCGGGGTGTGGTACTGGAAAACGGAGATTATATCGAAGGAAAACAATTCATTGCTGCCATGCATCCCGATCAGGTCCTTGGAATGGTAGAGCCCGGTATGATCCGCAAAGCTTTTGCTTCAAGGATCAGGGGACTTGAAGACACTATGGGGATGTTTACCCTGTATCTGGTTTTCAAAAAGAATTCATTTCCGTATATAAACCATAATTTCTACAATTTTAACCAGAATAATGTTTGGGTAGCTTCGGATTACAAGGTTTCACAGTGGCCCCAGAATTATCTGTTCATGACATCGCTGGCTTCAGGCCCGGGTGGTTACGCCGAAAGCGGTTCGGTTATTACCTATATGGATTATGACGAATTGAAGCGGTGGGAGAACACCTTTACCGGTGACCGCGGGGCTGATTACCTGGAATTCAAAGATTCAAAGGCTGAGATTTTGCTTGATGCGGTGGAAAAACAATTTCCCGGGATCAGGAACACCATTGCTGCCAGGTATACTTCCACACCCCTTACATGGCGCGATTATACCGGTACCAGGGCAGGATCGGCATATGGTATCCTTAAGGATTGTAACCGTCCGATGGAATCAATGGTTCTTCCAAGGACGAAGATATCAAACCTGTTTCTTACAGGGCAGAACACAAATGTTCACGGAATACTGGGTGTAACCATAAGTTCCGTGGTTACATGCGGAGAGCTGATTGATATTAAGTACCTGGTGAGAAGGATCAGGCAGGCTTAGTTTAAAAATCTAAGAAGAAAGTCCATGAAGTATGATATTGCAATAATAGGGAGCGGACTTGGCGGGTTGCAGTGTGCCTACATACTGAGCCGGGAGGGATTCAAGGTTTGTATTGTGGAAAAGAACCGTATTTTGGGAGGATGCCTGCAAACCTTTAAACGATGCAACAGTGTGTTTGATACCGGAATGCATTATATCGGTGGCATGGATGAAGGTCAGATGCTGCATAAATTTTTCAGGTATTTTGGCCTGACACAAAAGTTAAAGCTAAAAAGGCTTGATGAGAACGGATACGATATTATCCGTTACCAGGATCGTGATTATAAGCTTGCCATGGGACATGAGCGGTTTCTGGAAACCATGTTACAGCAGTTTCCGGATGAAAGGAGTGCACTGCAAAGTTATATTGCCAAATTAAAAGAAATCAACAGTTCGGTTGATATCTATAACCTGGATAATCTCCCGACAAGCAATATCCATTACCTGAGATATTACAGCATCGGGATCGACCAATTTCTCGATTCTATCACCCAAAATCAGACACTGAAGAACGTGCTGGTGGGTATGGCTCCTCTGTATGCAGGTCTCCGGGAAAGCGCACCACTTTACGTGCATATGGTGATCCATTCGTCGTATTTGGCGGGTGCGTACCGGTTTATTGACGGTGGTTCACAGGTAACAGATATCCTGACAGAAGGAATACGCGGATTTGGCGGTACCTTGCTGCTTAATGCAGAGGTTACCCGGGTGATTACGAAGCAAAACCGGGTAACTTCCATGGAGATCAACGGCTCTGAAGTTATCGAAGCTGACCAGTTTATTGCCGGAATCCATCCCAAGACCCTGATGAAGCTTATGGATGCACATTCGTTCAGACCGGCATATGTCAACCGGATTAACAGCATTAAGGAATCCTATGGCATGTTTTCGATTTACCTTGTCATGAAAGAGGATGCATTCCGGTATATTAACAGCAATTATTACTGTTACCATGCCAAAGACCTTTGGAAAACGTACAACTATACACAGGACTCCTGGCCGGGAGGATACATGATCCATTTCTCACCTGTTTCCAAAAGTGCCACAAGCACCAATGCCATAATTGTTAATACCATCATGAGATGGGAGGAAATGCTTCCCTGGGTGAACACCCGCGTGGAAAACCGGGGTGAGGAATACCGGGCATTCAAACAAAAAAAAGGTGAGAAAATATTAGCTTTGCTGGAGAAGGATTTCCCGGGAATCGGTAAATCGATCAAATTCTGGTACAGCTCAACGCCGCTTACCTACCGCGATTACACCGGAACCTGGGAAGGCTCGGTATATGGTATGCAAAAGGATTTTAACAACCCGATGAGGACAATTATTGTGCCCAGAACACACGTGAAAAACCTGTGGCTTACCGGACAAAATGTTAGTATGCATGGTGTGGAAGGAGTATCCATAGGATCATTTCTCACTTGTTCTGAATTGCTTGGAAAACAGTATTTAATTGATAAATTCCGAAATGCCTGAAAAATCCCGGTCCGTTATCCGCAAGGTACTGCTCTGGCTGATACCTGGCATTCCGGCACTGATGCTGGCAACCGTCATTTACTTTGTCATTATTGCCGTTGATCACCCCCCCGTAGTTAATGACTATTCTTCCCTTGAAAAAGAGATTGTCTCCTATGGCGAAAATACCACTGTGTATGGCACCAACTGGTTGCGCAAAAGTGAAAGTGGCTTGTGGGAATTATATCTCGAAGGGAAACCATTTGACCGTGGTGTTGCTTTCGGCCGATTAACCCAGGACCTCTTGTATTACCAGGAAACTTCGTTTGTTGAGCAGATCCGTGAACTTGTCCCCTCCGACCGGTATCTGAAATTGCTGAAATATTTCGTCGCTTTTTTCAACCGCAAACTTGACCAGCATATTCCGGATGAGTATAAACATGAGATTTATGGTACCTCATTTTCCTGCAGTCCCGAATACGATTTTATCGGTTCGGGTTACCAGCGCCAGCTGAACTATCACGCTGCCCATGATATCGGACATGCCCTGCAGGGTTTGAACCTGGTAGGATGCACGTCTTTTTCGGTATGGGATGGCAGTTCATCTGATTCGTCTCTGCTGGTGGGCAGGAATTTTGATTTTTATATGGGGGAGAAGTTTGCAGAAAATAAAATAGTTTGTTTTGTTAATCCATCCGAAGGATACAAGTTCATGATGGTCACATGGGCGGATATGATCGGCGTGGTTTCGGGTATGAACGAAAAGGGACTCACGGTTACCCTGAATGCAGCCAAATCAAGCATTCCGGGCAAGGCCGCCACACCGGTGACATTGCTGGCGAGGGAAATTCTGCAGTATGCTTCAACCATTCAGGAAGCCTACGGTATTTCAAAAAAACGAAAGCTTTTTGTTTCCGAATCCATCATGATCGGTTCAGCACGTGATGGCAAAACAGCTATTATTGAAAAATCTCCCCACACCTATGATCTGGTGTTTCCCGAAACCGACAGGATCATCTGCTCCAACCATTTCCAGGGCAATACTTTTTCCGATGATGAGATAAACCTTAGGAATATCAACGGATCCGACAGCTATTTAAGGTACAGGCGTGTAAATGAATTACTGCTGTTCAATGAAACACTGGATGTAAAAAGAGCTGTAAACGTGCTTCGCGACCTGCGGGGATTTGGTGATACCGACCTGGGACTGGGCAATCAGCGTGCCATAAACCAGCTTATTGCGCACCACGCAGTGGTATTCAAACCTGAAAGCCTTGAAGCATGGGTTTCAACTTCTCCGTGGCAACTTGGGAAATTTGTGGCGTATGACCTTAAAAAGGTTTTTGAACTTGCGGTTACCGACATCGCCCGAAATAGTGAAATTTACTCCGGTGAACTTACTATTCCCGCCGATACTTTCCTGGTTTCCCAGGCATATAACAATTTTTTGAAATACAGGAGGTTAAGTAATCATCTCAGGTATTTTACCGAAAACCTTTTGCCATTACCTGAAGGCTTTGCCGACAGGTACATCATGTCAAATCCTGCTTTGTTCCAGACTTATGTCAATCTCGGTGAATACTACCGGGAAATAAAGGATTTGCATAAGGCATATGAAATCTATCAAAGGGCATTAACCTGCAGGTTGCCGGGACTGGATAAAGAAACCGAGCTTAAAAAGATAACCAAGAAACTTCTGAAGGAGCAAAATTATGCCAATACCGGAAATTGAAAAAAGAAGCCTGGAGGAAATCAAACTGTTTCAGGAAACGGAATTGAAAAAGCTCCTGGAATACCTGCAACAGCGATCTGTTTATTATTCAAACCTGTTCAAAAAGCATAAGATAGATATTGCCAGGATAAGATCCCTGGAAGATCTGAGCCTGCTGGTGCCTCCCACCACCAAAGAGGACCTTCAGCTACACGGTCAGGATTTTGTTTGCGTCGACAAAAGCATGATCGTTGATTATATAACCACTTCTGGTACCCTCGGGGAACCGGTTATATTTGCAATGACCGATAATGACCTCAACCGGCTTGCTTATAATGAGTACCTGGGATTCAGGTGTGCCAACTGCACCAGCCAGGAGGTATTTCAGCTCATGACCACCATTGACCGCAGGTTTATGGCTGGCCTGGCTTATTTTCTCGGATCGCGCATGCTGAAATCGGCCATGATACGAGTTGGGAATGGGATACCGGAACTTCAATGGGACTCCATAAAACGGTTTTCTCCTTCCGCACTGGTTGCAGTACCTTCTTTCCTGCTTAACATCGTTGATTATGCCGAACGAAATGACATCGATCACCATGCTTCGAGCGTGAAAAAGGTTATCTGTATCGGTGATTCAATTCGGAACACCGATTTCAGTCCCAATACACTCGGTAAAAAAATCAGCGACAGGTGGCCGGAATTGAAACTTTATTCCACCTATGCTTCCACCGAAATGTCAACCTCATTCACCGAGTGTGAACAGGGCAGGGGAGGACATCACCATCCCGAGCTTCTGATCGTGGAGTTTCTGGATGAACACGACCGGCCTGTACATCCGGGTGAGCCGGGTGAGGTTACCGTCACAACCCTGGGTGTTGAAGGGATGCCCCTGCTGCGATTTAAAACCGGTGATTTGTGTACGGCACACTATGAACCTTGTGCGTGCGGGCGAAATTCAATGCGTCTTGGTCCTGTTATCGGCCGGAAAAGGCAAATGATCAAATATAAGGGCACTACACTTTATCCGCCTGCATTGTACGATATCCTCGATAATATTGATGAAATCAGAAATTATATTGTGGAAGTGTACACAAACCAGATCGGAACTGATGAAATCCTGATCCGGGTTGGCACCGAAAATCATTCTGAAAGTTTTGAGAAAAGCATTAAGGACCACTTCAGGGCAAAACTTCGTGTAGCTCCTTCAATTTCCTTCGAATCGGTGGATTATATCAGCCGCCTGCAGCATCCTGCCATGAGCAGGAAGCCTGTGAAGCTGATTGACAGAAGGTAATCGATAATTGGTAAAGGATTTATACTATTAACTATCATCTGTCATTTAATAACTTTTTACTAAATTAGTATCACCCATTAACAAAAACTTTATTACTATGAAAACATGGACCTGTTAAATTCACTAAATCCTGACTAAAATGAAACGATTCACAGTAACCCTGATCGCCCTTTTTTGCCTATTCCTGACAGGCGTTTGGGCCAATAAAACCAGTGTGGAGATCAAAGCACCCGTTGAGGTAAAGGCTGGGGACGAAGTGACTATTATCCTCAATGTTTCCCATAACGGGAACAGTAAATCCCACCACACCGACTGGGTATATTTAAAAATCAATGGAAAAGAGGTGCAAAGGTGGAAATATGATAAGACATCGCTGCCACCCGATGGTAATTTTTCGGTAGAATTTAAGACGGTTGCAACCGGGGCCATGGTAATTGAGGCCCAGGGAGATTGCAATATCCACGGCAGTAAAGGCGTAAAAAGCCTGAATATCAAAATTATAAATTAATAGTCAATACCATGTATTCACTGATACTTCCTCTGGGAATAATTAACATACTCCTGGTTTCGATTCAGATCTTCAGCGGGCTCAGAATAATCAAGATATCTTTTAAGGCGCATAAATATTTTGGAATTGCACTGGGCTTTTTTGCGTTGCTGCATGGTGCCATTGCTATAATTTTTGCGTGAAGGCTGCTTGTCCCGATGCATTGTATTAGCTATATTAGCGCCCCGTATATGAATATTCATTACGGGGTGTTTTATTGACGGTTGAACAGTATGAAAATGGAAGAACTCTTTTGCATCACTGAGATACAGGTTCGTTTCAGTGAGGTCGATTCTATGGGTGTTGTGTGGCATGGTAACTATGTGAGGTATTTTGAAGATGGCCGGGAGGCTTTTGGAAACAAATACGGGATCAATTATATGGATTTTTACCACCAGGGCGTGATGATCCCCCTGGTAAATATTACCTGCGATTACAAAAAGCCTCTTCAATATGGCGACATAGCCCGGATTGAAACCCGTTTTGTAAATTGTGAGGCAGCCAAATTACGGTATGATTACACCATTTATCGCAACAACACCGATGAAGTAATGGCAACCGGTACCTCCGTGCAGGTTTTCCTCAATACCGAAAGGGAACTTTTACTTGATTTTCCGCCGTTTTTTTTGGAGTGGAAGAAGAAGCACAGTTTAATTAGTGAAAATTTTGGTTGTGAGTTATAACAACACACAACCCACAACACACAACTGACAACATCCTTGCAAGACGTTTACCTCATACCTCATATCCGACAACATCATCTCCTCCCTCGGTTTTACCACGGAAGAGAACATGGCATCCTTCCGGGAAGGGCATACGGGTATAAAGGAATATGATGATTTAGACCTGGCCCCTGCACCTTTCTGGGCTTCAAGAGTTGACAATGAAGAATTGTCCGGCCGGTTCACTGTCTTCGGGAACCCGGCCGAATACACCCGTTTTGAGCAACTGGTGATCTGTTCCGTGAAAGATGCACTCTCACGCTGCACCATAGATATCACCGGAAAAGGAACGCTTTTCATTCTTTCCACCACCAAAGGCAATATCGATCTGTTGAAAGGAAATAAGGGGGATCCGTTTGAAAAGTCCAGAACATATTTGTGGTATACAGCGCACCTGTTGCAGCGGTTTTTTAATTTCCACACTCAGCCGCTCATAGTTTCCAACGCCTGCATATCCGGTGTACTGGCAATAATAGAAGGAGCCAGGCTGATCAGGGCAAACCGTGTTGATACGGTTATTGTGACCGGGGCGGACCTTGTAACTGAATTTGTGTTGTCGGGATTTAATTCCTTTCAATCGCTCAGCAAAGGTCCTTGCCGGCCTTTCGACAAAAACAGGCAGGGGTTGTCGTTGGGTGAAGGGGCCGGCACGGTGATCCTTACGGGTGATGCTTCCCTGGCATTAAGCAACTGCCCGGTTAAAGCCGGATACGGATGCTCGGGTAACGACGCCAATCACATTTCAGGTCCCTCAAGAACCGGTGAGGGTCTGTACCTGGCTATCAAACACACGCTGGAAAGGTCAACGGTACCGGTTGATTACATTTCTGCGCACGGAACTGCTACTCCTTATAACGATGAAATGGAGTCTGTTGCGCTTAACCGGGCCGGTCTGCAGGAGGTACCCGTGAACAGTTTTAAAGGATACTGGGGACATACCCTGGGCGCCGCCGGCGTAATAGAATCAGTGGCCGGTGCTTATTCGCTTGCGAACAATATCCTTTTTCACACCCTGGGCTATGTAGAACCGGGGGTTACACACCCGGTGGCCATAATTGACGGGACTTTTGCAAAGAACCTGGGAAGCTGTCTGAAAATTGCTTCCGGATTCGGAGGCTGTAACGCGGCACTTATGTTTCATAAATAATGGAAGAACTTTACATCATAAGCGATCACTGCATAATCCGCAACAACAGCGTGGTTTCGGGTGGTAAGAAGGTTTTTGAATATGACCGGGGCGGAGAACCTTCCTTTTTTACTGCCTTGTACAGGCATTTTGATCTGAACTACCCCAAATTCTTTAAAATGGATAACCTGTGCAAGCTGGGATTACTGGCTTCCGAAGTGTTGCTCAGGGAGAAAAACATCCTCCGGCGGTATCCGGGTGACCAGGTTGGGCTGATCTTGTCAAATGCTGCATCATCCATCGACACCGACAGGAATTACCAGATTTCAATTAATGACAGGACCGGTTATTTCTCCAGTCCCTCGGTTTTTGTTTACACCCTTGCCAATATTGTGATCGGTGAAATCAGTATCCGGCAGAAATTCCTCGGGGAAAGTACCTTCTTTATCGAAGAAAAGTTTAACCCCGAAAGATTGTATACCCAGGTAAAACTAATCCTGGATGAGGGCATCATCAGCTGCTGCATTTGCGGATGGGTTGAACTGGATGGCGACCATTATGAAGCTGTTTTGTATTTAGTTGAAAAATCAGCCCCGCTTGCTGATGGAATTGCTATTTTTGAACCGGAGAAATTACATGAAATATTTTTGCAGAGAATCTGAACCATGGAACAATTAATTGACAAACTTAAGCATGAAATAATCGGGGTCCTTAATCTCAGCGAGATGACCCCCGCTGATATCGACGAGAACGCACCATTGTTTATTGAGGGACTGGGGCTAGATTCCATTGATGCACTCGAACTGATCGTTTTACTTGAAAAAAATTACGGTCTTAAGCTTGGAACAGCCGAAGAAGGCAAAAGAGTGTTGCATTCGGTACGATCAATGGCCGAATTCATTACCAGCAATAAAAAAGGATAAAAACACCGCAGTTGTGCAGCATAAGGTTGTTGTAACGGGTATTGGTATCATTTCCGCAATCGGCTTTGATACAAAAGGTGTTATGGATTCGTTGCAGGCACAACGATCGGGAATTGGCCGGTTATCCCTGATCGATTCTGTTTATAAGGATGAGATCCCGGTTGCAGAGATTAAGGCCACAAATGATGAGTTGTTGCAGATCGCCGATCCGGGCATTACAGGCAACTACAGCCGTACAAGCCTTTTGGGCATCATTGCCGCCAGGCAGGCCATCGCCGCCGCCAGGATAGATGTGTCAGCACCCGGCCGGACCGGGCTTATATCAGCCACTACCGTCGGCGGAATGGACCGAAGCGAGATATTTTACCGGGGATACCTTTCCGGATCAGGCAAGGCCAGGTTACGCGATGTGGTTACACATGATTGCGGAGACAGCACCGAAAAAATTGCTGATTGCACCGGCATCAGAGATTACATTACCACGATCAACACAGCCTGTTCCTCTTCGGCCAACGCCATAATGGTTGGTGCCAGGCTGATCCGTGAAGGTAAACTCGACAGAGTTGTTGCAGGCGGTACAGATGCATTGACTTTATTCACCCTGAACGGTTTTAACAGCCTGATGATACTTGACCGAAACCCATGCCGGCCATTTGATGAAGACCGCAACGGACTTAACCTGGGTGAAGGATCCGGATTTCTGGTACTCGAATCGGAGGAATTTGCCTGTCGTGAAAATAAAAATGTGCTGGGTGTGATTAAAGGTTACGGCAACGCATGCGATGCTTACCATCAGACCGCTTCTTCCCCGGAAGGCCATGGTGCCTGTCTTTCGATGTTAAAGGCTTTGGAAGTCGCAGGGCTGGCCCCGGATGCGATCAGCTATATCAATGCACACGGTACCGGGACAAAAAATAACGACCTGTCAGAAGGTGTTGCACTCGAAACTGTTTTCCAGGCGGGAATACCTCACTGCAGTTCGACAAAATCATATACCGGGCACACACTGGGAGCAGCCGGGGGTATTGAAGCAGTGCTCAGTATCATCGCATTACAGCATCAATGGATCTATCCCAACCTGAATTTTGCCCGGCCCATGAATGAACTGGGTTTTGTTCCGGTTACTGCATTCGTTACCGGAATTCCTGTCAACTGCATTATGTCCAACTCTTTCGGATTTGGCGGCAACAATTCAACATTAATCTTCTCCCGCTACTGATATGGAGTCATATATAAAGGGCACAGCCATGATATCTCCCCAGAGAACCTTTGAAGACAAAGGTTTTCCCGAAGAGGTTATAAATTATACCGGAGCGGATTACCTCGGGTGCATTGAACCCAGCTATCGCGATTACATTGATCCGATGGTTGCCCGCCGCATGAGCCGCATCGTTAAAATGGGAGTTTGTGCAGCCATAAGGTGTATGAAAAATTCAAACGTGGAAATGCCCGATGCCGTATTAGCAGGCACCGGTTTGGGTTGTTTAGAAGATACCGAAAAGTTCCTGGGATCAATATTTAACAATGCGGAAAAACTGCTGAACCCGACACCTTTTATACAATCGACCCACAATACCGTGGCTGCCGCCATTGCCCTGGCTATCAAATGTCACAATTACAACGCAACATACACACACCGTGGATTTTCGTTTGAAAGCGCCATCCAGGATGCCTTGCTGCAACTGGCGGAAAAGCCGGAGGCCAATATACTTACCGGCGGGTTTGATGAACTTACCGTAAATTCCTACCATATCACAAAACGGCTCGGAATGTGGAAAAACCACCCGGTGACAAGCCTGCGTCTTAAGGAATACAATACCAGGGGCAGTCTGCCCGGTGAAGGAACAGCTTTTTTTATGCTGAGCGGCATACATGGCAGCCATGATATTGCCGCCCTGAAAGCCATGCGTACTTTTTATAAACCCCGTGATCATCATGAGATTGAAAATCATCTTGATCAGCTGCTTGGTGAAGCAGGTGTGCATCTCCATGATGTAAGCCTGATGATGCTGGGCGTGAATGGTGATCCTTCCACCGACAGCATGTATTACCGGTTGATGTCGGACAGGTGTAATCGCTTGCCTGGAGCCTATTTCAAGCATTTATGCGGAGAATATGACACGGCATCATCCTTTGCCCTGTGGCTGTCTGCAATCCTTCTGAAAAATCAGGTGATACCTGAATCAATCGGATTAACCGGTAATTTGCCCGGCGTCCTGGATAACATTGTAATTTATAATCACCTGCGTGGTTCGTACCACGCCATGTACCTGCTATCGCGATGCTGAATTTCAGGAATGTCATGGTGTTCTTCTTTTTGCTCCTCGCTGCCCTGTTGGTGACAGACGGCTTCCTGGAAATATCAGCCTGGTTTTACCCTGGCATTATTCTTGTGCTGATAACCCTGTTGGCCTGGGGATCTATGACAGTTTCATCGGGCTTTTACATGAAATTGCTTTGCAGGGGAGACCGCAAAATTAAATCGGTTGCCCTTACATTTGATGATGGTCCCGATGCCGGGTACACGCCGCAGGTGCTTGATATACTGAAAACAAACCAGGTACAGGCTGCTTTTTTTGTGGTCGGGAGCCGGGCTGAAAATAATCCCGGACTGATATCACGGATCCACGGGGAAGGACATATCCTGGGCGGGCATAGTCATAACCATGGGTTTTTCTTTGATTTGTTACCGGTTAACCCCATGAAAATAGAACTGAAAAATACCGAAGAAGGCATCATGAAGATCACCGGTAAAAAAATAAGACTTTTCCGGCCTCCTTACGGGGTAACCAATCCAACCGTGGCAAGGGCAGTAAGCAACATGAACTACACGGGCATTGGCTGGAGCCTTAAATCGAAAGATACGGTGACAGCGGACGAAAAAGCACTGTTAAATAAATTGATAAAAAGGGTGAAGCCGGGAGACATTGTATTGTTTCACGATAACCAGGCGGTTACCGTAAATGTGCTGGAGGCCTTCATTGCCTGGCTCAGGCAGCAAAATTTCACCATTGAAAGGCTTGATAATTTTTTACACCTCAAAGCTTATGCAAATTAAAATGAAATATTATGGTATCGTACTGTTATCGCTGCTTTGGATTGAAGCAGTTTCCCAGGTACCGGCAACACCCCTGAAGGATGTGCCCGGTTTCAGGGCCAGGCTTGAAACCCTGTCTGACAAGGTTTCAACCATCGAAAGCGATTTTGTCCAGGAGAAAAACCTCAGTGTGCTGGCAAATACTATTGTTTCCCGGGGACATTTCTGGTATAAAAAGGAAAACAACATACGGTGGGAATATTTGTCGCCCTATAAATACCTGATCATCATCACCAACAACCAGATCTTTATAAAGGAAGACAAAAGCCAGAAGCAATATGATATACAGTCGAATACCATGTTCAGGGAAATGAATAAATTCATCAGCGGCTGCATACAGGGTGATATCCTGAAAAATGAAAAGGACTACAGGGTTGGATATTTCGAAGACGATAAAAGCTATTTTGTGATACTGGTGCCGCATGATGTAAATATGAGGAAGATGCTGAATGAGGTACAGATATGGTTCGACAAGCGCGACCTTACTGTTTCAGGGATCAACATGGTTGAAGCGGGAGGGGATTATACCAAAATTGAATTTACATCCAAAAGACTGAATACGGATATTCCGATTGAAAAATTTGATTTTAAATAGGCAGTTAACGAAGTATTCGGGAATG
>Ga0209431_10002031_pt1 | contig 16562 bp, 18 predicted proteins | sample RifCSP13_3_FD_184021 | JGI IMG/M metagenome (GOLD analysis project Ga0209431, IMG submission 184021) | Soil microbial communities from Rifle, Colorado - Rifle CSP2_sed 13_3 (SPAdes) (version 2) | ecosystem: Environmental > Terrestrial > Deep subsurface > Rock core/Sediment | place: Rifle...
CGTCGGTAATTTCTTTTGCCTTCTGTTTTTTGACCTTAATCTTTTTCCAGCCGTCGACTTTGACCTTCGGCCTCTGAATAAAACTTGCGGTAAATGAAAACGGTGATCCTTTGGAAAGTGAGTGGACGGCAATTTGGGGTGAATCCAATGGAGATAAATCCTCTTTTTTCAAAATCTCGCCAATATGCTTTGAAACCAAAAAACTTGCGGTTTCGTTCAAAAGCTTGGCGTGGCCGACGTGCGATTCTAAAACATCATCAGGCGCATTACCCGGCCTAAAACCGGCAATTTTAGCATCTTTCCCAAATGCCACTAAAATATCTCCATATGCCTTTTCAAAGACATCCTTGGGAACATCTACCTTTATCTCGGTCTTGTGGTTTTCCTGCCTGTTGACTGTATATTGCATTTTCACAACCGATATATTAACTTATTAAGTAAGTTAAGGCATTATTATAGCTTGCTAATTGCAACCTACCAAATAACGCTTTTTTTATGACAGAAAGAATTTTTTCTCATGGACTTAACAAGGGCCGTAAAGGAAGAAGAATTGTTGATATGACTATCATACCCAAAACTTCATTTCCCGTTGACCCTGATTCTCTCACTAGAGAACTACGAGATTTAGTACAATATCGGAGGGATAGAATTAGAAAAACCCCACCTAAGCGCAAATTGCATACTGCCAAAGCAGGCTAAGCAATTTTCCCAAAAACCTTATCAAAACTGATTGTTTCTAATTTTGCCTGATCTCTTTTCTTAAATTCTATCTTCCCCTTTCCAACCTTCGCGGATACAACCAAACGAACCGGGATTCCAATCAAATCACAGTCAACAAACTTTTCGCCGGCTGTGACATCCTCACGGTCGTCCCACAAAACTTCAATACCTGCCTTAGTCAGCTTCTCATATGTTTCTTTTGCCCATGATTCCGTTTGCGGATCCTCAATGTGAACAAGATGGACTTCATATGGGCTAACCGTCTTTGGCCAGATAATACCTTTGTCATCGTTGTAAACTTCGACAATTGCGCCCATAAGGCGCGAAATCCCAATTCCGTAACAGCCCATCTGCGCAAACCTATCCTTGCCGCTTTTGTCTTTGTAAGTTAAACCGAATGCCTTGGAGAATTTGTCCTTCAGGGGAAAAATATTGCCGACTTCGATTGTCTTTGCGCGCTTCAGCGGCCCATGTCCCAATTCGCACGGCTGACCGTCTTTGGCAGTGGCAATTTCTACATTTTCGGAATAATCGCCTTTGGGACAATAAATAATTTCGTCCTCGCCGTTTTCGCAAACAACTTGATATTCGTGGGAGAACGCGGAAAATGTTCCGCCAGCCGCTTTTGTCTCAATCGCCTCAAGTCCCAGACGCTCAAAAACCTTTCGGTAAACTCCTTTCATCGCTTCGTAATAATTCATCATGTCCGCTTCATCCGTGTGAAACGAATACAAATCCTTCATCAAAAATTCCCGGCCGCGCAAAAGTCCTGATTTTGCCCGCGGTTCGTCGCGGAATTTAGTCTGGATTTGATAAAGATAAATCGGCAAGTCGCGGTATGATTTGACGTACTCACGCGCAATTGGCACCAAGACTTCCTCGTGGGTTGGACCCAACGCATATTCCTGATCGTATTGACTTTTGACCTTAAAAAGCGCGTCAAAACTTTTCCATCTGCCGGTTTTTTGCCAGCTCTGGCTGTTTTGCAACGCCGAAAGCAGAATCTCCTGCCCGCCGGCATTATTCATCTCTTCGCGGACAACATTTGCGATTTTGTTAAGAACCCGAAGTCCAAGAGGCAGAAAATTATACACGCCGGAAACTTCTTTCGAAACAAATCCTGCCCGAATCAAAAGCTTTGCGTTTGTAGAAACTTCGTCTTTAGGATCCTGCCTTTGTGTTTTTCCGAAAAGTTCTGAATAGCGCATACTAGAAAAGTTTACCTCCTATAGGCACTTTTTTATCAGGAACTACAAGAATACATTCATTATCTTCGTCTGGAACACCCAGTGTCAAAACTTCAGAGACAAAAGGCCCGATTTGCCTTGGTGGAAAATTAACTACACCTAAAACCAGCTTTCCTTCTAGTTCGTCTTTTTTGTAATTTTGTACTATTTGTACAGAAGATTTTTTAATCCCGACCTCTTTCCCAAAGTCGATTTCAAGTTTATATGAAGGCTTTCTGGCCTCTGGAAAATCCTCAGCTTTGGTAATCTTCCCGACTCGGATATCGAGTTTTTGAAAATCGTCAATTGTAGCCACAAAAAAACACCTCCTCTCTTACACTTAAGTATAAGGACGAAGGTGTAAGCTTCGTGGTACCACCTTACTTACTTCTCGATTTGTAGCGTTTACGTTGCCAACGGGTTAGGTTAATTCCCTACCGGCTCCGGAGCGGGATACTCCTTCACAGCTTTGTTTTATTTTAACAATTTTTCAAAATTAATCAACTATCTAACCAGCTTAAGGATATCATTGTAGGTAACAAGCAGAATCAAAGCCAAAAGCAGGGCAAAGCCTATGGTGTGGGCCCATTTTTCGACTTTCGGATAAACCCTTCTTTTGATAATCGCCTCGACAATTATAAATGCGAATCGGCCGCCGTCTAAGGCCGGAATCGGCAGGATGTTAATTACCGCAAGGTTCAGGGATAAAAGCCCCACAAGCTGCATCACCGAAAGCCAGCCTAAAGAAACAGCCTGCGAGGTTATGGCGGCAATCCCCACCGGCCCGGCAACTCCTTCTGAAACCGGAGTAATGTCGCGTGATCTAATTGAATAACCGATTATTTCCGAAAAAACCCGAACCGAATAGTCCAGAGTATTATAGCTGTGGATAAAGCCGGAAAATGCTTTTTGCGGCCATGTTTGATAATTCAAAACAACCAGCTCCCCAAGCCCTACCCCCAAAACCGGAGCCTGTTGTTCCTGGCTATACTTTGGAGTCACCGTCACTACTCTCTTTTGGTTGTTGACGGGATTTTCAAGAATAAGCGGAATTTGTTCGTTTTCGGAAGATCTGATGACTTCCTGCAGTTTTTCAATTGAGGAAATTTCCTGGCCTTTTGCGGAAACTATCGAATCGCCAATTTGGATTCCGGCAGATGCAGCAGGAGAATCGGCAGAAACATCGGCGATTAAAACCTGTTTCGTCTGGTTTACGAATTTAAAATTATGGTCGATTAAAAGCGGCAGGGAAACTTTATACCCAAGGGCTGCAACAACGATGTAAAAAATCACCACAGCCAAAGCAAAGTTCGCAACTACTCCGGCAACCACAACCAGCATTCTCTGACCGATGCTTTTTGTGTAAAAACTGTTTTTCTGGTTCTTTTTTTTGTCCTCGGGATCTTCGCCCACCAAACGCACAAATCCGCCAAACGGCAGCCAGTTTACCGAATAAATTGTTTCACCGATTTTCTTGCCCCAGATTCTTGGCGGCAGGCCGATTCCGAATTCCTCAACACCAATGCCTGCACGCTTGGCCATCAAAAAATGCCCAAGTTCGTGCAGCATGACAAGAACGGAAAGGATAATGATGAAAACCAAAATAGCCATCACACTTCTCTCAGCTGTCCCTCTTTATGTTTGCCCGCAACTTCTATTGCCTCAATAAACTGATCGTGAACCTTCTGTATTTCGTGTCCGTATCTCTTTTCCTCATCTTCCGAAATCTCGCCGCTTTTCTTCTGCTCTCTTATAATTTCAATAAACTCGTGCCTGATATGCCTTATCTCGACCCTGTATTTTTCCAAAAGCGTGTGCATTTGTTTGATTAACTGCTCCCTGCGTTCGGCAGTTAATGCAGGAATTGTAATTCTGACCAAGTCCCCGTCAACAACTGGCATCAGACCGATGTTTGCGCGGGTTATGCCGGAAACTATATTTTGAAGAATTGTTTTGTCCCATGGAGAAACCAAAAGAGTGGTTGAATCGGGAGCCGTAATCTGGGCAAGCTCCTTGACCATCATTTTGGTGTTGTAAGCCTCAACTTCAAGGTCGGAAATTAACTGAGGCGCCGCCCGGCCTGTTCTGATTTGCGCAAGTTCGACTTTAAGATGCCCAATGGCATCCTGCATTTTTTGGTTTACCTGATCAACAATCATTACTTCTTATCGAATTCTATCGCGAGAAAATCTTAAAGTTTGGCCTTCTGATACTTTCCTTCGCCTTTCGATTATATCCGCTTCTGATGCCAAAGCGCATGATGTAAGGAGCCTCAATATATTTCCAGCATATCTATGAACATCATCTTTTCTATAATTTTCACTGGGTATAAACTCTCGGACCCGTTCTCTCATAACTTATTAACCTCCTAACTCAAACCTCATGAATCTTTTTACCACTATATTCTCCCCTACTTTGGTAATTACCTCTTTTACCAAGTCATCGATTGTTTTGGAAGAATCGCGGATGTATTCCTGTTTTGAAAGTTCCTCAACATCGGCAGGATCCATGGCCGCAATCTGCATGGCAACCTCATGGGCCAGATTTTTAAATTCATCGGTTTTTGCCACAAAATCGGTTTCGCAGTTGACTTCAACCATCGCGCCAACTTTACCGCCTGAATGAATGTAGGTTTCGACTAACCCCTGGCCGGTTGCGCGGTCTTTCTTTTTGGATGCGATTTCGGCTCCCCAACTTTTCAAAAGCCTTTCTGCCTTTTTAAAATCACCGCCTGATTCTTCCAGCGCGCGTCTCACATCGGCAATACCCGCACCGGTTTTTTGGCGAAGCTTTTTTACATCTTCAATTGATATATTCATAGTTCTATGTACTCGCACTCGTTGATTTATCTTCAGTGGTTGCAATCTTTTCCTGCGGAGTTTTCTTGGCGTATTTCTCCCTGCCCTCCAGATATGCGCCAGCTACGGTTTTGGTGATAATCTCAATTGCTTTGATGGCATCGTCATTTCCAGGAACAGGGTAGGCAACAAGAGAGGTATTGGCATTAGTGTCGCAAATGGCAACCACGGGCACCTCTTTTTTGACAGCCTCCCTGCAGGCATTTTCCTCACGTCTGACATCGACGACAAACAGAGCATCCGGAAGTTTTTCAATACCCACTACGCCGCCGTAAAACCGCTCAAGTTTGGCGATTTCCCTATCTATCAAAAGCTGTTCTTTTTTCGTCCTTTCTTTAAACTCGCCCTCTTCTCTTTTTGTTTTTAAATCGGTTAATTTTTTAATGTTTTTGCTGGTTTGCTCCCAGTTGGTCAAAAGTCCGCCAATCCACCTTTCGGTAACATATTTTGCGCCTGCCCTTTTGGCCTCCGTCTCCACAATCGGCCGAGCCTGCTTTTTTGAGGCCAGGAAAATTATTGTGCCGCCTTCCTCGCCTATTTTTTTGACAAAATCGCAGGCTTCCTGAAGTTTTTCAACGGTTTGGGCCAAATCAATGACATGGACGCCCTCCCTTGCCGTAAAAATATACTGGCGCATTTTCGGGTTCCACCTACGAACCTGATGCCCGAAATGAACACCCGCTTCCAATAAATCCTGCATTGATGGAATATTCAACATATTCTCCTTTCATCCCCGCTGGTGCGAGGTCCTCCGCTCCGGATCTTGATCCCTCACCACATTTTGGTGCGGGACAAGGAGTTAAAGCACGGAGCGTGTGTGATTGTTGGAATATAACATAAGAAGAAAATAGAAATCAATTAAGATATTTATAATTCACCGCGAAGCTCGTCAAGTCTGTGATCACAACCATGGATGTCGGCTGCGGCAAAAGGGTCTTCGAACCCACTACCAATTTGTCCGTCAATGAGACTACCTTGTCCGAATTTTATACCTGAAGACTCAGCCTTTAACGAACCCTGCGGCAATCTAAAGAACTTTTCTGCAAGCCTGCGTATGTTTTCTTCTTTTTCTTGCATTTTCCCAACAAAAAATCGGCCCGAAGATGGAACCAATTTAATATTTGTAGAATCTTATTATTTTCTACTCTTTTTTGGCAACTGGATTATCTTTTTGCTGACGCAATGACATGATTTGGCTGGCAAATTCTCTTCTCGCACCCGGATCGAGTCCTTTAAACATTGGCAGACACCCTAACTCACCACACAAATCATCGATTGTCGGTAATCTTCGAGTATCAGCAACTAGATATTGAATCGTTGATTCTCTACTCGCATCTTCTTGGGATACTGCTGTCGGTCGAGGAGGTTCAATTACTGGTCTTTCCTTACCCCAAAATTTCATCTTTTTTCACCGCCTTTTTTTGAACTTGTAAGTCCAAGTTTTTTATCTATCCTTTTCTCACTTTCGCGACGGGCTAAATTATACACCCCATAGTCCACAAATTTAAGCGCTTTGACTAAAACCGGATGGACTTTTTTGACCGCCTCGACTTTTTGATGTTCTATCACACGGTAATCCGGATGACCCTGCCGGCCGGTACGAAGCTCTGCCTCCCATGTTAGCTCCCGCAAATTCTGAAACTGATACCAGCGGATACGGTTTCCCATCATCACTACATATTGCGCCTGATCCGAATAGCGCTTTTTAACCGCCCGGTAAAATTTATCGATTTTTCCTGCCGCATCAAGATACGGCTTTTCAAGTTTGGCCGCTTTTAAATCAGGCGGCACATCAAACCCAAGCTCCGTTGTCAGTCTTTGTCTTTCCTGAGTCATCATCCGGTGACGTTGAAGGTCGCGGTATGCCCCGAAATTGGTAACAATATCGAACTTGTAATAAGTATTTTCAAAAGCCCGGACCAGCCTGTGCTGACGCACTTTTCTTTTGGATACGGCTTTTTTAATTATCTCCAACTTTTTGGCAGAAGAAAGTGCGGAGACTTTTCTTGTAATCTCTTCATACGGCAAAGTTGAGTATTTATAAAGAAGCGAGGCAACAATTCTATCTTCCGCGTCAACATCATATTCGACCAATTGCGCACCTGACTGATTATTAAAACGAGGACGGACCTCGTCGTGCGCGTATTTTTGAGTGAGATTTTCAAGTTCTTTCTCGGTCGATTTAACAAACCGCTGATAGTTCCTTCCTCTAGAGCTAGTTGCTCTGCCAACCAAAGAAGGAATTACACCTTTAAGCTCCTGCTGTGCGTTTTGTGCAAGCATGCGAATTTCAGAAAGCGTATGCGAGTAGCATTTGGTAATTACATATTCCAAAGACTGCCCCACCCCGAAAAACCCGACATTGGTAATAGTCGCTGCCGGCAGATACACCCGTAAAACATCGCAGGCTTTGGCTTTGATGGTTTCTGCATAAGCCCTGTCCGACTGGTCTTTTTCCTGAGGGAAAAGTTTTTTTAAATATTTGGTCAGAGGCTCAATCGACTGGTTGTACCTTCGAAAGAGCATATTCAGATTTTGGATGTAATCACCTTTGAACTTGGATTTGATAAGATCCGGCTCCAGAAAATATAAAAAGCGGCCGGCAATTTTCTGGTCAAACAAAACATAGCGGGTGGATTTCTCCAAAGGCGCAAAACCAATCCTGAAATCTTCTAAGATTTTGGTTGCGACATTGGAGATATTTTCAAAAAAAATATGCGCCCCGGCCATCTGCGCAATTGAATCATCGCCGTATGCCGCCAACCATTTTTCAAAAAAGATACGGGCCCGCCTGCTGTTGACAACCTTTTCCCAGCCGCCATGCTGGTGCAGATACTCGACGAATGTCGCAAGCTCCTTTTTCATCACTTGAGCCTGGCGGATTTCAGCATTTTTCGCACCCTCCAAATTCGGCTCCAGAATGGGTTTTATGTATTCGTCAAAAAAAAGACGTCTGACGCCCTTTGTCGATCTGGAATACCTTGAAGCCAGTGCCCCCAAAACTTCGCTTGGCAAATACTTTGCGGCAAAAACGTTTCTGTCTAAATTGGTAAAAAATGGGGCAATAAAATGCGCTTCTTCTTTGGTAAACGTTTCAGGAGATTTCAACTGATCAACCATTATGAAGTGACGAGGAGAGACCTCGTTTTGGGTTTTTGACGATTTCGACAATTTCCTTATGAACTTCGTTAATCTTTTTTAACCCGCCGCCTTTTGTGTTTGAGACAACTGCCCAGTTTTTATTTGCTTTTGCCAAATCCAAAAACTCTTTGGCAACTCTTTTTTGGTAGAACACATTCTTTTCGTGAATATCACGCACTCTTTTTCTCATAAACTTTTGGGCTATAGTTTCCGGAATCGTCAGAAGAATAACCAAATCCGGTTTTGGAATTTTATTTTCCCCATATTCCAACTCCTCAAGCCACTTTATGAATTGAAGTTTGGAGTTTGGAGGTTGGAGTTTTGCTACCTGATGGGCAATATTTGAAGCCATGTATCTGTCGCAAATAATTATTTTGCCCGCTTTTTTCCACTTTTTGATTCTTTCGGATTCCGAAAGCCTGTCACCTGCATAAAGCATCGACGCAAGATAAGGACTAACTTGGTTAACATCCCCGAATTCGCCGTCTAAATATCTTCGGACCATTTTGCCCCAGGCCGATTGGTAATTAGGGAATGAGGAAAAAACCACATCTTTCTTCTTTTCCTTTAAATAGTCAAAAAGAAGTTTCGCTTGAGTAGTTTTGCCTGTGCCGTCTGCCCCTTCGAAAACGATAAATTTCCCTCTCATGATTTGCGCAGCCTGCCTCTTTTTACAATTTTTTCACCTTTGAAATTGCGGTGAATTTTGGAAGCAACGGCAATTTTGGAACCTGAATATCTGTCCGACCGGCTTCCTTCATATAACATCCTGACAGGCGCTGCCAGTCTTTCGAAAGTAAATGCACAAATCGGCATGCCCGAATATAAAATCGCAGGCTTTGGCCCTAAATTCCCAAGTTCCAGAACCGGCGCGCCATTCCAGCCTGGGTCAAAACGCGCGGCCGTTGAATGGACCAAAATCCCAAGCCTGGCTAGAGAACTCTTGCCTTCTAATCTGCCCACGATGTTATCAGGAAGTTTTAAGGTCTCACGCGTTGAGGTTATCGCAAATGCACCCGGCTCCAGAATAAAAGGGTCGTCTTCTCTTAAATTAACTTCCTCCATGGCATCTTCCGGTAAACCGCGTTTTGTATCAATAAACCGGTAAGCCCCGGCCCTGAAAAGTTTTATATGGGTGCCAAGATGAAAATCAACGGAAACCTGGTCAATCTGCGATCTCCAGTTTTTGGGCAAGGGAGAAATTTGGATAATACCTTTCTGGATATAATCCGCAATTACCCAGTCGGGTAATATTCCGGCAACTTCCGGCTTCTTATCAGTTTCTGCTTTTTTTGCCATGGGTTTTCTTTCTTTTTCTAAGAAATCATACACAATTCTGCTCCAAGTCTCCATCTTTTTTTTATATTTGGCAAGCTCGCCAAAGCCTACAAACTCTCCCGATTTATGCTCGTCCTTAACTTTTGCGTCTTGGCTGTCACCCGAAAGATGGACAATCAAACCCAAATGAACCATACCGACTTCGTTAGAATCGTCGTTTAAAAGTCCCAACAACTTTGCTTGATAAGTGCCTTTGTAGGCAACCTCTTCTTCAAATTCCCGTTTTGCCAAAGACATTACCTGTGCGGTTTGCGAAAGTTTCCCAACACCTTTAACGTCTTCCCTGTTAATATGGCCGCCGACACCGATTGAATGCATACTGGAGAGGCGGGACTCTGTATGATCCCCTTTTCGCTTCATCAAAAAAATCTTGCCGCCAACTTCCAAAATTAAATACGGAATTATCTGCTGCCACGACGGATCATTTTCAACCTTGCCCCGAGGCAAAAACTTGTGATTTGCCAAAATTAATCTCAAATATTTTGAGGGGTTTTGGCTGTTGATTCCGTGCCATGTCTCGCCTGCAAAAATTTTGCTGCGCGGCACAACAAGCACCCTCTCATTTGCTTTTTTTGCTAAAGTTTTTTTAGGCATTGATCGGATTTTGGGCGAGGATAAATTTAGGCAGGGGCCAGCGAGCCATTCGGCTTTGTCCATGACGCATATTTACATTCCGGCCAGTTGGAACATCCCCAAAAAGTCTTGCCGCGTCTTGTTTTTCGCATGACTATATTGCCACCATCTTCGGGACAAGTCAAACCAGTTTCTTCGACCAATGGCTTGGTATTTTTGCAATCGGGGAATCCCGAGCATGCCAAAAACTTGCCGAACCGGCCGTAGCGAATAACCATCATCTTGCCGCATTTTTCGCATTTTTGGTCGGTTTCTTCAACCTCGATCTTCATCTTTTCTGCCTCCTCTGCTACTTTTTCGACCTGTTTTTCAAATGGCTCCCAGAAATTTTCCAAAGACGCAGGCAGAGTTTTTTGCCCCTGGGCGATCAAATCCAGATTATTCTCCATTTGTGCGGTAAACGTAACGTCAACAACCCCCGGAAAATTGGCAACCAAAAAATCGACGGTGGTTTTGCCAACAGGCGTCGGGACAATCTTTGCACCTTCCTGCCTTTCGATATATGTACGCTCATACAGGGTCGAAATAATCGGCGCGTATGTCGAAGGCCTACCAATATCGTTTTTCTCAAGCTCGCGGATTAAAGTCGCTTCGGTAAACCGCGGCGGAGGTTCGGTAAACTTTTGAAGCTTGTTGAGATTTTTTAGACCCAAGGGGTCATTTTCTAAAAGTTCCGGGAGTGTCTGCTCCTTGATCGGCATTTTGTCGTAAACCCTGTACCAGCCGTCAAATTTAACTTTTTGGCCGGAGGCTTTGGCAATGTATTTCTTTTTGCCCTGGCCCAAAACCAAAAGACTTGTTTCTGCGACAATTGCCTCCGCCATCTGACAAACAACCGTCCTTTTCCAAATTAAATCGTAGAGTTTTTGGTGATCGGCGGTCAGTTGCAGTTTGTCGGCGGTCTTTTTGATATCAGTCGGCCGTATTGCCTCATGGGCTTCCTGCGCCAGTCTTGATCTGGCTTTGTATTTTCTGGGAGCCTGCGGCAAATACTTTCCCCCGAATTCTTTTTCAATGAGCTTACGCACCTCAGAAACCGCGGATTGTGCAAGGTTTACCGAATCCGTACGCATGTAGGTAATCAGCCCTTCCTCGTAAAGGTTTTGGGCAATACGCATCGTTCTTTTTGCTGTGAATCCGTGGCGCGTGGCCGCCGTCTGCTGCAGAGTGGAGGTTGTGAAAGGAGGATTGGGATATTTTTTGACGTCTTTGGTTTTGACCTCCAAAACCGAAAAGTTTGCTTTTTCCAAATCCTCTGAAATCTCGTCTGCCTGTTTGTCGTTTTTAATCTCCGCTTTTTTGCTCTCGATTTTGGAAAGCTGGGCGACAAAAATTTCGCCGCCTTTTGCGGCAAGCTCCAGATCAATCAGCCAGTATTCTTCAGATTTAAATGCCTCAATCTCCCGCTCTCGGTCAACTATCAGCTTTAAAGCAACCGACTGGACACGTCCGGCCGAAAGCCTGCTTTTAACCTTCTTCCATAAAAGCGGTGAAAGTCTATAGCCGACTAATCTATCCAGAACCCTTCTTGCCTGCTGGGCTTCGACCAAGTCCTGGTCAATTAATCTGGGATGGTCAAAAGACTCTTTAACCGCACTTTCGGTAATTTCGTGGAAAACAACACGTTTGTAGTCGGGGTTTTTTACTTTGCCTTTGTCGATTATTACCTGCAGTAAGTTCCATGCAATTGCCTCTCCTTCCCTGTCAGGGTCTGTTGCCAGCCATAATTTTTCCGCCTCGGCTCCTTGCTTGGCAAGAGCATTGACCATTTTTATTTTTTCTTTGGGAATTACATACTTTGGGGCAAAGTCATTCTTAACATCCACGCCAAACTCGCCCCTTGGCAAATCCCGGACATGCCCCATCGAAGCAATAATCTGATAACCTGAACCGAGAAACCTCGATAAAGTTTTAGCTTTCGTAGGTGATTCAACAATAACTAAATTCTTCACTCTAGTTCTCCACTTTCCATCTTTTGTATCATATATGTCAACCCAGTAGAGTATCTTTCAGTCTCTTCGAGAATTTTAGTAAAACTACTGAAAGTTCTTCTACTGGGTCAAGACCATCGATGGATAAAAAAGTACTAATTTTAAAAAATATCACGCGAGAGGGACCGGGGATTTTGGAAAAAATCCTGCAGGAGAATCTGATTTATTATGACGTAGTTGATCTTATTGCAGGTGAAAGGCCCCCTGACTCTAAAAATTACGGCACACTGATTGTCATGGGCGGGCCGGACAGCGCAAATGATAAAAACCAAAAAATCAAAAATGAAATTAAGTATGTTAAAACTTGGATTACCGCCAAAAAACCTTTTTTGGGAATCTGCTTGGGTTTACAGCTTCTGGCAAAAGCGAAAGGTGCAAAAGTCGTCAAAAATAAAATCAAAGAAGTCGGCTTTCGCGACACAGACGGAAATTTCTTTGAAGTAGAACTTTTAAAAAACAGCCAAAAAGACCCCTTCCTTTACAAACTCGGCAAGAAAATAAAAGTCTTTCATCTGCACGGAGAAACCGTGACCTTAACTAAAAAAATGCAGCTTTTGGGAAAAGGCAAATTTTGCGCCAATCAGATTGTCAAAGTTGCAGACTGCGCCTATGGATTGCAGGGGCACTTTGAGCTTACTCCCCGAATGCTCAATGTCTGGCTTTCTGAGGATCCAGACTTAAAAAAACTGGACACGGATTCGGTCCGCGCTGACTTTATCAAGATCAAAGAAGAATACGAAAGAACCGCCAACCAAATTTTTACCAACTTCCTAAAAATCGCAAGATTGATATAGAATTTAAAAATGCAGTGGCAGGACTGGGTATTTACTTCCGGGCAGCTAATTTTTGTTTTCGCATTGATTCCAACAATTAGAGGGAGAGACAAACCTGCTTTATCAACCAGCTTGATCACAGGGCTGATTATAATAACCTTTTCTTATACCCAATTAACCTTAAAACTCTACTTTAGTTCTATTACCGGAATGATGGCAGCTACCGCGTGGCTAACTCTAGCTTTCCAAAAATACCAGCAGTTAAAAAATGAGAAACAAAAATAGCGAAATTGAAATCAAAGTAAAAGTACAAAAATTAAAACCATTACTGGATTTCCTTAATAAAAAAGCAAGATTCCAAAAAGAAAATGTCCAAATCGACGAATATTTCACCCCTAAACACCGAAATTTTATTAAGGAAAGGCCCGTTAAAGAATGGTTTCGTTTGAGACATGCATATTCAAATTCTCTAAATTACAAAAAATGGCATTACGGTAAACATGGCAAAACCTACGAGGCAGACGAATTCGAAACGGAAATTCGTGATCTTTCTCAAGCAAGAAAAATACTAGCGGCACTCAATTTTAAGTCGCTCGTTAAAGTCGATAAAGTAAGAAAAGTATGGATCTACAAAAATTACGAAATAGCCGTCGATAGTGTTAAAAAACTTGGTGAATTTGTAGAGATTGAATTTACTGGCAAACGCGGCAAAAAGTCTGCAAAACAGATAACGGCAGAAATGGTCAATTTTTTAAGAAACTTAAACTGCGGCAGAATTGACAGAAACTTTCAGGGTTATCCTTTTCTTCTCTTATTCAAAAACGAGGCAAAATACGAAATGGTAAGTGATTGAGTTTCTCAAAGCCGCAAAGCCTGATTATCTAATTTCCGATCTGGGGAATTTAATCAATATAATCTCCAAAATCAATTCGCAATAAATCCAGTAAGCTTTCCGTTTCGCAGCCTTGGTGGAACAAGCTCATTAACCCTACTCATCATATAGTTCGCCGCATCCTTATGGTTTCCCTGTGTTTTGTCTGGGTCATTGCTTCGAACAAAAAAGCGCTGCATGTCGCTGACGAAATAAGGTTTCCCAAAATGGATTCCTGTTTTAAAAACACCAACCGGTAAAATTTGGCCTCTCCCGCTGGTTGTTCTATAAAACGCGCCAGCCACTCTGCCTGCAAGAGAATGTCCCCTCCTAAGCTTGGTGCTGTTTCGAACTTCAGGATAAAGTCCGACGGCCTCGCCATTTTTAAAACTCCAAATCATATTTCTGACATTTCCAGACTCCGCCCTTTCACCGTCAGAAGCATGGACATCCGGCGGAGGTACCAGAATATGCCCGTAGGTTCTGCTTAGTGATTCAATAAATTCTCTCGTCATCTCAATCCTTTTGTTTGTAAAACTATTTGTCAGTGAATCCTGTAAAATAAATTTAATATCCTCACCTCTTGCTTTTTCTACGGACACAGCGACTCGCAGATCTTTCCATAAACTGTGATAAGGACCATGTGAATAATGATTCGGTGTTATTAAAAGAGGGCCTGCTGGGGGAATATTTTCACTGCCCAAAACAATAACTTGACCTTTTAGCAAAGAAAGCAGGACTGTGGCATCTTCTGCGAGTGATCTTTCCTTACCTGCAATCAAATCCGGTATTATCTGGCCATTGACAAAATATCTGACTTCGGGAGGAGCGCTATGTAGCCGAAAATAAACAGCAACAGCAAGCCTAACTGCCATCTCCTTAGCAACTTCCGGCCGACCGTTATTGAGCGCAATATGCGCAAGATCAAATATCTGATCAATTTCTTTCATGGCGAGGTGCGTGTTGAGGAAAGATGATAGCAGGTTAAGCCTATAAAAGTCCAAAAATTATGAGCCCCAAATTCCCGAACCGTAGTTTTTGACAAAGCCGGAAAGTTCCATTAAAGAAAGCGCGGACGAGACTTTGTCTATTGAAAGACCGCTTTCGCGCGCAATCAAATCAATATGCTTTGAAGAACCGTCCAACAGATCGAGTATCTTTTTCTGATCTTTGCCCATTTTTGATGTTTCCAGTTTCTTGTTTCTTGTTTGCTGTTGCGCTTTGCGCTCAATCTCCAAAATCTGCAATATATCAGAAGCTTCGGTTGCCGGATGTACGCCTTCTTTTATTAAATTATTGGTGCCGCGGCTCATCTTGCCAAAAATCGCACCGGGCACTGCAAAAACTTCCCTGCCCTGTTCTGCCGCCTGGCCTGCAGTAATTAAAGAACCGGAATCTTCGGCCGCCTCCGTTACCAAAACCCCAAGTGACAAACCGGAAATAATTCTGTTTCTTGCCGGAAAATTCGAAGGAACAGACGGAAATCCTAAAGGAAATTCGGAAACCAAAGCTCCATTTTTGACAATATCTTCTGCAAGTTTTTTGTTTTCCGGAGGATAAATCGTGTCGACTCCCGAACCCAAAACCGCAATTGTCCTGCCGCCTGCCTCAAGTGCCGCTCTATGAGCAAAACTGTCGATTCCCCGCGCCAAACCCGAAACAATCGTCAGATTCGAGGCGACCAATTCATAAACAAACTTTTCCGTAACCTGTCTTCCGTATGAAGTTGCAAACCGCGCACCGACAACGGCAATTGCCAAATCGTCCTCGGGCAAAAGTGTGCCCCGGAAATACAAAACCGGCGGAGCGTCGGAAATACTTCGAAGATTTGCCGGATAATCACGGTCAACAACCGAAACTACCTTAATCCCCCGTTCATAAACCGTATCAAGATACAGACGAGGAGAGACCTCGTTTCGGAATTTGATTATCGATTCGCGGGTTTTTGAATCGAGTTTTAATTTTTGGATTTCAGAATCCGGTGCTTCCCAGAATTTTTGCAAGCGTTTGAATTTTTTCAGAAGATAGGCAAAAGTGGCCGTGCCAACTCCCGGAATCGCCGAAGTCGCAACCCAAAACTCAAGCTCCTTGTTCATTAATCTAATAATAAACCAAAATTGGAATTAAACGTTCAGTTAGGAAACATAAGGGTATCGTCGCTAACCGCTTTGTCCCGTTTCTTGCCGCCTTGCCCTGGCGTGGATTCGTGGTAATAAGTAATCCTCTCAAACCGACTAACGAATGGCACTTTCCCTACATTTATCACGATATGCTGCTTATCGTTACCATATTCAAAAGTCACGTGCACTGGTTTGTTTCCCAATCTTAATGCCGGAAAAACATCACCGTCGTCATAAACTATAGCGGTACCCGAAACGTTTTGAGCATCTTTTATATCGATTTGTTTAGGTAAAATCTTACCGTCAGTTATACTAATAATTTCGCCGTCAGTCTTATAAACAACTTTTGATCCTTCCTTTTTCGCCAGTCCACCCTGTTGTGCCTCTCGGCAAATATCCACCCTCTGCTTAAAGAATTCCACAATCTTTGCAGCCATATCACGATTCAGCTGCCTGACCCCGTCTGATAAACCATCACGCTTGAGTTCAGAATTCAAAAGATCATATGTACCCCAAAGAACATCAAAATGGGATTCCAGAGATTCAAGCCGTGTTTCATCAACAGGTATAGGTCCTAGCTCTCGCACCATCTCTAAAGTCTAACACCCAAGGTCAAATTTAAGTGTTCTGGATAAGTTCTGCCTCAAGTTTCGATCTCTCAGCAACAAACTTCGCGGCCTTTTTGGCCTGGGTTTTGCGGAATTCTAACAAGGACCGTCCTTGATTAGCCTTGAGATGCTCTACCAATTCCTTGATGCTTTCGGCGTCAAAAGCCAGCGTCACGTATTTGTAATTTTTAATTGCCGCGCGGATTAAGGCCTGCCCACCGATATCCATGCTTTCGGGAAAATTTCCGGCATCCGGTTTATATAAATCAACAACCACCAAATC